>Ga0307988_1001747_pt1 | contig 11709 bp, 12 predicted proteins | sample EllFjometagen183_FD_203166 | JGI IMG/M metagenome (GOLD analysis project Ga0307988, IMG submission 203166) | Marine microbial communities from Ellis Fjord, Antarctic Ocean - #183 | ecosystem: Environmental > Aquatic > Marine > Unclassified | place: Southern Ocean | collected 2014-10-08 | reverse complement strand
ATGGATGTTGCCAACGATATGACTGCCTCTATCAAATGGAAATCTCGAATAAAGCAACGCCTTTCAATCACCAAAATTGATTTGCCGCTAGTCAACCTTATCGATGAATACTCTCTTCGGGAGGAGGATGTTACTATCCTTATGTATCTGGTTAAAACAGAGCTGGACGAGGGTAGGGCAGACCAGGAAGACGTCCTTAAAGTCATCAGTCAATCCCATCAGGACAGGTATCGGAATAGATCTTTTCTAAATACTGATGGACGATTAGTAAAGAATAGGCTTATAGAAGTCCCACATGGAAGCTTTTTCGGCAATACTTCAAATGATATCAGAATAATGCCGGATATTACTCGAAGAATCATTATGGAAAAAGTGGTCAAAGATGATGAGCGATTGTACGACATATTAAAAAGTGATGATCTCTTTACGCTTTTGGATCCTCAGCAAACATTGGATGATCTAATCCTTGCTCCCGCTCTAAAGCAAACCATACACGCTTCTATTCAAAAGTATAACCATAATGTGGATGCGACTCTGCGGGAATGGAACCTCTACAATGGGACATCCGAGCCCAATGGTAATCTGGAACTATCATCAGAACCTGGTTTATTGATACTATTCCATGGCTCAGCAGGAACTGGTAAAACCTTCGCTGCTGGCTCGATTGCGAATGCTCTGGGTAAGAAACTCCTAGTAACAGATATGTCCAGGATAAAGAGTAAATGGGTTGGAGAGAGTGAGGGTAACATTAATAGGCTGTTTGCAACTTTTGAGCGAATTGTTCGAAGCGTTGAAAATCCACCTGTATTGTTGTTTAATGAAGCAGATCAATTCCTAAGTCAACGATTTGAAAACACAGGAACCTCCCTGGATGAAATGTACAACACGTTGAAGAATCTTTTTCTGGAAGCATTTGAAAGATTTAATGGGGTTATGATTGCGACGACAAACCTCAGAGATAATCTGGATTCGGCTTTCAGTCGCAGATTTCATCTCAAACTAGAACTCCCTATGCCAGCTAAAGCAGAGCGAGAAAGGTTATGGGAGCTACACCTGCCCTTTAGTATTCCGCGGGCTTCTGATGTCAATATTGAGAGCCTGGCAAGCTCTTACAAACTTTCCGGTGGGCAGATCAAGATCATTGTTCAGAATGCTGCAACAGAGGCAGCTTCTAGACCAAGTAAGAATCGCATCCTTAAGCAGTGCGATCTGGAAAAGTATTGTGTTTTGGAACAAGAGCTTTCACAATCGAATAGGACAGGACCAATGGGCTTCTCAAAGGTTTAAGACAAAAGACTCAATTGCTTGAGGTCCCTGAAACCTCCTCCAGAATTTTCTCGTTTCAATTCAATAGTGCCGGTTAGGCCCTCGTGGTTTTGGTAGAGGTGAAGGTTGAATGGGCGCCCATCCTTATCTGACTTACCTGGAATCAAACACAGATCTGCATCTGCAATTCGAGTATACTCCTGAAGGGCTGGAAACTTTGTGCAATCGCTGACAATTTTATAATCATCAGGATCATACTCATCCGAAAATTCTGACATAAGCAGGATAGATACATCCAATTCTTCCGACAACTCTCTTAATGAGTGACAGATTTGCTGATATTCATAAGCCTGTCTCCCCTGCTTGCGTTTTCTGGAAATGAACTGCAGATTATCAATTACAAGTAGATCAACTTCAGAATCTTTCAGCAATTGGTGAGCACTTTTCCGGATTGATTTGATTGAATGGACCCGAGTGCCATCGATAAAGATATTTGAGTTAGCAATTTCTGCTGCGGCTTTGCTAAGATCTGGCCACTGCTCACTTGGAAGTCTACCCGTTCGTATCAGAAATGCGTCCAGATTTGACACAATGTTTAGCATGATACTTGAATATTTAGGACTGGATATCTGCATTGAGAAAATGCCAATCGTTCGCTTGAACTGGATTGCCAATTCCGTTATTATTGATCCTGCCAGATAACTACTCCCACCTATACCCGTCGGAACCGAAATAATGGAAAAGAGTGGTCGTTCTGGGCTGATAAACAGTTGGTTCAAGAACTCATAACCAGAGTGTATGTCAATTTGGTCTTTTCCTTCTACATGCAATCTGTCCAAATCAGAAAACGCCTGATCCAGAGCGTCTCTGATTGGAACAAAAGTGTTGTGTGCTTTGGACTTCGCCATTTTATAATTTTTCATGCTTTAGATTCTCCTTTGCTGAATCTGTATCATAGCCCCCAAAGAGACATATGGTGTCGCATAATACTGCACAACATTTTACTATTAATCAAGTGGATCCAGGTTCGAGACCTTGGCGGTGTATAAAGATGAGCGCAGATTGTCAGGGACTTATTTGTTTCTAGACGGGGCTTTCCCAGAGATTCAGATTCCCAAATATACTGTTAAACTACCGTTGGTGGTTTTTACCGGTATATTTGTGTTTCTTGGATCGGATAGAATACGTACTATTTCAAAGAGGTATTCGAAGGTGCTTCCCACTCAACCCAGAATATGTGGATGGATAGATTAAATTGGCTGCAGCATATGTTAGTCGTTGCATCTCATATGCCATAAACGATCGCCAGGCACCTTGACACTCAGGATTTGGGAGATTTAGGACGTATGAAAATGTACCATTTTTGTAGTTGAGGGTACGCAAATACTTTTTTGTATGTTGCAATAAAGTCTCATACGTATCCTTTGCCATATCATCGTTTCTGACGGCGAAATCTATTATTTCCTTGCTGACTTCAGAAAGTTTACCGAGTGCTGATGAAGATATTGAGCCGATGGTGACAATAAGGTGTGGCTCAAGCAAGAACAATTCATCCACAAGATGCCTGAAACAATTCCGATACATTTTGACAGGGACGATGCTTTGCGTATTCTCTTCGAGTGAGCAATTGGCAATATTCGTCAAGGCGTAGTATGAATGGATCTGCCTGGTGTCTGGAACAACGAAATCAAGAAGCTCTCGCAAAACCTGTTTAATTCCAAGCATTTGGGGTGTTAACTCAATATCTGATAAAGTATCCAGGTATTCTACCTCCTTCCTATGGTTATCTAAATCGTGTGGATTTTGTCCATGGCCATTTATCACCACCACAACCCGTACTTTCTCACCGTAGTTTGATCCAATATGTGTTTCTGCTTGGCGATAAATTCGCTGGGGGTAAACAGATTGCTCGCAATCGCATAAGTATGGGCACTTAAATTTTTTCACGCCAATATCCTTCAGTGTGTAATACTCTTTTACTATCTTGGCATAGTCCTTCACTTCGACCTCCTGGCAATTATCACGTTGTACAATGTTTGAACAATTGAGAATAACCTTCATAACGAATATATTTGTCGTATCAGCTAAATAGTTTCATAAATTTCTCTCATGCCACCAAAGCAAAACAATCGAAGACGAGATATCACTCGAATTGAGCGAATGGTGCGGCTAATCAAGTTGTTTAGTCGCGGGAAAAAGTTTACGACTGCTCAATTACAATCAGCCTTTAATGATGAAGTTAGCATTAGGCTTATTCAAAGGGACTTGAAAGAGCTCGACGCTGCAGGATTGGAATTCATAAAAGAGAAAGGACTTGGGAATGAAAATATTTGGTCCATCGATCCAAAGTTTAGAACAAGTCTCCGGTATCCTATTGGCGAGTCAGAATATCAATCCGCTCTCTTTCTAAAGGATGCGTTGAAGCTCTTGAAAGGGACACATTTAGAAAGTGCCGGCAGAAATCTATCTCAAGAACTAGATTCGCTACTGCCTGAAAAACTCCTTGATGAGGTCAGTGATTTCAAGGAAACTAACATTTTCGAAAATGTGGAACGAGGGTCATACGACTATTCACAATATGGTAATATTATTGAAGACTTGATCCATGCGATCTTGCGTCGGAAATTATGTTCTCTAAAGTATTTACATGGATCTACAGGCAAAGAAGAACTCTGTAGAATTGAGCCGAGACGAATTCTTCAGTATGATGGTGCACTATACCTAGCAGCCTATCAGAGATTGGAAAAACAGTTTGTGCCGTATGCAATTCATAGAATAATCGAATTGCATGTGCTGCAGGAGGAGTTTAACAACTCACCAAAGTTTGATTCTGTAAAGTTCCGAAGTGGCAGATTTGGAATCTTTGGGGCGAATAAGCTGGAACATGTTGAATTAAAGTTTGATGCTGGAATAGTCTATCACATAGAGAATCGCCTTTGGGATGAGAGCCAGGGAATCAGCTATGATGATCAAGGAAACTTGATCCTCAAGATGGAAATAGGGATTACACCAGAATTGGTATCTTGGATATTGGGGTGGGGTAAGTACCTACAGATTATTAAACCAGAAAATCTAGCAGTTACTATTGAAGAATATTATTGATTAATTAGGATTGCGTCAATCTGGTTTGACATTTCCTGTATCATATTAATTAAGTATTGTTCTACTTGCAGTGTCGTCCTATTTCCAATTTTTAGAGGAATTTTTGCTATCTGGTTTGTTCCGCCAGTAAACAGCCAATCTTTCGGATTCGCTTTCTTTAATTTGTCTCGAATCTCCATTCTTCGCTTTTCATATTTATCGAGGGAACTTTCCGTTGCATTTTTTTGCACCCATTCGTTTGTTTCATATGGATTAACCTCATAGTGCAGAAAAAGATTAAATCTCTTGTTAAGAACATCATATTGAGGCTCAAAATGAATGTTAAATGAATCCTCAATATCATATTTATCGTCAATGCGCTCCATCAAGTTAGAACACCATAAATTTTTTGAGATGATTGCGCCATAATAATGACGACCCTTCTGGCTAGTTCTAAAAAACTCTTTTACCACTAGATTGTTGGGTAAATCTATCTTCTTGAAAAACGAACGAAAATATAGATAGCCACTATCTAGCTCACTATCATCTCTTAATTTATTTTGAATCAGATCTTCAGGGTCAATGTTTTCCCGACTGTAGAATCTCCCAAGCATTGAAATCCAGTCTCTAATTAATAAATCGTGTATTTCATCACTATCGTAAATGTTGTTATTTATGTTCAATAAATCTGAATGTGTTTTATGAACGAAATTTTCAGATTTAGGTTGTTGGTCGGGGAATAAGGTTAAAAATATTAAAGAGACGTCGATTTGATCACTCTCCATATTTAAGATTTTTTTAAGGTTATTAATTGAATCAACTGATGAATATTTTTTAGTTTGGTCAACGCCCTCTTCTGCTTTCAGTTTATTTTCTATAATAATAATTCGATTTCTTTTTTCTCCGGTGCATTTTATCACTAGGTCAGGGATACCAGCTGCGAAAGTTGATAATCTCGTGATTGCTTCAACACTAATAATAGTACTGGGGGGCACATTACAAATGTGTTGAAGAAAGGCATTTCTGAAACCCGGGGATTTATTTATGCCATTACAAATGACATTTGTAATGGCGTCCTCTTTATTCTGGACACCTAAAATTTGTAAAATATTACTATTCATCGATTGTTCATCTTTTTGTGACATCTGAGCTCTTGGCTATATTGGTTCAATTGTACATTTCCTAGGTCCGATTGGCTTTCATAGACCACTATAATTTAGTTTGATCATCCCAAAATTTTCTAACCATCTTTCCCGAAACCCCCAGCATTCTCGCAGCTTCGCTCTGATTGAAACCAGCCTTAAAAATGGCACGCATTATTAGCTGCTTTTTTACTTTGCTAATAAATTTTGGCAGGTCAAAACCATCTTCAGGTTCAGGTAAAGCAGAGTATGGATCTTGGAAATGATCCAGAGGTGGGAGAATTAAGTCTTCCTCATAGATAGTGTCTCCTACCCATAAATAGCTTGACAAACCTAAAGATTCACGAAGCTGCTTAACGTTTCCAGGCCAGTCACGATTGCAGAGACGTTCATAAGCTTTAGGTGATAATCTTTTGCCGCAAAACAAGGGGATATCTTCAAGTCGCTCACGTAAAGGAGGAATGACTATTTCCATCACATTCATATTGGCAAATTGCTTTTTCAATTTGGGGAGTACGGGTTTTCCTCTGTTGTCCAGCTCAATATCAAGAAATACTCGAGCATCTATCTTCTCAGGTATATCCCCACCTATTCGCTGGATACTTCCATCAATCATGACCTTCTTTATTTGTTGTATGGTGGCAGAAGATAAATGGCTGATTGACTCCAAAAAAACAGAACCCTTATTCGCACTCTCAAACAAGCCAGAGCGACGATATGACATTGATCCTTTCACAACGCCTTTCTCGTGCCCAAATAACTCGACTTCTGGCGAGTGTGTATGGGTACCGTTACAATCAAATTCTATCCTTCTATTTGAAGCTCGTGTGCTTAAAAGATGAATGAACTTGGCAAATTGCTGTTTCTCTGTACCAGCTTCACCCATTATCAAAACATGTGAGTCCGTTGCAGCAATTTTAACAGCGCTTTCTATGGCTGAATTAATAGCCTCACTTTGACCTACTATGCCTGCTTCTGACTTAACATCTTCCAACTTAGTGTTCATAATATGTGTGAATATCTAGATTGAAAAGGGTTGGTGTTTAGCAATTTAATTCCCTCCTGCGTTTAGTTTTTCCCAATTGTGTTGCCGATTAATTATGGAAGATCTCTACCATATGCTCACCACACTTCGGACAAGCATGCTTAACATCCCATGGCTGGACATTCGCAGAATTGCAATCCGGACAGCGATTCAGAAAACTTGGGACAACATCGGGGTCTTCGATAAGACCCCCACCGTGGAATTCTATTGGGACTTCGACTAGCGATTTGCAACCTAGGCAATGTCTCGTATCGACTGTTGCAATGGGTGCTTTGTCTGGTTCGTCCCAGGCTGCAGCAGAATATCCACAGGAATCACATTTATACTTAGATCTAGTACTCAGAATTACCCCCATATTATGAATTAAACTTGCGTGAATCTAGTCAGCATGTTCAGCTTATCAAAAGAAAAGCCCCAGCAACGCTAGGTCACCAGGGCTTGGGGGGATTAAATATAGCAGTCATATTTTACAATCTATGGAGAAATTCCTGCAGTTGACTCGTTTTCTTTCAGAGCTCCCTGATCTGTTTAAAGTCCAGTCGCAACCCTCGTATCCGTTTAACCGGATTGAGCATATCAAGAATACTCCCCAGTTGCTCAACCAGCTCACCACCACATGAGGGGCATTTGCTTGATCCTGGAGATGTGAGCAAAACATCGCCCTGCATTTTCACGGCACTCCAACCACATTTTTTGCAGTTATAGGTCATTGGTTTCATAATTGACATATGTAAATCCTCTTGAAGAAAACTTATCTTTTGTTCAGCTATTTGTGTTTAGGTCTGCCACATTCAGCTCATTACTTTTTGAATCAGCATCTCAGCAGCAGACTTGCTACCGATGAATACTGCAACCATGAGAGATCCAGTCCCTACCAGACTCAACAAGTCCGAATTTCTACTGTGTCTGTAAGTATCAATTCCTGCATTCCTGTTCTTCTTGTTACGGATTGATCCTTTTACCTGATCCCAGGCAGATTCTTCAACGAGTACTTCCTTCCCGTGAAACAGTCGATCTTTAATGCTAACTCCCATCATTGCGGCTGTCTTGGCATAGGTGATGGTCTGGAGTTCACTGTTAAACCTGTCACGGTGGGAGACCCAGAGTTCATAATCATCTTTAATGTGCCCTATTTCGTGCAGGAATCGATCTCGGGTAAAACCTTGAGTCCAGTAGTAGATGTGACCAACAAACTTGCTCCTCGTGGCTTCTGAGAGCATTCGTGTGCCCTCGACTACTCCAGATATAACATCCTCCTTTTTGGCGTTAAAAGGATGTAAATGTATCGTGATATTTCTGTTCTGGGATTCCGGAAAGACTTCTCGTATCAACCGACGGGCTGTGCGAGTGGTAAACTTTGCATCCTTACGTCCTTTACGATGGCAATACTTGGATGCCTTCTCATGCTTCTTGGATTGGGTTGAGGACGCTGTAAAAAAAGTAGCACTTGCTATAGCAGCTCCAGCAAAAATATATTTGGTCCGATTATAGCCATTTGTAGGTTTTAAATTTGTTGTCATGTTTCACCTTTGTGTATATGTAATTCCACCACTCTTCTATTCCTCTTAATCGAGTGGTTCTCATACTACATATCGCACTATTTTAGGACTTTTTGCCGAAGGGGCTTTGAGTCCTTGAAGAGAATCAAGCTGACGCAAAAAAAACCGAGACAAAGCGTGATGAGGTTTTTTTAACCTATGGTTAGCTACTAAACCAAAGGTTGAACTTTCAATGAATGGTAAGCAAAGATGTGAAGTCTTTCGCTAGATGTCCTTCAGCCTTGAACTGATGGATGACTTTTTACTGTCATACTCACTCTTTGAGAGAATCCCAACATTGTATGCTTTTTCAAGTGCTTCAAGTTGTTGCTTCAATTCAACTTTCCTGTCATGAGTTTCCTTTGCCTGGCGTTTTTCAGTATCTTTATGGCGCTTTTCATCTTCTTGTATGAGTCTATTTTGCTCTCTCAAAAGCGGATCGAGAATCCCATTGATTTGATCCAACTCTTCGAAACACATCTCATAATTCTTCTTTGTGTCTTCAAGATTTTGGTTATCCGGATCGAGTTTTTCGAGCTCAAGAATATCAGTTTGGCGTTTGTTTAAAATCTTTGTGATCGCATCCCTGGCATCACTAGCTCTCTTTAAATCATCAATATTTAGCACGGCAAAACTATCTAATGAATTGGATATTAGCCAAGTAACGTTAGCACCTGCTTCCTTTGAGATAGTAAAATAATCACCCTTTGAGTTTAGCGCTTTATTCGCTGAAATTACCCATTGAAGAATTATTCGATACGAAGCATATGCAACAAAGCTTCCTCCTATAGGCGTTAAGTAAACCGATGCAACAATTGTTAGAATAACTATTATGACCCATTGCATGCCACTAAGTTTTGCTCTGGCTTCTATTCTTTCCGATTGTACAGCCCAAAATTGTTCCAGACCTGGATAGTTCATTTTATCTCCTGAGAAATTTATATTGATTCTTGATATTTCATGAAGCAGGCAGTGAGTCTAGATTTCCGGTAAGCGCCTACTGAGAGCCCACTAAGCTTTTCTTTATTTATGCCCACACAAGGCAAAACGAGTACACAGAATTGGCCAATACTTATAGGATGACATGGGTGACTATCCCAATAATAAAAATTGAAATTCCTGAGAGCATGCCGATAAAACTATCATTCTTGTTTTCACCAGTATCGCTCACAGTTATCAGATGGCATAGTATACCTAACACCAAAATAACTGTACATTGAGACGCGCCTAGCCCCGTCGAAATATTAATCGCACCTTTTAAAATCACTTCTCCAACTATGTAAAATACTAATACATGCAAAGAAGCATAAGAAAGAGAGAAATATTTAATAATACTCGTAACCTGTTTCACGTTTGTCATTAGTAAACTCCTATACCACTATTAATTTTGATAACTTGAAATTCTTCCCAGGGGCCGGATAGATATGATTCTCCTGTAAGTATTTCCACTGACCATTCCAGCGAATTACCACCGCTAAGAGGATATCCATACCCCATAGCGCACTCTTTAAGAAATGGACCCTTAATCTCTCCAGCGGGAATATCTTTTACCCATTCCTTCATTTCATAAGTTGTTTTGCCTGAGGAATCTTTAAATCGAAATTGTAAATACAAATCCTCAATGTCAGAGGACCCTACATTTTCAAGATCAAAACTGATTTTTGGTCTTATCATCAGCCCCTCATTAGCACTATAGCCTATATATCCTTTTACCCAACCTGAGGAAATATTCACTATTTTGAATTTAGGCTCATTGACAGTTTTTATGATAACTGCCAGTATTGCAACCGAAACGATGGCAATTAAAAAAACTGTTAGTATTTTTTTTTGCTGTTTATCCACTTCATGCCTCCTTAAGCTGAAAAATCCAGTCCACCATCTTAACTATAGTTCCATACATCAGTTATCTTATGCAGTGTGCGTTGCACAATGATGCATGTTCTGAGCACACCTAATTCCTCATAAGACGAACAGAGAAACCGTTTCTCTTATTGTAGAGGTCTCGGGCGACATCTGAACTGGCGTAACTCAGTTCACGGTACCATGCAGTGTAACTATGGAGCTCAGTAGCGGACCAAAAGTAACCGTTGCTGCCCATGTTGGTGTAACTACCATTGCTATAATGGCGGTAACCACTTGGCAGCGTAGTAAAACTGCGAGTGCCAAACCCTGAGTCATTCTCCAAGCTTCCACTATTCCATAAACCTGCATTGCCGGCAAGTTTACTACCCTCATTCGTCCCTCGCCAGCCCGTATCATCTGCCTCTGATTGGCTCATCCCTAGTGTTTGTTCTAACTCTTTCCATTCAGCATCTGTAGGAACATGCCAGCCCGCAGGAGCTATATTTCTGCTATCCGAGACTGCATACCAGTTATACAAGGCTCCATAGGTGTTACCATTGTTGTGATTATTATCATAAATAATATAAGCGCCTTTATTTGTTCTCGTCCAATCTTCCTTTGAGGTCAGATTTTGAATTGCCGTGCCATCTCGGTAATGGGTCACCTTTAAATTCTCAGTCATCCACACTTGGTCGCCAATGACCACTGTTCCATAGATATTGCCATCAATGTCTGTTACTGAGTTTTTCAGAGTACGGTTTGAAGTAATTGGGAGTGAGCCAAGAGCTTCTTTTTGCTTTAATATGAAAAGACTCTTCTCAGTAATTTGGCGTTTGAGGTTCTTTATCGTCTTATCAATGTTAACAGGTTTTTTAGTTTGTCTCTCGTCGAGTAGTTGTCTGGCATCGGCGAGCTTTTCTTTTAAAGTAATGCGATCTTGCATATAATCCTGATATTCTTCTTCACTCACCTCAGTCCATTTTGCCCAGTTTTGTTGGAACCCATTCACCGTTGTAATTGCTACATCAGGCTGCTTCTTAGCATAAAGAGAGAACGAGCCCTGGGCGTTGTAACTTGTGTAAAAAGTTTCAAGCAAGAAATGATTTCCACTATTTTCAGAACACTCATAAAGATTGCTGTAAGTTGTTTGAGACGATAAACCGATCACGTAACCACTTATCCACCTTATCCTGTTTTCATGGTACGCTTGATCCACTTCATGCTTTAGTGATCGTACTTTCTTCTCAAAAGAGTTTGTTTCTTCATCAAAATTCTTTAGCCGTTCATATTCTTCCTGTAAAGCTCCAAGTTCGTTTTCTGCATGATGGCTCTGCTCATCAAGAACTTTAGCTCTTTGAATTTTTTCCACAATAATTTTCTTTGCTCTCACGATCTCAATATTCAGAGACTCCATGACCGAATCGCACCAAGCACCTTCCATGGGTGAGGAATAGGTAGATATCTTTGTAAGAATTGATTTAAGAGTGACGTATTGATTACGAGTTGTCAATCTTTTTTTGCTAGCAAAATTTTCATACGCATTTCTATATTGATCAGGCTGATACTGTTGAAGCATACTGTCAATCACACTAGGAATTGAAATTGACTCATTCTCAAAATAGTACGTGAATAACTTATCAAAGTCCTGAAATCGGAACTGACTTGATAAAAATATCCTAGGTAATAACCCAAGTTTACGAATGTCAGATCTTGAAAAATGAAAAGATTCGATATTTGATAACCACTCTTGAATTGATTTTACATCATTTTTGGTGGGATCAAGGGACCTGTAATG
>Ga0307988_1001746_pt1 | contig 11710 bp, 9 predicted proteins | sample EllFjometagen183_FD_203166 | JGI IMG/M metagenome (GOLD analysis project Ga0307988, IMG submission 203166) | Marine microbial communities from Ellis Fjord, Antarctic Ocean - #183 | ecosystem: Environmental > Aquatic > Marine > Unclassified | place: Southern Ocean | collected 2014-10-08 | reverse complement strand
GCACATAAGCCTGCTGTTATTATCCATACCCTGAATACTGTTCGGATCCAGCTGTTGAAGAACGGATGTCCCTCTTTCAAAAGGTAGAAATTGGAGATAGGAGCTTGTAACACTGCCACTCAGGTCGCCACTGCTGACATAAGCGTTGTACATACTGACAAACCTGTTGCCGAGCGTCTTGTCAGTTGAGTGGCGAAAGCTGGAACTGCCACTGGTGCTAAGATGCCTGCTGGCAACAATGGCAGCATGACAGTTACCACACCAAGCACTCATCCCAACTCCGTAGTCGACATGAGAAGCAGCATTCTCTCCATAGGGGGCTGAATCGTTCTGTCGAGCGACAGGTGCATCATTGACAAACCCGGTTCCTCCCGGCGGGAGGTAGTCTGCATCACCTAACAAGCGGTAGTTACCGCCACTGACTCCGTAGGAGCCGGACTCAGCCACCGCGGGCTGTCCCCCAGCTGTCCCACCGGAAACCTGTCCATGAGGATCATGACAGCTGATGCAACTGAGCTTGGCGGCTGGAAAGGTTCCACCAGGAGAGACTGTCCTGACAGGGTCAGAAAGCAGATTGAAATCGAGAGCAACGATATTGTGTCCATGGCTGTCTCCGGGACTCTGACCATCAATCCAGCTGAAACTTTTTGTTAACCAGTAAAAATCCCCTCCCGGAGTCAAGGCCGAACCGTCAGGACTAAAAACAGACGAGCTATCCGGACCGCCTGCCCCGGCATGGCAGTTGAGACAAATGGAACTGGGATCACTTTCTCGTAGAAGCCACTCTACCCCGGTTGGGGCGTTGTGCAGGGAATGGCAAGAGCTACACTCGCCAACGCCTCCTGTATGGAACCTTTGGGATAGCGCATTCCCAGTCGTGCTGGCCAGTAACAGGATCAGCAGACATAGCGTGGTGGGGGTAAGAATGCGAAATCCAAACATGGTGTGGTCACCTCAGGTCGATATAGATTGTTGCTTTATTCTGGGGTTTCTACGAATGTCCTTCTGTTATAAGGAACAGCTTGTTTTGGCAATTCCAAAATTATTCTATACGTTTATCAAAATTTAGCTATCAACAAACCGCTTATAAACTTAAAACTCCAGTTATCTAAAGTCGTTATCTGGATAAGAAAAGGCTGACAGCGTCCGGCAGCGCTGTCAGCCTTTAGTGTGACTCAACAGGTTCTGGTGACCTCCCACCAGAACCTGTTGTCTTATAGCTTAATCTTTTACGTGACACTTGTTACAGAGTGAACGCTGATAGGCGCCATACTCAAGATCAGTATCCATTGCTGCGCCGTCTCTGTAGTAAGGGATCGCGCCTCCGGCAAGGATAGTCGTGGACCACTCATTTAAGATGCCTGATTGATGCAACAGCTCATGGGTGGAGTCCCAACGAATAGCATTGTCAAATGCCGAGGCATGGGCACGGTGACAACTGATACAGGCAACTGTTGAGCTGCCGTCAGAACCGACAGTGCTGGCCGGGTCGAGATTTGCGCCGTCAGTTGCGCCACGCTCAAATGGAACCATTTGGTCGTAACCGGTGGCAAGAGTGTTGGTGTAATCGCCGGTTGCTTTGTAGCTGTTGTAAGCGGCAGGAACAACATCAGATACGGGGTGCATGTTGCCGGCATTGTAAATAGTGTGACAGCTGAGACACCAGCCGGACATTCCTGAACCATAATCAGTTGCGTTTCCGTAACCACCAGGTTGACCGTAACCAGCATTGGCTGAGTTGGCAACCGGAGCATCAGAAACGATCAGTTTGTAGCCAGCGTCGCCGAGCAGACGGAAGTTACCGAGTGTGGAACCGTCAACCGGAGCAACAGTGCCGTAGGAGCCGGAACCTGAGACCGCAGCAGCACCGGCACCGGTACCACCATCAATCTGGCCATGAGGATCGTGACAGCTGGTACAGAACAGGGTATTCGAAGGCATAATGCCGCCAGGTGCGGTGACGTTGGTGCCGTCAACAGCTAGTCCGAAGTCAGCAGCGATGACGTTGTGACCGGTGTTGTCAGGATCGTTATTTACGCCAAAGCCTGCTCCGCCCCAAGGCTCAAAATCATACGTGCTGCTCGCTTTGACCCAGAAGAAGTCACCACCTTGACTTACGCCGGTACCGACAGTTGTCAAAGAGTTGTGGTAGCTAGAACCATCACCTGCGTGGCAGTTTAAGCAGGTTGAACTGGCATCAGAGCCCTTCATCAGGTTCGGTGCATTGACATCACCACTTCTTGGGTTGTCGGCAGAGTTGTGCATGGAGTGACAAGCATCGCAATGAGCGACGCCACCATCATGCAGAGCGAATGCTGATCCACTAAACATGAAAAATACTGCGGTTACGGCTAAGAAAATCTTCGTTTTCATTTGTATACCTCCCAAAAGGTTGTTTTTGACATATCGGCGATGCCGGAACCCGCCAATAAATCGGTTGAACTCTGGTATGCCTATATAGCAAATGCTGTGCCTAAATTTAAAAATTTTATTTCGTTTTAATAACAGGTAGTTATGCAAGAGTTGGCACGCACTAACACTAATATCGTTTTAGTATCAGGAAATTCCCTAATTTGGTATTTGTAAAATTCCCAGATTAGACCTAGTGAAAATATCAGGTATTATCATGTCTCTAAATAGTGTTCAACTTTGAAGGGACTGGTTCGATAAAAACTTCGGCATTATTTGACCGCTTTTTCGGATACCAGCTCAGATGGGATAAACAAAAAAAAGGGTTGTGGACTCCTTCAGGAAACCACAACCCATTTTGACAACATTATACATATGTCCCCCTTATCGCTACTTTTCGAAAATCACCTTGTAGGCTCCAACGCCCTTGTTCGCTCCCTGTGCAACAAAAACTCTATTGCCCTTCTGATCAATGGCAATGCTATCAGGAACGAGAAGATCTTCCGGAAGACCACCCCGGTAACCGAATTCTCCTTGGAACTTAAAATCACTATTGAACAACAGGACGACCGAGCGTAATCGATCTGCGACATAAATATTGCCCTGTTCATCTGCTGCAATTCCTGCAACAACTCCAAATTTACCCGGACCACTGCCTGATCGTCCAAAACTGTTAACAGTTCCATCGCCATTCACTCGGAATGCAGTAAAAATCAACGGAGCAGTGAAATAAATATTCCCGTTAGGATCAAGGCTGAAATCACCAATATCTAACTCGATAGATTTTTTCTTATCGGGATCCGATCTGTCCGCAATCTCCCTGAGTTTTTCTCCGAAATCATGTATTTTCAGAACTGTTCCGTCGCGGGAAAGAAGAATAAGTTTCATCGCTTTGGAGTCAAGCAGATATAACTTGCCATCCTGGTATTCAATGCGACTGGCGCGAAAGTGCTGCAACTCTTCTGGAAGACCCTGAGGAACAATGACCGACTCCGGCAGGCCACGGTAATTAAAAACCCGCACTTCAATGGCTCCGATCCGCCTTGGTAATCCGTAGATACGGCCACCGTCTCCAGCGGTGACATCGATCAGCGAAGGGATGTCACCATCACCACCAAACGTAAAAATTTTCATCCCCTCGCGGTTAAAAATCTGTACTTCATTAGATCGAGGGTTGAGAGTATAGATCTCATTGTTCTGCTGATCATAATCGATTCTGGCCCACTGAGATGGAATCACCCCTGAGAAATCGGAAAGTAAGTAGAGGAAGCTCATTTTCAGTTTAGCATCAGCCCTGGTACTCTTCATCAATTCGGCTGGAGCCGTATGTGGAATAAACAAAACGGAGCCCAGACATGCGAGGACAACAAACCAGACCGTTTTCTTCGAAAGATTATTTTTATTCATAGCAGATAGAATCTCCAGCAAACAGTATACCATTTATAAAAAGAGAACCTTTATGCAATCAGAAGCTATCATAATCGCTTCCTGTAAATCCCGCAATCAACACATGTCTGGGTAATTTTCATAATCGAATTGGGAAAATCACCACTTTTTAAAGTGTGGTCTCCACTCGAGAGAACGTCCTCCACATGTACATACAAACGATTACAACCGGTAAAACGTGAAGAAGCAATAGACATAGTAAGGGAGCCTATTGAAAACTAGCTAAGTGGCTGATTTTTTGCATTGATAAGATTGAATTTAATTTTTTCTTTCAGAAAAATTCCACGACATCACGGTCGTGAAAATTTTAGGATATTGATCCACTGCTTGAGGACAGGACTCTTCTATGATGGAAAAAAATATGACATTACACCAGGCAAAAGACACCGGCATGGCCTGCATCCTGATTTGTTTGATCGGATTTCTGTTTGGCGGTCAGAAAGCTTGGATTATTGCTGCGCTGATCTTTTTGCTGTTGAACATGATTCGACCACAGCTCTATGCCCCGCTAGCGGTCATCTGGTTCGGATTTTCGCATAAGCTTGGAGGTATTGTCTCGACGATTCTGCTGACGGTTCTCTTTTATATTGTCGTGACACCTATAGCCCTGATCCGCAAAATAACAGGTGCAGATGCCATGAAGCAGAAACAGTGGCATCAGACAGATTCAGCCTTTACGGTACGAAAACATAGCTTTTTGGCCTCAGATCTGGAAAAACCGTATTAGAGAAATGGCCAGATAAAGGAGTCAATAGATGGAATTCTTGTCAGATTTATGGGGTTTTTTGAAAAGTCGAAAAAAGTTTTGGATGTTACCGATCATAGTAACTCTGTTCATTTTTGGGGCGTTGATTGTTTTAACAAGTGGAAGTGCGATCGCCCCTTTTATCTACACTCTCTTCTAGGTTTTCGATTATGGCGCATGCAATTCTTGGGATCTCGGCATTTTATCATGACAGTGCGGCAGCCATTATCATTGACGGTGAGCTGATTGCTGCCGCTCAGGAAGAACGGTTTACGCGCATAAAACAGGATTCATCCTTTCCGGCTCATGCCGTTGAATACTGTCTTCAGGAAGCAGGAATCAAGGCCTCCGACCTGGATCTGATTGCATTTTATGACAAACCATTCTTAAAATTCGAACGGCTGCTCGAAACCTATCATGCCTTTGCTCCCAAAGGTCTGAAGAGCTTTCTGTCGGCAGCCCCTGTTTGGGTTAAAGAGAAAATGTTCATGCGCAGGATGCTGCGGGAAGAGATAGAAAAGCTCGATCCAGAAACAAAAAACAAAAATATCAAATATTTATTTCCAGAGCATCACCTCTCTCATGCAGCCAGCGCTTTCTATCCTTCTCCTTTTGAAGAAGCAGCCATTTTGACTGTCGATGGTGTCGGTGAATGGGCAACAACAACGATCGGCAAAGGCAAAGGCAAAGAGATTCAAATCCTGAATGAGCTCCCATTCCCTCATTCTTTGGGCCTGCTCTATTCTGCGTTTACTTATTACTGCGGCTTCAAGGTCAACAGCGGTGAATATAAACTGATGGGACTGGCCCCCTACGGCAATCACAACAGTGACCAGGTTTGTCGCTTCGAGCAGGCGATCAAACAGGAACTGGTCGATATTAAAGCGGATGGTTCCATCCTTTTGAACCTGGACTATTTTGATTTTGCCGTCGGTCTGCGTATGTGTAACGACGAAAAATGGCAGCAGTTATTCGGTATCGCTCGTCGAGAGCAGGAAAGCGAGATCAGTCAACCCTACATGAATATGGCTCTGGCCATCCAAAATATCACCGAAGACATTATCCTGAAACTGGCGACAAGCTGTGTTGAGCTGACCGGTTCCCGTAATCTGGTTATGGCCGGTGGAGTGGCTCTCAACTGTGTCGCCAACGGTAAACTTCTACACAGTGGAATTATTGATCGTTTATGGATTCAACCTGCGGCTGGAGATGCCGGTGGTGCGCTCGGTGCAGCACTGGCTGCGCGTCATATCTGGCTTGACGAGGAAAGGTGCATAGACACCTCCGTTCAAGATGGTATGCAGGGGGCCTATCTTGGCCCGGCTTTCAGTCAGATCGACATCGATCGTATGTGCCGCACCTACAAGGCTCCACAGCAGAAATATGCAGATTTTTCACTGCTCTGTGAAGAGGTGGCGAAACTTCTCGAACAGGGGAAAATCATCGGCTGGTTTCAGGGACGGATGGAATATGGCCCACGTGCGCTTGGTAATCGCAGTATCCTCGGCGATCCGCGTCACCCGGAGATGCAGAAAAGACTCAATCTGAAAATTAAGTTTCGTGAAGGATTCAGACCTTTTGCTCCTTCGGTTCTGGCCGAAGATAGTTCCAACTATTTTGAGCTGGGCGACGCTTCTCCCTATATGTTGCTGGTCGGCATGGTCAATAAAGAACGGTGTAATCCATTGCCGGAAAACTACGAAGAGTTGAATATGCACGACCGCCTGTACTTCCTGCGCTCCGATATCCCTGCGATTACCCATGTCGATTACAGCGCCAGAGTGCAGACTGTCCATCAAGAGACCAACCCGCGTTATTGGCAGTTGATCAATACCTTTAAACAACAAACCGGTTACGGCTTACTGGTCAACACCAGCTTCAACGTCCGCGGCGAACCGATTGTCTGTACTCCAGAAGATGCCTACCGCTGCTTCATGCGCACCGAAATGGACTACCTGGTTATTGCCGATCAGTTATTCAGCAAAGACCAGCAACCGGAATGGCACGAGGGTGTCAAATGGCAGGATCAGTACGAGCTGGACTAATCAATATCTTCTTTCAACTCTAGGCAGTAGCTCATGAGCACAGAATCCATTCCGAAACTCCGCCTCTGGATTTTTCGACTGATTGCTATTTTTATTGTGCCGATAGTTTTTATCCTCTGTTTGGAGGGTGGGCTGCGTTTGTTCGGTGTCGGTCATTCGGTCAAATTTACAGCCGACTGTTCTGTCGATGGGCAAGATTACTATTGTGAAAATGACCGGTTTATTGAACAGTTTTTTCCGAAGAAACTCGCCAGGCAGCCGAGGTCTTTCGCGTACCCGAAGACAAAGCCTGCAAAGACCTTTCGTATTTTCGTTCTGGGAGCTTCCGCGGCCCAAGGGGATCCGGAACCCTCTTATGGATTTTCTCAAATCCTAAAAGTTCTCCTTCGCGAAAGATTCCCCGCAATCAATTTCGAGGTCATCAATACTGCCATTACCGCCATTAATTCTCATGTAGTGCTGCCGATTGCCAAAGACGTGAGTCAGCATCAGGCGGATATGGCAATCATATATTTAGGCAATAATGAAGTCGTTGGACCTTTTGGTGCCGGGACAATCTTCTCTCCTCTGGCTCCGAACCTCACCTTGATTCGAGCCGGCTTACAATTAAAAGCCACCAGAATCGGGCAATTAATCAACCGTCTCATCAGTAAGACAAAACCCGAAAATCCAGAGCAAAAATGGCAGGGAATGGAAATGTTCCTGGATAAACAGGTGCGTTCCGACGATCCTGCACTGGAAACGGTCTACAGCCACTTTCAGGATAATCTTTTCGACATAATCCAAGCTTTTAGGGACAAAGATATCCCGGTTGTCCTTAGCACCGTAGGCAGCAACCTGAAAGATTTTCCGCCGCTGGCATCCCAACATAATCCGCTACTCAAAAAAGATGAGCTGCTCCGGTGGAACACGGCTTACCAACTCGGAATAGAGCTGTTTGACGCGGGAAAGATTAATGCAGCGTTGTCAGCCTTTCTTCAGGCAGAGCAAATAGATGCGAGTTATGCCGATCTGCAGTTTTACCTGGGAAGGGTGTCCCTTGAATCAGGAGATCTTGCTGAAGCCCGAAAGCGTTTTGTCCAGGCCCGGGATCTGGATACCCTGCGTTTTCGAGTCGACAGTCGGATTAATGACGTTATCCGATCTGTAGCGACACAAAGCTCCAATAATGGCGTTTTCCTGGTGGATGCCGTTAAGAGGCTTTCTGAGCAAAGTCCACAGAAGATTCAGGGAGAAGAGCTTTACTATGAGCACGTCCACCCGACCTTTCATGGCAACTATCTTCTTGCGCGTGAAATTGCCGGGAATGTCCTGTTATCCCTCCCCAAAGAACAAATAAAGAGTGCTGATGGAGTGGAGTTTTTAAATGAACAAGACTGCGCCGCTCTCCTGGCATGGAGTACCTTCGATCAACTAAGAGTCGAAAAAGACATGCTGCAACGCTTGGTTAAGCCTCCCTTTAGAAACCAGTTACATCATCAGCTGCGTTTGGGTGAGCTTGAAAAAAAATACGCCGTACGGGAAAAGGCGCAAACACCGTCGACTCTTGCGGCTGATGACCGCCTGTATCGTCACGCACTCGAGCTGTCAGACAACGATCCTTGGTTGCATTTCAATTACGGTATTTTTTTAACTGAACAGAAAAATGCGGCGGCTGCAATAACGCAATTCCAGGCATTTTTAAATTTATTACCTCAGAGCCTCCGAGGACGAGCCAAACTGGCAAACAGTCTTGCTGATTCTGGCCGCTACGAGGAGTCGCTTTATCACTATCAAATTGCGATAAATCAGGACCAAGCCAAGTCTGACCGGACAAATTTACGGATGATGAAGGCCTATGCCCTGGCACGTTTACAACGCTACGAAGAAAGTATGAAAACCTACCAGGAAGCGTTGGCAGAAGACCAAAGCTCTACTGTCAATATTTATCACGCTATGGCCAAACTGAAGATAAAAACCGGCCCGTTCACAGAAGCACGGACGTTGTTAGAACAAGCAATTTCACATAATAATGGCAAACAGGACATCCCTGATATCTACTTCAATTATGGTCATGTGTTAAGTCGACTCAAAGAGAAAGATGCATCCACTTCAGCCTACAAAAAGGCAATTGCCAAATATGAAAAAGAGCTTGTTTCTGCCGAGGAGAATGATAAGAAAACCCTTCTTGTTGTCATTGGCAGAGGATACTTTGCAGTAGGTGAAGTAGAGAAAGGCAGTCGTTACCTACAACAGGCGATTAGTGCTGACCCTGCCGCACTCGATTACCACCTGACACTGATAACCTCTCTGGCCCGAAGCGGACGGCGAGCTGAAGCACTGACGTTTACCGACCAGGCGATAAAAATCATGAGTGATAGCAGGCGGCAGAACGCCGTAGCAAAGCTCAAAGCCCTTAAGCTTCAGCTCGATAAAAATTAGCTCACCGCAGTAAACCTTGGTGTTTTGTGCCTCTACACGCCTATTTATTGCTGATCAGGTTATGTGCATCACCATGGCATTCCAGACAATCTCTGAACTGACTATGGATTGACTGGGCATGTGGCAGTCCATGACAGTCCTGGCACTTGGGCATAGATGGGTGCAAGCCTTTGTGGCAGTAAGAACAGTTTACCCCGACATGGTTGGTTTTCGTCTCGGCAAGATCTCTGGCTGCTTTTTCGTGGCACACCCTGCAGGAGGCTGCGGGGATATAACCTGCAGGCACAATCTTCAGTGGCTGGTGAGCTGGATGACAATGTAAACAATCGGCTCCAGTCTGATTTTGCAGATGGGGATCATGACAATCAAGGCATCCGGGAATTTCTTTGTGCCGGCTGTGACAACGGGTACAAAACAGTTTTGAATGGAGGCTGGGTGCGATGGCCATCTGCTCTCCGACTGCAGCGTGACAGGACAGACATGCTCTCTTCTCCGGTCTAGGTGAATCCCGCAAAGACATCAGCGGCTTATGCGGGTTTGTGTGGCAATGCAAACAGTCCCCGACCTGGAAATGTGCTTGCCCCTCATGGCAAAGAATACAGGGAGTTTTGGTGTTTTTTCCGTTGGGCGGATGCTGCGGATGGCAGTCAAGACAACCGATTTCGGTTGCATGCTTCCCACCATGTTGAGCGATCATTCGTAACTGAAAAGCATGACATTTTTTACAATCATCGGCCTGCAACTTTGGAACTTCTGTAGCAGATACAGGAGCAATAAAGATGAATAGTGTCAGAAGAAAGATTGAACAACAGATCTTATAGCATGTGGCAACAATATTTTTATTGTTGTAACTCAAAGATTCCATGACAACCTGTCGTATGGATGCGGTCTGCTGGTGTTGCTATCTACAGGCAGCTTCTAGTGAAAAAACTCAACCCTCTAAATAGAGCAACCACCATGCCATAAACAAAATGAAAAACTGAACGAGCGAAAGCACATCCTTGATGTGCCGTTCAAATATTAAATTTCACACTGCTGATTTGTGAGGATTGAGAACAGTTTTTGACAGAGCCTGATTGATTTTTCGGGAATTTTCCCAGATCACTTTTGGCGAATTCCCTAATTTTACCTTTCCGGGCAGAGACAAATAATCTTTAAATTCTTTAATTATGCTGTTCTCCGGAACTGGAACGGCTCTTGCTATATTCTTCCCCTGTAGAGGTTAATAGTTTTTGAGATGCAATGTTGATTTAAGGGGGAGGTTCAATGAATAGAGCGCCAATGCAAGTTCAAATCATTGACGATGAAATTGTTATGTTGATGGCCGTTTCAAGAGCCTACCGTAATAAGCCCACCGATATTATTACCGCAACCAACATTGATCAGGCTCTAGAGCAGATGAATACCTTTAACTTCAGCCTATTCTTACTTGATCTTGATATGAAAGATTGTTGCGGTTTTCATCTGCTTGAAACAATAACTAATCGTTTTCCCAAAACACCGATTATTCTCATGACCACAGGTGATGCCCAATCAATAGTTCTGATTGATAAAATTCAAAAGATTCGCTCACAATATTGTTGGCATATCGTTGAAAAACCTTTTGATTACAAAAAAATGATTGGTTTTATTGATAGAGCACTGCACGAGTATGAGGTTGAGGTTCTGGGGGATTGTCAGAACGGAAGTTCTGAATATGCAGAAAAAAGACGCTGTCGTAGGTTTTCCCGTTTCGAACGGATTAACATCGCTCGCCCTGTCACCACAGGAACTTCATGTTCGCCCCTAGCTCTTTTGGCAACCCTGACTGATATTTCGGTTGGTGGCTTAGGCGTTGCGACCGGCAATGCCTTGGTTTCGGGTGACGCCGTTTGTTTTGATGAAAAGTTCATGCACTAATCAGGAATTGTTGTTTGGTGTCAAATGGAGAAAGATCAAATCTATAAATCCGGAATCAGGTTTGCTTGAGCGTGCGTGCGTTGTCTCGGCTATCTGCCAGTAAAAAATACTCCCTGCCCGATATTTATGATATTGTTGAGTAAATAAGTTGAGTAAGTTTCAATAAATTTACATCTTTAAGGGGCTTTTATCCTTTTCTTTTTAAAAACAAGTCGGTGGTGATTTATGAAACGTCAGGTTCTACTGGGACTCGTGGTGATGTTGATCTGTTTTTTCATTGGCGGATCTTATATTATTTACGCTATCGGGGACGCGACCAACCAATTGGAACGTGCAGTGACCTTGCATCAGGCACATGATTCAATGGGGGAGCTTCAGCGGGGTATAGAAAGAGTTCAGAGAGAACTGAACCTTAAAAATAGCCCTACAATAAGTCAGCTGGCATTGATACAGGCCGATATTGCAAGTTTAAAAAAGCACATAGGGAGTTGTCCCCATTGTGACTATTCCACGGGAATTCTTGCCCAACTCGACCAACTACTGATCTTAAATGAAAACTATACCGGGCAGATCAGCCAGTTGCTGAAGCTCTCTCCATCAAGTGTTGAATATCAGAATCTAACGGGCGAAATTTTTCGAAAAGGGACTGACTTCCGTCTTGCTGTCGAATCTTTTATCAAAAACATCTCAGAAGAGTTCCCCAGCCGTTCAAAAACCCTTTACCAGGATATTACCAGGGTTAGGC
>Ga0307988_1001745_pt1 | contig 11711 bp, 9 predicted proteins | sample EllFjometagen183_FD_203166 | JGI IMG/M metagenome (GOLD analysis project Ga0307988, IMG submission 203166) | Marine microbial communities from Ellis Fjord, Antarctic Ocean - #183 | ecosystem: Environmental > Aquatic > Marine > Unclassified | place: Southern Ocean | collected 2014-10-08 | reverse complement strand
CTGTTGAAGTTTTTTGTTCCGATTTATCTTCTGTAATGTCTAATAATACATTCTCATTAAGTGGTTGTAATTCTTTCATTTCCTTTTATTTTATTTTATATTTAGTATATTTTAACTTTCAAACTTTATAAACTATATCCCCAGCAAAGTATTAATTCTATTCTTGTCAAATCCAACAATCATTTCTCCACCAATATCTGTTTGAGGTACACCTTGCTGTCCGCTTCTTTTCCTCATCGCTTCCGCAGCATTTTGGTCTTTCGACACATCTACATCAGAATATCTAATACCATTCTTTTTTAAATGAGTCTTTAATGTGGTACACCAACTACATGTAGGAGTTGAATAAACTGTCACCTTTTTTTGTGGATTTTCATCATTTGCAGCCTTTGCCGAAAACAAAGCACTCTCAAAAAGTGATTTATAATAACCGTCATCATTGCAGCCTTTCACTGTTTTCTCAAACTTATTACCTTGAAAAATTAATAATGTAGGCACCGATTTTACATCATATGCAACATGAATATCTCTAACTTTACTAACATCAGCAGCAACAATATTTACATCAACTCCATCATTAATAGCATGTTCGATATTACTATAACTACACTCACTTGTTTCCGATCCTTTTTTAAACAGTAGCACATAATTACGAGCATCTTCCTTGAGCAAAGATTGCATTTCATTATGTGAACTAATATTTCTCATTGTCATATTATTGTTTTATTTAGCCATATCAAACTATATGCCAATGCAACATGTTTCATTAACCGTGTCTAAACATGACAAAATTTCACAATTACAATAATTTGTATTAATAAATATACGGAATCAATCTGCTTGTTGTAGTCTTGTATTTTGTGTATTCAGGAAAATGTGCAATTAATTGCTTTTCCTCGTATCCAATTTTAATTAGTAAAACAAGTAACAAAATAATTATTGCCGCCAGTCGGTACCACGAAAAATAATCAATAACAAGTGGCAAAACAGCAATTAACTGTGCAATATACATTGGATGCCTGATAATCCTGTAAGGCCCCGAAGTTACCAACTCACTCCCCTTCTTTACAGTTGGCGTAACATTAACATTTCTAATTTTCACAATATAAATTGCATGAACAGCAAGAAAAATACCAACACTTTCTACTAATAAACCAGCAATATTATTTGATATAACAGGCCCTGAAATAGCTATGTAAAGCAAGCTTCCAAGCTGTATTGTAACTAAAAAATATGGATAAAATCTATTACTAGTCATAATTTATTTTATAAAAATGCCGGCTCCAAACATGTTTCTATTTTGCAAGTAGAGAGAAAGTACGATGCTTAAAGCCGACATGCAAAACTAATATTTTTTCTTTGGTCAGCTTCCCGTTGCAAACAAAACCATCATACCAACTTCAACTCTAACACTTCTATCCCTGCTGTAGTTACTTTATATTAAACGCTTGGTGTTTTGTTTTAATAGTTTATAAAAATACAATAAAACAGATTTAATCTGATACTTGTATTTTTTTAGTATTCTATACTCTTTTACAATCAAACCTCTGTGGCTTAGCACCTTTGCGAGAAAAATAATTTTTTTACAAAGGTTTAATTATATAATTAGCAATAAATCATTTGAGCATATAAAACCTTTCAATAAAACTACACAATCACTTTTATTTTAATTACATTTGTGGCTCAAAATTCCAATAAAAAACTATGGCAAAAATAGGGAGAGCAGGCAATCACGATAAAGGAGTTAAATCCGATTGCAGAGTACAATTTGAATTACTTCAAGAAGGGGGATTACAAATTGATATCAAGAGTAAAGTTCAGGCATTATACGGAAAATCAATAGAAAAACTTGCGCTAGAAATACTTTCGTTTTTCGATATTGAAAATGCGGCACTAACAATTGAAGACACAGGTGCTGTTGATTTTGTTATGGCAGCTCGTATTGAAGCAGCAATTAAAAAAGTTGTTGATACAAATAAAGAATTTTTACTCCCTGTATTAGATGTGAATAAAAACTCAACAGCTAAAAATCAATTTAGGTTTTCACGTCTTTATCTGCCAGGCAACAGTCCAAAATTAATGATAAATGCAGGTATCCATAAACCTAACGGATTAATCCTAGATTTGGAAGATGCCGTTGCACCAAGCAAAAAGTTTGAAGCCAAATTTATGGTCAGAAATGCCCTGCGAAGTCTTAACTTTTATGGTGCTGAGCGAATGGTTCGTATAAATCAAATTCCAATGGGCTTGGATGACCTTGATTTTATTATCCCCCATTATGCAAACCTTATTCTTGTTCCAAAATGTGAAAGTGCAGATGATCTCCATAAGGTTAATGAAAAAATGAATGAACTTAAAAAACAGCATAGTATAACCAATGATATTTGGCTAATGCCAATTATCGAAAGTGCAAAAGGTGTTATGCATGCTTACGAAATAGCTCAAGCTGATAATGTAGTTGCCATGGCAATTGGTCTTGAAGATTACACAGCCGATTTAGGAACCATGAGGACATTTGCTGGAAATGAATCATTTTTTGCACGTAGCATGGTAGTTACAGCATCTGTTGCAGCTGGTATTCAGGCAATTGATTCTGTATTTTCTGATATTGCAAATATGGAAGCACTTGCCGAAAATGTGCGTACTTCAAAAGGCTTAGGTTTTGCAGGTATGGGTTGTATACATCCACGGCAAATTGCAGTAATTCACGAAAATTTTGCACCCGAAGATGCTCAAATTGAAAAAGCAAAAAAAATTGTATTGGCTTTTAACGATGCAACAGAAAAAGGACTTGGAGTAGTGTCACTTGGTTCAAAAATGATTGATGCACCAGTTGTTAAACGCGCTCAAAATACTATTACACTTGCAATAAACACAGGGAAACTTAGTAAAGATTGGACAAAATAAACAAAAGGGTGTCCCGCAGATAGCGCAGATTTACGCAGAAGACATAGAATTTGTATGAATCTACATAATCTTGAGGAAACAAAATATACAAAATGAAAAAATACGATAAATTAATAAAAAATGCAGTGGGAAGAATAGTTCCTACCATAATTAACGGTGAAGAACATATCCCTTTCAAAGGAGTTGGAAAACACCGACCAACAGGTCGCCGTTATGGACCAAAAATTTCCAGTTGCGCCGATTTTCCAGATGATGGTAATAAAGAAGTAGCATCACTAAAAGAAGCACTTGTTAAAGCAGGATTAAAAGATGGTATGACGATCTCTACTCATCACCACTTTCGCAATGGAGATATAATTGCAAATCAAATATTTGATATTGCCCACGAACTAGGTGTTAAAAATTTACGCTGGTATCCTTCAGCATCATTCCCTTGTCAGGAACACCTTATTCAATATCTTGAAGATGGCACAATAAATCGTATTGAAGGAAGTATGAATGGTCCCTTGGGTAAATTTGCTTCTGAAGGTAAAATGCAGGGACTAGGTGTATTGCGCTCACATGGCGGCAGATATCAAGCTATTCAGGATGGGGAAGTTAAAATTGATATTGCAGTAATTGCAGCACCAACCGCCGACCCATTTGGTAATGCCAATGGAGTAAATGGCGATGCAGCATGCGGATTATTAGGATTTGCCTTGGGTGATTCGCAATATGCCGAAAAGGTTATTGTTGTTACAGATAATCTTGTACCATTCCCTTGTATACCATGGCAAATTCAAGGCAATTATGTTGACTATGTTGTAAAGGTAGACAAAGTAGGTATTGCCGAAAAAATTATTTCAGGGACAACACGAATCACAAAAAGCCCCGATAGGCTACTAATTGCCGAAATGACAGCTGAATTTTGTGAAGAAGCCGGCTTAATTTATGACGGTTTTTCATATCAGGCAGGAGCCGGTGGAACAGCATTGTCAATTGGTAACTATTTTGGAGATATATTACGAAAAAATAACTGGAAAGCACGTTTTATTCGTGCAGGAAGCAATCAATATCCGGTTGAATTACTTGAAGAAGGATTGGTAGAGTATATTCTTGACGGACAAACATTTGACCTCGAAGGAGTTCGCTCAATGCGCGAAAATCAAAATCATGTTGACACATCACCATTTACATCATATAACTATCATGGTAAAGGTAACTTTGCAGCCATGGTTGACATTGTAGTTTTAGGTGCAACTGAAGTTGATGTTAATTTTAATGCAAATGTTGTAACCCATTCCGATGGATATTTATTACACGGTATTGGTGGCTGGCAGAATACCCTTGCAGGCAAAACTACAATTATGCCTATTCCATTATTTCGTGATAGGATTCCTGTTATTCGCGATGAGGTAACCACTATTTGTGCTCCCGGCGAATTAATTGATGTTATTGTTACCGAACGTGGTATTGCAATTAATCCATTACGGACAGACCTCATTAAAAAAACTAAAAATTCAGGGCTACTAATAAAAACCATTCAAGAGCTTAAAGAAGAAGCAGAAGCAATTTGTGGTGTTCCTGAAAAAGTTGAACTAAGCGATGAAATAATTGCTGTTATTAAATGGGTTGATGGTACTGTTATTGATTCGGTTAGAAAGGTTATCACATAGTCTTTGCAAGAAAACTCCAAATACGGCGTTATTCTCGTTTTGAAAACAGTCATTCACAAAAGTGAACTCCTTGGTTTTCAAAACTTCGAAAGCCTTGTCTTTGAAGCCTTCTTAACAAAGACAGAAAAAAAGAGTAGTTTTATTGCGGACTCTACATAATTATTAAATCAAAATTAAAGTGACAACGTACTTGACTTAGGATTAAAAATCCTGATAGTATATGGTTCGGGATTGCAAATCCCGAACAGCCACTTTAGTAGCTCTTTCGGATTTGCAATCCGAAAGTCATAACTATGGATTTACAATCCATTTATCAAGCTTCAACATCATCCATTCTCATCCACCACAAAAATATTTTATATCCCAATGAAAGCACCACAGCACCAATAAATAAGCCAATAATACCATTGAGCATAAAACCACCAATGGCACCAATAAATATTACCACTGTTGGTACCGGCGCTTTACGTCCCATAACAATCGGTTTCACAACATTGTCGAAAAGTGAGACAAAAACCATCCAAATTGTTAAAAGTACAGCTGTTAAAACATCCCCTGTCATAAACATATATATTGAAATAGGAATTAATACCGGACCCAATCCAATTTGAATTATTGCGAGAATTAAGCATATTACAGACCATATTCCAGCGTATGGAACCCCAGCAACAGCAAGACCAAGTCCGAATAAAACAGCTTGTAAAAAAGCAACTCCGAGTATGCCTCTGGCAACATTTCGTATAGTAATTATTGCATCTTCAATAAACTCAGCACCTTTAACTCCAACTATGCGAGTACCAAATTCAACAGCAAACTTTTTAGATTCGCTAGAATATGAAAGCAGTATACCACTTACTATAACCGAAATAATAAACTGTAAAAATCCAAAACCCGCTGAACTAATGTTATCAAGCAACCACAATCCTACAGTTTTAATTTGATCTGAGTAATTTGAAATTACAACATCCAGATGTTCCGAAACATCATACCAAAAATCATATGTAACTTCGCCTATTGCGGGCCATTCTTTCACACTTTGGTTAGGTGGTGGAATCTTAAAATTGTCATTGCTGATTTGCTCCTTTACTATGGCGATATTTTTTACCATCGACTTGGTGATAAATGCTGCAGGAACAAAAATTACTGCTATCATAATGAGTATTACTATCGTGGCAGCAATTTTCTTATTGTTAATCTTTTTTCTTATGATTTCATAGAGTGGAAACAATGCTATTGCAAGAACCATACCCCAAGTAAAAATCATAATAAAAGGGCTAATTATTGCTATACTCCATCCAATTATCAAGATTAATATAACTAGCCTAACAATAGCTTCTATAATCTTTCTAGTAAATATTTCCTTTATTGGCATATCATTCAAGTTTCCCATTCTACAATATTTTGATTATAGCAAATATACAAACTTATTAATACCTAAATTATTTTCACAATAATAAACACAGGGCAAACTCATCCTATTGCTTGTTTGTATATTTGCCACGAATGCACGAATATATTCTCTTTGCTAATGGAATATTGAAAACAATTACACGGATTTTTGAAAACCCATTAGGTTTTCCTATTAGTGAAATTAAAATTTTACGTTTTAATAGATATTATTCGTGTATTCGCGGCTTTTTAATAAGCATGAGTTTACCTTGATAATAAACATGAAAACATGGCTTATAATAATTGTACTCCTACAGCCTACTGAAATAAATTTACCATAAATCAACTAATTTCTTAGTTATATAAATCAAAAAAATAGAACTTAGTTTAGAGCATACTTTATCGGTAAATTATACTGTACTCTTACCGGCGCACCTTCTTTTAAACCAGGACTCCATTTAGGCATTGAGTTTACAACACGTAAAGCCTCTTCATCACAACCTGAACCAATTCCCCTTAAAATTTTAGCTCCTGAAACACTACCATCAGTCTCCACAACAAAACTCACAAATACTCGTCCATGTACTTTAGCTTTTTTAGCTACTTCCGGATATTTAATGTTTGAACCCAGATAGGTCATCAACTCTTTTCTTCCCCCTGGAAACTCAGGCATCACCTCAACTACAGTAAAAATACTATCTGCTATTTTATCATCAAGAGTGAATTTTATAGGTATATTATAACTAACTCTAACAGCTTCCCCTCTTTGCATACCGGGTTTCCAATTTGGCATAGCAGCAATAACACGTACTGCCTCATCATCACAGCCTCCACCAATTCCACGTAATACTTTAACACTATCAATACTACCATCAGAGTCAACAATGAAGTTTAAAAATACTCTTCCTTGAATACCTTTTTCCTTAGCGGCCTCAGGGTAGTTAACACTAGTTGATAAATAATTAATCAACTCATCCATGCCCCCGGGGAATTCAGGCATTTCCTCAACAACAGTAAAAACCACATAATCAGGGTCAACTGATTGTTCATTATTTTGGGAAGAAGCAACAATGTCTTCATTTTGAATCGGTCCCGAACATGCAAAAAACACCAAGTTTAATGCCATCAATGCCACTACAAGCTTTAACGAAAAGCGTAACGGACTCTTTGTTTTCTTAATCATAAATAACCTCCTTTTTAAAAGTGAATAACTAAAATTATGTGTTAGTATATTTGTTTTAACGATACTCGAATGTTCGATTAGTAATTTCATATATGCCGATATATCAGGGTATTCTACAACAACATTATTATCAGCAATAAACTCATGATTTTCCTTTAGTGATTTTTTTAAAAGATAGACAATCGGGTTATACCACTGAATAATTGAAATGATTTCGGCAATTAATAGATCCAATGAATGATTTTGCCTTATATGGATTTTTTCATGTTCAATAATCTTATCAATTTCTTTATCATTACCAAGTAGACTTTTATTTATGAAAATATAATTAAAAAATGAAAATACCGGAGTTCCAGGTGTAGTGAAAATTACTTTAAGCCCTTGGTGTATTATAACCTTTGATTTTTTAAAGAATTTTGATAACTGGTATAGCCGTAAAACGGTATTAAAAAAAGCAATAGCTGAACCTACAATATATATGAGAATAAATATATCAAAAAATGACAGATTATTATACCAGCCTTTTTCTGACAAATTAACAGCATCACCATAAATAATTACTTCGCTCAAAGTATACTCAACTATACTATATATAGGAGCTGTAATTATTACGTTATTACTATTCTCAATAACTAACTCGGGAATGCTAAAAGTTATCAATGGTAGAAATATTGAAATAATAATGGCAGCTAGTAAATATAGACGATTAAATACAAAATAAGCTTCCTTTTTAAATAACAGAACATAAAAACCGTAAAAAATTACAAGGCTTAATGTTGACTGCATTAGGTATATAAGTGATGAGTTCATAACTTATGCTTTCTTTTTTTTCTCAATTTCGTTATCTAGTAATTGTCTGAGCTCTTCAAGCTCACTCAAACTCAAATCTTGCTCATTTGTAAAAAATGAAGTTAGCGCCTGATATGAATTTCCAAAATAATTTTGAATAAAGCCTTTGAAGTAGTTTTTTCGGTAAACTTTTTTATCAATCAATGGATAATACTCATGCGATTTTCCATAAGCCACATAACCCACAAAGCCTTTTTTCTCAAGAATCCTTATTATTGTTGACACGGTATTATAAGCTGGCTTTGGCAAAGGAAGTTTATCAAGTATGTCGCGAACATATCCCTTATCTAATTGCCACAACACTTGCATTATTTGTTCTTCGGCTTTCGTTAGCAGCTTCATATTGATTTGTGTTTAAATATCTACGTGCTAAAATTGAACACTTATAGTTATAACTAACTTTTTAGTTATATATTGCAAAGTAAATGAATTATTTATGATTTAACAAGAAATAAACTAACTTTTTAGTTTATGCTACAAATAGCAGTTGTAAAACCAGCTAAATAATTATCTATTGTTCTGCTAAAAGTATGAGGTTCCTATCTCCATAATCATGTAGCAATATTAATTCTTGAGGCAGCGAACAGATAACCTGAAAGTTTTGGATGGGTCGAAACGTAAAACTTTACTACTGTTGGAATCTAAGCCCCGTTCCCAAGCAGAGTTATGGCTATTTGAACTCTCAGAAGATGTCCACAAACCAGCTATATCACCAATAGAACTATAACCTGTTCCATAATAACCTCCAGGCAGTACATTAAATTCACTACTATTAGTGCCGTTTCCATTGTTATTCCACCCACTTATTGATTTCATTTTATCGCCCTCATTTGTTCCACGATAAAGTTCTTCATTTGCATCAGCCTCACTCATGCCTAGTTGCATCTCAATAACTTTCCAATCATCATCACTAGGCAACTTCCAACCTTCAGGGCATGCAATTTGTGCAGCATCCCATGTGTAAAGCCTACCATAAATTTCACCATTTGATTCGCTGTCATCATACCACCATGAGTCAGCTGTTTCGTAGTTCAAATTCTCAGCAAACCATGTTTGGTTACCAATTTCAACGATAATATATTTTTGTCCATCTCTTGTATCGGTGATTGTGATTGCTTCTTCAAAAACTACAACATCAATTTGGTCTGAAGCACTGGCATTATCATTGTCGAAACAAGTAGCCTTAAGTATATGATTACCTATACTTTCATCAGAAGTATTCCATTCAAAATTATATGGTGAACTAACTACAGTGCCTACTTTAACATCATCAACATAAAACTGCACTTCCGAAATTACCCCATCAGTATCGGTTGCTATAACCGATATTGTAACAGTTTCGCCTTTTGTTATTTGCTGAGCAGATATAGGAGAGGATATACTACAAGTAGGAGGTTGGTTAATCGGTTCTTTTTCATCTTTTTTACATCCTTGGAATACTACTAAGACAATAGCTATAAGGCTAATTAAATTAATGAGAATAAGTCTTTTTTTCATGTTTTTTATGGTTAAAACCAGTTTTAGAAATTAGAATATTGTTCGCTGCAATATTACAATAATTATTGAGGCCACTCCGAAAAGCCCAATTTGGTCAAACTCTGCGTTACTTTGAAATTTTAACATCCTCATTTACAAGAGTAAACTCCGGTGTTAAAATTTCAAAAAGCCTTGATTTTGACCAAATTCATACTTTTCGGAGCAGACTCATTATTACAATTCTCAATAAAGAAAGGGAAAAAGAAACAATTTATAGTTGGTGTAATGTAAAAACTGCGTCAGCCGCAGCAGCAATTGTAGAGGTAGATTGTTGAAGTGGCAGCTTTAATTTTTGTTAAATGGCGGATGCTGACAGAGGAAGCACACGTACATACTAGAAAAATAAAGTTGGCATGAAACAACTACAAACGAAAAGTGCGCCCGTCTGCCCAAATAATAAAGGAAAAAAATAACTTTTTCAACATCAACCTCAACCTCATTTCTCAACCTCATTTCCACACATTAACTATATTTGCAAAAATCTAAATTAAAATACTGATGAATACTGTACTACAAAAAGCCCACAGAAAACATACTGCTACTAATATAATTAGCTTGGTTAAAACTAATACTGACCTTACGGGATTAGAACTAAATAGCCTTGAATTAGAATATGTTAAAAAAGAACACCGAGCAAAAAATAATGTAATTGAAGTTAACAAATTTAAGAATTATTGCTACATTGTATATGGTGATACCAAAGGTACTAAATGTAAAAAACTTGAGTCGTACCGAAAAGCCGGCAATAGCACACTTGCGTTAGTAAATAAAGCAAAAAACGAAAAAGTAACAATTAATTCTGTTAATTGTACCAAAGAAGAAGTATTTGCTTTTGTTGAAGGTATGGTGCTCGGTAATTATCAATTTTTAAAGTATAAAACAGGTGATAACAAAAAGCCAGTTAGTTTAAAAAAAATTGAGATTTATTCGGCAGATATTACGGAACAAGAAATAAGTGAATTCCAAATTGTAGCTGAAGCTGTTTGTTATGCTAGGGATTATGTAAATGAACCCGATTCATTTATGACAGCAGTTCAGCTTGCCGAAGAGGCAAAATCACTTGGTAAACTATCAGGTGCCACTGTTGAAGTATTCGACAAGAAGAAGATAACCAGCTTAAAAATGGGAGGATTACTAGCTGTTAACCGCGGAAGCATCGACCCTCCAACATTTTCTATTATCACATGGAAACCTAAAAACAGCAACAACAAAAAGCCATATGTATTGGTGGGTAAGGGTGTTGTGTATGATACTGGCGGACTTAGCTTGAAGCCATCAAATTCGATGGATACCATGAAAAGTGATATGGCAGGTGCGGCAGCTGTTATTGGAGCAATGTATGCGATTGCTAAATCTAATCTTCCGGTTTATGTTATTGCGTTAATTCCGGCAACTGATAACCGCCCTGATGGAAATGCATATACTCCTGGTGATGTGGTTACTATGCACGATGGTAGCACGGTGGAGGTGCTAAATACTGATGCTGAAGGACGTATGATACTTGCTGATGCACTTAGTTATGCCAAAAAATATAATCCCGAATTGGTAATTGATATTGCCACTCTTACTGGAGCTGCTGCACGTGCAATTGGGCCTCAGGCTATGGTTGGTATGAAGGTTGACTCGGAGCTTGAGTTCGATCAGCTATCGCAATCGGGCAATTATGTGCATGAGCGCATTGTTGAGTTTCCAATGTGGGATGAGTACGCCGAGCAAATTAAATCGGAAATTGCTGATATGAAAAATATTGGTGGTGCCGAAGCCGGAGCAATTACTGCGGCTAAATTTCTTGAGCATTTTACCGATTATCCATATATCCACCTGGATATTGCTGCTCCTTCATTTTTATCCAAAGCAAGTAGCTATCGCCCAGTAGGTGGCACCGGCGTTGGCGTGAGATTGTTTTTTGATTTTATTAAATCGAAGGTAAACAATTAGTGTTTCCATAATTTATATTTTTTCTATTTTGGCGGTAACCCTGCCTACATAAAAATTTCGGCAGGCTGGCGGGCTTTCCGCTTGTAGTTGTTTCATACCAATTGTGGTTTTGTAAACAAGTGGTGGGCTTCCTAAGGTCAGCCTCCCATTGTTAACAAAACCATCATCGGTATTTCAACAAGCTATCGCTTCTATCCCTACCGTAGTATAGTCTACAGTTTTCAGTCCTCAGTCTGCAGTTTACAGTTAACAGC
>Ga0307988_1001744_pt1 | contig 11713 bp, 24 predicted proteins | sample EllFjometagen183_FD_203166 | JGI IMG/M metagenome (GOLD analysis project Ga0307988, IMG submission 203166) | Marine microbial communities from Ellis Fjord, Antarctic Ocean - #183 | ecosystem: Environmental > Aquatic > Marine > Unclassified | place: Southern Ocean | collected 2014-10-08 | reverse complement strand
CTGCTACCAGCTTGGCGGCAAAAGGTGTACTTTTTCTGGAACCTTTAAACCCCTGTACTCCGGCGCTGGACCATGAAATAGTATTTCCGTTTTCATCGGCAATCGTGACGATTGTATTATTAAAAGTAGATTGAATATGCACGATACCGGTAGATATATTCTTTCGTATCCGTTTTTTGGATACAACTTTTTTAGACTTTTTTGCCATAATTATTATACCTTTTGTATTATCCTACTTTTTCTTTTTAACCGCTGTCCTTTTTGGACCTTTTCTTGTTCTAGCATTTGTGCTTGTTCTCTGTCCATGACAGGGAAGGCCTTTTCGATGGCGTAATCCTCTGTAACAGCCCAAATCCATGAGCCGCTTAATATTCATGGAAACTTCACTTCTAAGTTCACCTTCAACCTTATACTCTGCATCAATGACTTTTCTGATCTCATTAACCTGTTCTTCGGTGAGGTCATTTGCTTTTGTAGTAGGATTAATGTTTGTTTTTTGAAGTATTAACTTTGATCTGGTTCTACCTATTCCATAGATATAAGTCAAAGCTATCCATGCATGCTTATCTCTTGGTAAATCTATTCCTGCGATACGTGCCAAATTTCTTTCCCCCTATCCCTGCCTCTGTTTATGGCGTTTGTTAATACAAATTACCCTTATGACACCACGTCTTTTGATTACTTTACAATCTCTACAAATTTTTTTTACAGATGCTCTGACTTTCATCCATTAACTCCTAAACTAATATTTTAATATTCTATGAACTCAAATATTTATTTATATCTATATGTAATTCTACCCCGACTTAAATCATAGGGTGAAATTTCTACTGTAACCCTGTCTCCGGGTAAGATTTTGATAAAATGCATTCTCATTTTACCTGAGATATGAGCTAACAATACATGCTTGTTTTCGAGCTCAACTTTGAACATGGCATTAGGCAATGTCTCAAGTACTTTCCCGTCAACTTTAATAGGTTCTTCTTTTGCCATAGTTTGAAAAATCTCCTATCGGTTTAGACTATTTTTAAGATCTGCCTTTTATTCTTTTGCTACCGGATCTTCCCAAAAAGCCTTCATAATTACCGCTAATCAGGTGTGATTCTATTTGAGAAATGGTATCAATGGACACACCCACAACTATCAAAAGGGCCGTGCCCCCAAAATAAAACGGGACATTAAACTTACTCATTAAAAATGTTGGAAGAACACAAACAGCAGACACATACAGGGCACCGCCAAGAGTAATTCTTGTCAATACTCTATCAATGTATTCGGATGTTCTTTTACCAGGCCTGATACCTGGAATATATCCGCCATTCTTTTTCATATTTTCGGCGACATCTTCAGGGTTAAACTGTACTGCTGTGTAGAAAAAACAAAAGAAAATTATAAATCCTACATAAAGAAGATAATACCAGATTGTTCCAGGGCTAAACATGGCTGCCACGGTTGTCATAACCGGCAAATTGGTGAATTGTGCCAAAGTAGTCGGGAACATAATTATGGATGATGCGAAAATCGGCGGTATAACACCGGCAGTATTTATTTTTAATGGAAGATGAGAGGTTTGTCCCCCATACATTTTTCTACCGACAACACGTTTGGCATAATGCACAGGTATCCTTCGCTGTGCTTGCTCCATATAGATAATTGCAGCAATAACAGCAACCATGAGAACAATGAGGATAATAAGTATAAAAATTCCCAGTTCTCCAGTTGTCATTAGCCGTACAGTGTTTCCCATCGCAGATGGCATCTGTGCAACAATACCTGCGAAAATAATCAAGGAGATACCGTTTCCGATTCCTCTTTCAGTAATCTGCTCTCCCAGCCACATGATAAAAGATGTACCAGCGGTAAGAGTAATAATAGTAACCAGTCTGAATGCCCACCCTGGATATGGAACAATCGCCACACCAGCAGGAGACGTCATGGATTCAAGCCCCACACTGATACCCAAACCCTGGATAATACTTAGTATAACAGTACCATAACGGGTATACTGGGTTTTCTTTTTTCGACCTGCATCACCCTCTTTTTTAAGCTGTGCAAGGTGAGGCACAACCACAGTCATCAGTTCTAAAATAATGGAAGCACTGATATAAGGCATAATTCCCAATGCAAATATGGAAAACCTTTCCAATGCGCCACCCGAGAACATATTGAACATGGAAAATAAGGTTCCCTGAGCTGCAGCAAAAAAAGAGGAAAGAGCGGCACCGTCAACACCGGGTGTTGGGACATGAATCCCGACACGGTAAACAAACAACAATGCCAGTGTAATGAAAATCTTTCTTTTAAGCTCAGGAAGTTTAAATAAATTCTGATAACTGTTCTCGATCATTTATAGGTCCCTTACATCACTTCTATTATATAGTTATTCAATACTTCCACCGGTGGATTCAATTTTTTCTTTGGCAGTCTTGGAAACAAGAATATTTTTTAATAAAAATTTCTTGGTTATTTCACCCATACCAAGGATTTTAACACCATCAACACGCCCTTTTACCATACCGGCATCTCGCAAGGAATCAATATCGATCGTTGCGCCGTCTTCAAATCTATCCAGATCTGTTATATTTAAAATAGCATTGTTTGTTTTAAATATATTGAAGAAACCCCTTTTAGGAAGTCTTCTATAAATCGGCATCTGACCCCCTTCAAATCCGGGTCTTACGTTACCGCCTGACCTCGCCTTTAGGCCTTTGTGCCCTCGGGTACTTGTTTTACCCATACCAGACCCTGGACCTCGACCTACTTTTTTTCTGTTCTTTCTGGAACCGGGTGCAGGTGCTAAATCATGAAGCTGCATATTACACCTCCTCTACTTTAACAAGATGAGAAACTTTTTTAACCTGTCCCAGGATAACCGGGTCAGAGTTATGCTCCACCGTATAATTCATTTTTCTCAACCCCAGAGAGCGAATAATCCGACGATGTTTGGCAGGTCTTCCTATTATGCTTTTAACTTGTGTAATTCTTATTTTATCAGCCATTTTTCACAACCTCTTATATATCTTCAGGTCTAAGACCACGACGTTTTGCTACTTCTTCTTTTGTACAAAGCGATTGAAGGCCTGCCATCGTTGCCCGGACAATATTTTGGGTATTATGTGTTCCAATACATTTTGTCAGGATATCGGTTACTCCGACTGCCTCGAGGACTGCACGGATTCCACCGCCGGCAATTAAACCGGTACCGGGAGATGCAGGTTTAAGCAATACTCGACCGGCTCCCGCTTTTCCTAAAACCTCAAAGGGAACCGTTCCATTGAGTAAAGAAATTTTAACCATATTTCTTTTTGCCTTTTCCAGGCCTTTTTTAATTGCTTCAGGAACTTCGGTTGCCTTTCCAAGACCGTAACCAACACTGCCTTCGCCGTCACCAACAACAACAAGAGCACTAAATCTGAAATTCCTGCCGCCTTTTACAACTTTTGCAACACGGTTGATCCTGACAACCTTATCAATTAATCCACTATCTTCCATCTGCTGTCTTGCCAATGGTGTTCCTCCTTAATTAGAAATTCAATCCGGCTTCGCGGGCTCCGTCTGAAAGCGCTTTTATGCGTCCATGATATAAAAATCCGTTCCTGTCCAGGACAATTTTTTTAATCCCTTTATCAAGAGCTCTCTTGCCGATGAGGTTTCCAACTGTTTTTGCAATTTCAACCTTTTTGCCCTCTACCTTTTGTTCCTTAAATTCATTATCAAGGGTAGATGCAGATACAAGTGTGCTGCCGCTGGTATCATCTACAATCTGGGCGTATATATGCTTTGAACTTCTAAACACACTTAATCTTGGACGATCCTGATTACCAAAAATATTTTTCCTGATTCTTTTCTTTCTTTTAAGCCTTGCTTTAAGCCTTTGTGCTGAATTTCCCATAATCTTTATATTCCCGCCTTTTAGTCCTTACCTGCTGTCTTACCAGCTTTTCTCATAATTCTTTCATCAGCATACATAATGCCTTTGCCTTTATAAGGTTCAGGCGGTCTAATGTCTCTTATGTTTGCCGCTGCTTGACCAAGCGTTTCCTTATTGATTCCTGATAAAAGAATCTGAGTATTATTTTCAACGCTGGCCAAAATTCCCTTGGGAAGTTTAAATTCAACCGGATTGGAATATCCAACATTGAGTATAAGGTTTTCACCTTTTACTTCTGCACGATAACCAATACCGGAAAGTTGAAGTTTTTTCTCATATCCTGCAGTAACGCCGGTCACCATATTGGAAATCAGGGATCGGAACAATCCTTGCAAAGCCACTTTTTTCTTGTCGCTTGAATCGGTTTGAACCGTTACAATATCATCATTTATACTTATTTCGATAGCCGGATGCAGTTGTCGCTCAAGATGGCCTTTGGGTCCTTTGACTGAAATCATATCACCATTTATGGCAAATTGGACCTTATCTGGAAGCTGTACCGGCTTTTTTCCTATTCTAGACATAACTTACTCCTAAAAACTACCATACGTTACAAAGAATTTCACCACCGACATTTGCTTCTTTAGCCTGTTTGTCTGTCATCAACCCTTTCGATGTTGAGACAATAGATATACCCAGGCCATTTAAAACCGGCTTTAGTTGTTTTGACTTATAGTAAACCCTGCACGATGGTTTACTCACTCTTTCGATACCAAAAATTGTGGATTGTCCCTCAGATACATATTTTAAATAGACACGAATACTTCCTTGTGTCTCATCTTCAAGAAATTTGAAATCCTTGATATATCCTTGATCTTTAAGCACCCGCACCATTGCCAACTTAATTGTCGATCCGGGGATATCCACCTTAGCAAACCCTGCTTTACCACCATTTCTGATGATTGTCAGCATGTCTGCAATTGGATCACTACTTGCCATTTAAAATCTCCTTAAAATCCGCTGATATAATTTTGTTAAAAAAGTTCTTGCCTTACCAACTTGATTTAGTAACGCCTGGTAGCTTGCCTTCGGATGCAAGTTTCCTAAAACAAATTCTACAAATACCAGCTTTTCTAATAAATCCTCTTGGTCTACCGCATAAGGGACATCTGTTATAAGCACGTACTGAAAACTTCGGTTTTCGTTGCGCCTTTATGATTAAAGCTTTTTTAGCCAAGCTTTCCTCCTTAAGATCCTAAATTTTTGAAAGGCATTCCCAATAACTTCAAGAATACTTTGCCTTCCTCATCAGTTTTAGCTGTCGTTACAATAGTAATATTTAGACCTTTAATACTGTCGGTCCTATCATACTCTATTTCAGGGAATATGATATGCTCTGTGATGCCCAGGCTATAATTGCCCCTGCCATCAAACGCTTTTGGCGATAATCCTCGAAAATCCCTGACACGTGGCAAAGCGATATTAACAAGTCTGTCAAAAAAATCGAACATTTTTTTTCTCCGCAATGTAACCTTGCACCCGATGGGCAGGTCAGCGCGAAGTTTAAAATTTGCAATCGGTTTTTTTGCTCTTGTAATGACTGCTTTCTGTCCGGCAATCAATGCCAGTTCAGATGCAGCAGAATCGACTATTTTGGGATTTCTTACCGCTTCTCCAAGTCCCATGTTTAATACAATTTTCTCAAGCTTTGGAACCTGTAATTCATTTATATAATTAAAGGTTTTCTGAAGCTGAGGAAATACCTCGTTATTATACTTTTCCTTAAGGGTTGACATGTATTCTCTCCGCCTTTGGTCTTAAGAATCTATCTGCTGATTGCATTTTTTGCAGATTCTTACCCGTTTTCCATTTTCCAATAGTTTCATTCCAATTCTTGTTGGTTTAACACATGCATTGCACATAACCATCAGGTTGGAAATTTGAATCGGCATGGTTTTATCCACGATCCCGCCTTGTGGATTAGCCTGTGTTGGTCTCTGATGAACTTTAACTACATTCATATTTTCAACAAGGACTCGGTTGGTCTTTTTAACGACTTTCAGCACTTTGCCGATTTTACCCTTATCCTTACCGGTCAGCACTTTAACCTTGTCATCTTTTTTAATTCTAATTTTCATAGTTTCCATAGGATTTTTTCTCCAAAACCCAAATAATTAAAGCACATCAGGAGCCAGAGAGACAATTTTCATAAATCGTTTTGCCCTTAACTCTCTTGCCACCGGACCAAAGATACGTGTACCTACCGGTTCATTTGATTTTGATAAAATAACAGCTGAATTATCATCAAACCTGATCATTGAGCCATCGACCCTGGATATTTCCTTCTTGGTTCTGACAATCACCGCCTGAACAATGTCTCCCTTGCTAACTTTTGCATTTGGGATAGCTTCTTTAACTGAGCAGGTAATGATATCACCAATGCTGGCATATCGTCTTCTGGATCCCCCAAGTACTTTTATGCAGTACAATTCCTTTGCACCGGAGTTATCAGCCACGGTTAATCTAGTTTCACTCTGAATCATTTCTCGACTCCTTTAATCAAACGGTTTTTTTAACGATTCCACTAACTCTAAAACGTTTCAGTTTGCTCAAAGGTCTTGTCTCGATAATTTTAACTGTATCACCGATACTACAAACATTTTTTTCATCATGAGCATGGTATTTTTTATACCGTTTCATAAATTTTTTATAAACCTTGTGCTGTACAAATCTTTCGACCTGAACGACTACCGATTTATCCATTTTGTCTGATACAATAGTACCAATCAGCTCTCTTTTATTTTTTTGAATAGTTTCCATAGTAGTTTCTTCGCAAATTAGCTAATTTTTACATTCATTTCATTAGATACTGTGTAAAACCTTGCAATATCCTTTTTGACATTTGAGAGTGTCGCTGTATTCTCAAGCTGTCCGACATTGTTTTGAAAGCGTAGATTAAAAAGCTCTTTCTTTAATTCCATGAGCTTTTCTTTAATCTTATCAGCTCCCATCTCTCTAATTTCAATAGCTTTCATGTTTATTTACTCCTTTCCACAAAACGGGTTTTTACGGAAAGTTTTCTGGCAGCAAGTTTCATGGCTTCTTTGGCAACTTCTCTTGTTATACCTTCCATCTCATAAAGAATTTTACCAGGTTTTACTCTGGCAACCCAAGCATCTGTCGCACCTTTACCTTTACCCATTCTGACCTCTGCTGGTTTTTTGGTAACTGGATGGTCAGGAAAAAATCTAATCCAGCTTTTACCCGCTCTTTTTGCATGCCGGGTTAAGGCAACCCTGGCTGCTTCAATCTGTCTTGCATTTACATAGCCGCATTCAACTGCCTGGAGGCCAAAGTCACCAAAACTAAGCGTATTACCTCTGTCTGGTGAGCCCTTTGTTCTGCCGCGAAATTGTTTGCGGTATTTCATATTTTTTGGACTAAGCATTTTTTATCTCTCCCAACTTTATCTCTCTTGGTCGCCTCTATTTAGCCAACGCTTGTTCACCAGGATTTAATACTTCACCCTTAAAAACAAAGGTTTTAATTCCAATGAGCCCGTATGTAGTTTTTGCTTCAGTAAAACCGTAATCAACATCAGCTCTTAAGGTGTGAAGAGGAATACGACCTTCTTTATACCACTCAGTTCTTGCCATTTCAGCACCCCCAAGTCGACCGGCACAAATAATTTTTATTCCCTTTGCACCAAACCGCATGGCAGAGGAAACACTTCGCTTCATTGCTCGCCGGAAAGCAATTCTTCTTTCCAGCTGAAGGGCTATATTCTCTGCTACCAGCTGGGCATCTATTTCAGGCCGTCTGACTTCTTTGATATCAATCAGCACCGAAGGGTTTAGCATTTTTTCAAGTTCCTGTTTGAGAAGCGCGATCTCTGATCCTTTTTTCCCTATTATAATACCGGGTCGTGCTGCAAACACTCTCAATCGAATTTGTTTAGAAAATCGTTCTATTTCGATTTTTGAAATACCTGCATGAAAGAGTTTCTTTTTCAAAAATTTCCTGACTTTGAAATCTTCTTCAACAAAAGAGGCATAATCTTTATCCGCATACCATCTGGAATCCCAGGTCCTGATGATGCCTAATCTTAAACTGGTAGGATGTACTTTCTGGCCCAAGCTTATTTCCTCCTATTTGTCAATTTCTTCAACAATTACTGTTAAATGACTACTTCTTTTCAAAATTCTGGCTGCTCTTCCTCTGGCTCTTGGTCTGAACCGTTTCATGGTAGGACCATGATCAACAAAAATATTTTTGACAACCAGTTTATCCACATCAAGCTCATTGTTATGCTCAGCATTAGCCACAGCTGACTGCAAAGTTTTATGAATAATTCCTGCAGCCTTGAGAGGCATAAACTTTAAAAGGGTCAACGCTTGTCCGGCATTTTTACCTTTTACTTCTGCAATGGGCAACCGAAGCTTAAATGGTGAAATTCTTGTGTATCTTGTAGTTGCTTTAACTTCCATATCAATATCCTTTAATCAAACAAGAGATTATCTCTTGGATTTTTTATCTCCTGCATGGCCCCAAAATGTTCTAGTCGGAGAGAACTCACCCAGCTTATGACCGACCATATTTTCTGAAACAAAGACGGGTATAAATTTTTTGCCATTATGTACAGCAAATGTCACACCTACCATTTCAGGGAAGATAGTAGATCTACGTGACCAGGTTTTGATAACTTTGTTGCGTGTGGATTTACTTGCTTCCAAAACTTTTTTCATAAGCTGCGGAGCAATGTAGGGTCCTTTTTTTAATGATCTTGGCATAATTTATCACCTATTTATTTTTGCCTATTTTCACTTGGCTCTTCTTTTGACAATATATCGATCCGTTCTGACGTTATTTCTGGTTCTCTTACCTTTTGTCGGCACACCCCAAGGTGTACAAGGCTGTCTACCGCCTGAAGATCTTCCTTCACCACCACCCATTGGATGATCGACCGGGTTCATAGCCACACCACGAACAGAGGGTCTTTTCCCCATCCATCTGGATCGACCTGCTTTCCCGATCTTTACATCACCATGTTTTTCATTACCCACTCTACCAACAGTGGCTTTACATTTCAGATGAACCATTCTTACCTCACCTGAAGGTAAAAGGACCTGAGCATATGTTCCTTCTTTTGCCATAAGCCGTGCATAGGCACCGGCACTTCTGACAATCTGCCCGCCTTTGTTCTGTTTCAATTCAATATTATGAATTCTTGTACCCAAAGGAATATTTTCAAGGGCCATACAATTACCCGGTTTAATATCCGCTTCTGGTCCTGTTTCCAAAATATCACCGACTTTTACCTCCAAAGGTGCCAAAATATATCTTTTTTCACCATCAGCATAAACAAGAAGGGCGATTCTCGCACTTCTATTCGGATCATACTCAATGGCTGATACCTTTGCCGGGATACCATCTTTATCCCTTTTGAAATCAATGATACGATACTTCTTTTTTGCTCCGCCACCTCTGTGCCTGGCTGTAATTCTTCCATAACAGTTTCGACCGGCACGTTTATTTAACGCTTTAGTAAGTTGTCTTTCAGGCTTAGTTTTGGTTATTTCTTCAAAAGAAAGGTATTCCTGAGAGCGTCGTCCGGGAGATGTCGGTTTTGTCTTAATTATTGTTGACATATATTATACCTCTTTAAACACCTTCAAAAAAATCAATTCTTTGTCCTGGCATAAGTGTAACTATCGCTTTTTTCCAGTCTTTTCTTTTGCCAATGATTCTGCCGCGCTGTTTTACTTTTCCTTTTACCTGTAAGGTTCTGACCTGCTTAACCTTGGTATTGAAACTTTTCTCAACAGCGTTTTTTATTTCAACTCGATTAGCTCTTTTATCAACTTTGAGTGTCACCTGGTTGTTCAATTCTTTTTGAAGGGTTGTTTTTTCTGTAACTACAGGACCTCTGATAATGTCATAATGTTCCATATTAGCTTAACCTCCCCTGGATATTTTTAATGCTCGATTCTACTAAAAGAAGGTTTTTGAACTTTAAAATATCATACACGTTGAGACCTTCAGTTTTTATCACTTTGACATCTGGTATATTTCTGGAAGAAAGCAAGAGAGCTGCTTCTTCTGTATCAGAAACAATCAACAAGTCAGAAAGGTCTAATGCGTTGAGTACGTTAACAAACTCCTTAGTCTTGATGGTTTCAAGCTTGAAATCATCAATAATATAAATGGTATTATCTTCTACTTTTGAACTAAGTGCCATTTTCAGGGCAAGTTTTTTTACTTTTTTAGGTACCTTGATCGCATAGGATCTCTGAGTTGGCCCAAAAATAACTCCACCACCCTTTCTTAAAGGCGATTTTACGCTGCCGGCACGTGCATTACCGGTCCCTTTTTGTCTAAAAAGCTTTTTTGTACTCCCTCTCACCATACCCCGTGTCTTACACGCAGCCGTCCCTTCTCGTTTTGCAACAAGCTGGGATCGAACAACCTCGTGAAGAACACTTTTTTTAATGGGCGTGTTGAAAATATCCTCAGGGAGCTGAGTTTCAGACACTTTTTTACCTGCACTGTTTAGTACATCTACAGTAGCCATATTCTTCCTCATAAATTTTGATCAGCTATGCATCACTGCGATAAAGATGCAATACCCATAGCCGCATTTTAATCCTACATTAAGTTGGGAGCTGTGAACACTTGAGTTGTGAAAAACATATTACAGACATTTTATCATCACTTCTCAAATTCCAATACTCGAATCTCACACCTTTTTATCAGTCTTTTGCACTTCCAATATTCCTGTTTTAAAACCAGGCACTGGGCCTTTTACCAACAAGAGATTATCTTCATGCTTAATATCCACTATTGTGAGATTTTTTATAGTCTTTCTGTCTGTGCCCATGTGACCTGGAAGTTTTTTTCCCTTAAAAACTCTTCCCGGCCAGGCACTGTTCCCTATAGACCCGGGCTTTCTATGATTTCTGCTACCATGTGTTTCAGGACCACGGCTAAAACCGTGTCGTTTAATGGTTCCCTGAAAACCGCGTCCTTTTGAAATTCCAGATATATTTACTTTGTCACCAATAGCAAATATATCAATTCCGATGGTTGCACCTGGTTCAACACTCCCAGCATCATCGGTTCTGAATTCTCTTAAAACACGGAATCCTTTATCACCCGTTTTTTTCAAATGCCCTGCAATGGGTTTGTTCAGTTTCTCAACCGGTTTTTCATCAAATCCAAGCTGAAGAGCATTATATCCATCTGTCTCGTTTGTTTTAACCTGGGTAACAACACAGGGTCCGACCTGTACAACAGTAACAGGAACAAGCTTTCCCTCGGAGGAAAAGACATTGGTCATTCCGATTTTTTTTCCAAGTAATGCACTCATAATTGGTTCCTGTTATTGAACTATAATTTAATTTCCACGTCCACACCCGGTGAAAGATCAAGCTTCATTAATGCATCAACTGTCTGCTGGGTTGGTTCTAGAATATCCATCATTCTTTTATGTGTTCTGATTTCAAATTGTTCTCGCGATTTTTTATTAACATGGGGAGAACGCAATACAGTAAATTTGTTTATCCGTGTCGGAAGGGGTACCGGTCCAACAATTTTGGCACCGGTTTTCCTTGCAGTATCAACGATATCCACTGAAGACTGATCAAGAAGTTTATGATCATAAGCTTTAAGCCTGATCCTAATTTTTGTTTTCAACATGATAAAAGTATTCTTCCTAACTTATTCTACAATTTCACCGATAACACCGGCACCAACAGTCCGTCCACCTTCCCTGATTGCAAATCTGAGTTCTTTTTCCATTGCAATGGGGTTAATCAGTTCTACATTAATGCTTGCATTGTCTCC
>Ga0307988_1001743_pt1 | contig 11715 bp, 11 predicted proteins | sample EllFjometagen183_FD_203166 | JGI IMG/M metagenome (GOLD analysis project Ga0307988, IMG submission 203166) | Marine microbial communities from Ellis Fjord, Antarctic Ocean - #183 | ecosystem: Environmental > Aquatic > Marine > Unclassified | place: Southern Ocean | collected 2014-10-08 | reverse complement strand
TAAAAATGGGGAAATTTATGAAGAAATTATTTCATTAAAGTTATAATATGTGATAAAGAATAAAGATATGAAATTAGGGAAAGGAAAAAATATGAAAAAAGAATGGAAAAAACCTGTCGTGACTATTGTTGCTAAAAGCACTACTGAGGAGAATGTGTTGGCAGGGTGTAAGGTTTATGAATCGCAACCCTCAGGTGGACCGGAAAGTACTTCAGATTGGTGTGGGTGGTTTACTCCAGAGGCGAAGTATTGCAAACTTGAATATTCATCATAAAAAAAATTCAAATAAATCGAATTGATATACTAAATTTTACAATGATTAATATAAAGTACTATCATAACAAAGATGTCATTGTCCGTGAAATAGAAGGTGAATATCTTATGATCCCCATCGCATCTGGTATCGGTGATATGGAAGATGAAATGTACACCTTAAATGAAACCGGGATTGCTGTCTGGGAAAAATTATCTCCTGAAAAAACCCTTGAAAATATTATTAATGAACTTTGTGAAGAATACAGTGCCGATAGAAACGAAATAGAAACTGATGTTATTGGCTTGATAGACGAATTGTATAAAAGAAACATTGTACTTTATAAAAAATAAATGGCAGAGCCTGATAATATAAAAAGTATTACCCTTCCTGATTCTGATCTTGTAAAAAAACTCCAAAAAACCACAACTCCTGTATCTATTAACTTTGAATTAACTGCCCGATGTAATAACAATTGCAGACATTGCTTTATTAACCTTCCCCAAAATGATAGGAATGCGGAATCTTCAGAACTTAGCATAAAAGAGATTGAAAATTTAGCAGACCAGGCAGTTGAAAAAGGCGTATTATGGTGCCTAATAACAGGCGGCGAGCCTCTTTTACGCAATGACTTTTCAGAAATCTATTTAATGCTCAGAAGAAAAGGACTCCTTGTTTCTGTTTTTACAAATGCCTGCCTGATTAATCAATCTCATATCGATCTTTTTAAAAAATATAAACCCCGAGAGCTTGAAGTTACGGTTTATGGTATTGCTGAAAAGACCTATGAAAAAGTAACAGGAATAAAAGGAAGTTATAAACAATTCAGAGCCGGGCTTGATCTCTTATTATCTAATAATGTTCCTGTCTCTTTAAAAGCCATGGCCATACATTCCAATGTCCATGAAATTGAAGAGATTGCTGAGTTCTGTACAAAATATTCAAAGAAAAAATTTAAATTTGATCCGTTTCTTCACAAAAGATATGACCAAGATGCAAAACGCAATAAATTAATAGAATCAGAACGCCTTACCAAAGATGAAATAGTCAGAATTGAGCATAATAATTTTGCAAGGAAAAATGCGCTTATTGAAGGTTGTGAGCATCTTATTTTTGATCAGGATATAGATTCTCTTGGTAGGGTCTTTACCTGCGGGATTTTAAAAAGTGGCTTTGAAATATCTTATGATGGAAAATTAAGGCTTTGCTCTTCACTTCTCCATCCCGATTATGTTAGGGATTTGCGACAAATGTCTTTAATGGATGCTTATAATGGAATTGCTAAAAATGTAATTAATGCGAGATCTGATAATAAAGAATTTCTCAACAAATGTAGTAAATGTAAAATAATTAATCTTTGTTATTTCTGTCCTGCGAATTCTTATCTTGAAACAGGCAAGCTTGATATACCTGTTGATTATTTCTGTAAAAACGCCCATGCAAGGCAGGAAGCTATTTTAGAATGGAAAAAATCTTCGGAGCTTCCTTAATACTGGTAGAATAATACGATTTAATAAGCCACTCTTTGAAAATATAGCAATAATTTTTCCGAAAAATCCCTGTCCGAACCAAATTTTCCTGTCATTTCTTTCGACACAACTCACCAAGCCTATAATCTGATCCTGTTCAAAAACCCCGTCTGTTGATTGATTGTTATCCCCTTTAATTATAAATTTGCCCTGTTTTTCTGCGATGATTCTATGAACCATGATTGATTTTCTCTCAAAAAATGAAGCAGCAACGACATCTCCTGCGTAAGGGCCCTTGTTGGTGAAAAGTGGTGATATCGTCACAATATCCAGGTTTTTTATAAAAGGGGACATGCTATGTCCTTTTGCTTTAAACCTGAAGTCCGCTTTTTTCTCAAGTACCACTCTCATTAATCCAGCAAGTTCTTCCCCTGATATATCCAAGTGCTTTTTATTCATGAATTAGATATTACACTCTATTATTATTCTTTTCAATTGGAACACTCTTTTGACATATTATATTTCTTTTATTCTCGTAAAACTTATGGTAGAATATCTTTAAATATTAATAAAAGGTGCTTTAATTTGAAGAAGCGAAAATGTAAAAGGTTTACGATTCCCGGCAGTACGCTACATTATAAAACAAAAGGTTTTTTTCCCTTTAAGAAGAGCTTCCCGGAAGAATATTACCCTGTCTTAGATATCAGCAAAGGGGGTGCGAGCTTTCTGACCGACCAGAGGATTAAGCCCGGTTCGAATTTAGTTATCAAACTAACTATACCTGAATTAAGCTCGTCCTTTGAAATTCTCTGCAAAACAAAATGGATTGCCAAAAATCGCGAAGAAAGTTATCGCTACAAAATGGGAATTGCATTTAATACATATGGTGAAAGTCGGAATCAAAACAAACCTGAAATTCTTGAACTTTTTAACCGGTTGGAGGAAAATTTTACAGAAATGTGAAAAAAGACTTGCGCTTTTGGGAAATGTTTGTTACAAAAAAAGTTGAGGAAAATTTTTTATTGAGGTTATAGCATGTGTAATAAAAACAAAATCAGATTGACTTTATTTTTTTTAATTTCTATGTTTATCATAGGAATTGCTTCTAATGGGTTGGCTGTTGAGAAAAAGAAACAGGAAAAATGGGTATCAGAATACACTGACATGCTTAAACAGACAGCGATAAACCCGGACGAAAAAAATATCATTCTCAAAGATGCCATTACAAAAGCCTTAGATGGTGAAGCTCCTGCCTGTGAAGTTATGAGAATAGCCGTTGGGATGGATTATAAACCATATTTTGTCATGAGGAATATTTACGAACACAGCCAGGGCGTGAAGCTGGATGAACTCTGCTGGTGCGCAACCAGTGACGGAATTGAAACATTCATCACTTCAAAAGCTGTCGCAGATGCTAAAAACAATAATAATGAGCCTGTTTTTCGACAAAATGAAATCGCAAAATCAGATTGCCTTAAACAAGGGCTTGCATACACAGCTGCTCTGAATTCTCCTGACCCCATAACACCCCCCGGACCACCACCACCAAACCCGAGGTCGCCAATTGTACCTTAGGGCTTGTTAACACTGGTTCATATACTAATAATAAAAAGGCTTTGTATTCCAAATACAAGGCCTTTTTTGTTGACAAACCTTTCTACCTAGTAGTATATCTGTTTACAATTATTTTCAGTAAAAACTGCAATAAGTTAAATTTAGGAGACTGTAATCATGGCAAAAAAGCTAACACTCATTTTTCTTTCCTTCCTCTGTTTCTCAATTATTTCGGCCGTGAATATTTCTGCTCAGGATGTGCCTTCAGGGCAGACTGCTGAAAACAAAGATAATAAAAATACAGGGATTACAGCAGATGTATTTGGTGATGAGGGCGGTATTTTCCATCCATTTTTAACTACAGAAACGATCTGGTCAAGTAATCTTTTTTATACTGAAGATAATGAAGACAGTGGTCTTACCACAACTATCGAACCGGGGATATGGATCGCGCTTCCTGAAAGCAGGGAAAAACTTATGAGCCTGACAACATCTAACAGTGCCCCGGGTGGTGTGGAATACAGTCATATGAAAAGTGATTCAACACGAAGAATGCAGACTTATTTTTTATATTCCCCTTCTTTTGTCTATTATTCAGGAGAATCAGAATATAACCACACAGATCATAGGATAGAAGGACTTTTCAGCTACAACTTTGGTTTTGACTTATCTCTTGAAATTTTAGATCAGTATAATATTAAAAGTGATATTAATGATGATGGCCTTGGAAAGTTGCTGGACGAATACGATGATAACGTTTTCAGCATTGTCGCGTCATACGATCCTTCACCAAAATTTAAAGTTAGGCTTGATTACTCTCATTACTTTACAAAATTTGATAAAGCTGTCAATGAATTCAGAGATAGAAAGGATAATTCTGCCTCTGCCTATGTTTTCTACAATTTCATGCCAAAGACATCTGTTTTTCTGGAATATGAACGCACAGACATAGACTATGACAACAGATCAGATGATGACTCCTATGAAGACAGGTATTACACAGGTATAGGATGGGAAATTTCAGCAAAATCCAAGGGCCAGGTAAAAGTGGGTTATCTTTCCAAAGAGTTTGATGAAAATGATGAAAGAGATGCAGAAGATTTCTCTCTGGAAGCCCAGATTCAATATGCTATTACTCCTAAATCTTCGGTATCCTTTAATGCTTATCAGAAATATCATGAAACAAGCATGACAGATTCATATTTTGTACGGACAAGGGGAGTTAATGGCGCATTCCTTTTAAGATTTACTCAGAAATGGTCCGGCGCAATAAATACATCTTATGTTAATGAAGCATATCAGGGAAGCGGTTCAAGCGGAATTTTAGACGAAAGAGAAGATAACACTTATGGTATCGGCCCTGCTGTCAAGTTTGATGCCAAAAAATGGCTTGTTTTTGAAGGGGGATTCCACTATACTAAAAGAACTTCTAATATTGATGTTTATGACTATACGAATAAAATGATTTACTTAAGGATGAAGATTGCACTCTAAATTTTACCTGAACAGGAAAATATTTTTTTATCTTTTTAGCTTAATCATTGTTTTATTTACAGTGCAGGGAAATTGTTCAGAGAATTATATAGTAGGAGAAGGCGATGTATTAAGCATCTATGTCTATGAGAATGAAGATCTTTCCAAAACTGTAAGAGTCAATGCAGATAACTCCATCAGGGTTCCCCTTATTGGTGTTGTTGATGTAAAAGGACTTACCGTTCCTGAAATTGCCTCTAAACTAGAGAAACTTCTTGCAGACGGCTATCTTGTAAATCCACAAATCGATGTTTTTATAAAAGAATTTAAGAGTAAAACAGCTGTTATTCTGGGCCAGATAAGATCTCCGGGACAATATGAACTGAGGGGGAAAATCACATTTTTAGAATTTCTATCCAAGGCAGGCGGGTTGACAAAGGATGCCGGGAACACAGCCACAATAAAAAGAACAGTTGCCGGCACTGACACGCCAACTCAAATCCTGATTGACCTGGACAAACTCATAAGAGAAGGGGATGCTTCAGGAAATCTTTCCATACAGAATGATGATTCTATATATATCGCCAAAGCAGATGTATATTATGTTACAGGGGAAGTAATGACTCCTGATTCTTATAAATTCGAGACAAATATTACTGTTATTAAAGCGATTATAAAGGCAGGAGGATTTACCGGCATTGCTGCAAAAGGAGATGTTCGCATTATCCGGGAAATCAATGGTGAAAAAGTAGTGCTTAAAGATGTTGATATGGATGAGAAAATTCTTGCCAATGACGTCATTATCGTTCCGGAAAGTTTTTTCTAAATTACAGGTGTTTAATGGAAGATATAAAAGAAATACACATACGAGATTATATACAGGTAATTTTAAAGCGTAAAAACAGTGTAATAACTTTTTTTACAATAACATTTATTATCACTGTTATAACTGCCTTAACTTCAACTTCCATACCAATGTTCACAGCAACAACAGACGTCATGATTGAAAAAAGCAACAACGTTTCATTAACAGGGTACAGATATTCCGGATACGGTTATGATCCTTTTTTTACAACCACCCAATCCCATATTATCTCAAGTGCTAAAGTAGCAAAAAAAGTAGTGAGCTCTCTTGGGGCTGACAGGATATATGATTCCTTTTTCCCAAAAATCAAACAAAAAAAATCAATACTGAAAAGCTTTAATGCCTGGAGATCAGACCTATTTTCATCAATTAAGGGAATCTTAGGGATTGAAAAAGTAACTCCCTCGAATCAGAAGAAAGGTATGCCAGGCATGGCTGAATATGTTCCGCCCAGCAAAGCGGAACAGCTTGGAAGTGCTATCAGGGGCGGAATTCAGGTCATGCCGGTTGAAAATACTAAAATCGTTCAAATTAGCTTTACTTCGGCAAATCCTGCTATTGCCATGCAGGTAACTAATTCAGTGGCCCAGGCTTATATTGACGTTCTTTTAGATATGCACATGCAGACATCCAGCTACAGCATAGAATGGATGAAAAAGAAAGCAGAATCGCAAAGAGAAGACCTGGAAAAATCTGAACAAGCACTGCATGATTATAAAAAAAAGTTTAATATTGTTACAATAGAAGACAGACTTACTATCCTGCCTGAGAGATTGTCAAGTCTTTCAAGCAGCTTAACCAAAGCTGAAGCTTTTCGCAAAGAACTCTCACTTATGTATAACCAGACGCGAACTCAAGATGATGATATCCTGGAGACCATACCGGCAGTTGCAGAAAATGCTTCTGTGGATGCGATTAATAGAGAAATTCTACTTGCCGAACAGAGCATCTCTGATCTTTCAAAAAAGTATGGCAGAAAACATCCCAAAATGATTGCCGCATATAATAAATTAAAAAGCCTTAAAACAAAAAAACATAAGGAATTAAGCAAAGCTGCAAAAATAATTGAAAATAAATTCTTATTAGCAAAAGCCAATGAGCTAAAACTTAAAGACATGTTTGATCAAGCCAAATTTGAAGCGGAGCAACTCAGCGAAAAGTCAATCCAATTAGATATATTGAAAAGAAAAGTTACTACAAATAAATATCTTTATGATGCACTAATTAAAAGCATTAAAGAAAAAGGTTTAACAGAAAAAAACCAAAATGTTAATGTGTGGGTTTTAAAAAAAGCAGAGCTCCCATTTATGCCAATGAACACCCAGAAAAAGAAAAGGAATTTACTGTTAGGTATAATTCTTGGTCTGTTTGGCGGGGTTGGAATCGCTTTTTTCCTGGAGTATTTAGATACTTCAATTAGAACCCCGGAAGATATTGAAGAGAAATTTGATATCCCGGTAATTGGAACAATCCCTCTGCACAAGGATAAAGAAGAGCCAATTGTAGAGCATTTTCTTAAAAAACCTGATTCTTCCATTGCAGAAAATTTTAAAAGCCTCAGAACATCTATTCTTCTCTCTTCTGTAGATTCACCGCCTAAAACCCTAATTATTACAAGTGTCGCTAAACAAGACGGTAAGTCTTCAACCTCTTTATGTCTTGCAATCACGATGGCCCAGGCTGACAAGCGTATACTTTTAATTGACGCTGATATGAGACGACCCACCCAGCATGCGCTTTCAAATCTTGATAATTCTTCAGGATTAAGCTCATATCTGGCAGGTGTTACTCCAAAAGTAAGCGTCAAAAAAGATTGCCTGAAAAACCTTGATGTTGTGACGTCAGGCCCAGTACCACCCAACCCTTCTGAACTGCTTCAGTCAGATAAGTTTACAACAATGCTAAATTATTTTAAAACAAAATATGATATGGTTATTATTGATTCCCCTCCAATAACAGGCGTTACAGATCCAATTATTATCAGCAATAAAGTTGATGGTGTGGTCCTTGTTGCTTCAGCAGGCACAACTTCCTATGACATGATTACTAAAGTACTTAGACAACTTGTTGATGTCACTGCACCGATTACCGGAATTGTCTTAAACAGATTTAACCCAAAAAAAAGCGGCCATTATTACCAGCACTATGGTGATTATTATTATTCATCAGATGAATAAATTAAAAACAGCAATATTATGGATTTATCAAAAAAGCTTTTCTTTTTTGTAATTATTTTTTCCCCTCTCGCATTTGGCACTGTTGAGCCATGGTCCTATGCAGTGATGGAGATTTCTGTCTGTTCAGCATTTTTCTTTTATTATCTTTATATTTATCGATCAGACACCAAGCTTTACAATGTGCCAGGTATCATTCCCCTCGGCCTGTTTCTATTATTTATTCTGATCCAGATCATGCCTTTACCTCCAATGATCGTAAAAATTCTTTCGCCTGCATCCTATGCGATTCAAGATAATAATAGATTAATGACATTGTCAATTCACCCAAGAGCAACACTTTTGGAATTCTTTAGGTACCTAACCTATGTAATATTTTATGTGTTTGCTGTTCAGATTTTGACAGATAAAAAGGTATTAAAAAAAAGCATTTTTATCATAACTATCTTCGGGTCGGTTCTGGCCTTTTCCTCCATACTTCAACTTTATCTGACAGAGGAAATGGCTCTCTGGTTCAGGCATTGCCCGGGTAGCAAATCAATTATGGGACCATATATTAATTATAACCACTATGCGGGCCTCATGGAAATGATTTTTCCCATTGCCTTGGCATTGTTTTTATTCCATAAACCACGGACAGAAAGCTCAAATTTTTTTCAAAGCATTATTGAAATTTTCAGGCAGGAAAAGGCAAATATACATATACTCATCGGAACAGGTGCTTTGCTAATTGTGACATCAATATTTGTGAGCCTTTCCAGAGGCGGCATGATAAGCACATGTATCGGGTTAATATTTTTCTTATTTTTATCTCTTAAAAAAAGACCCCGTCAAAAAAACTCAATACTTATTATCATCCTGGTTATTATTACCGGTTTTTCTATTAATTGGTTTGGATGGGACCAGATCCATGACAGATTTGACAAACTTCAAACAGAAGAAGTCGGAGGATTAGCAGCCGGACGATTTAACTATTGGGAAGACAGTCAGGGCATAATTAAAAACTTTCCCTTAACCGGAGCAGGGTTTGGGACCTTTCCTGATATCTATCCTTCTTTCCAAACTATAGATGGGGGTTCTGACCTGCAACATGCACACAATGACTATGTTGAGCTTATGACTGAAGGCGGTATCATTGGTTTTTTAATTATTTTATCCTTTTTGATCACACTTTTTTATAAAACTTATCAATCATTCAGGCTAAGAAAAGATGCCTATTCAATTTACATATATATTGCAAGTATCACTGGAATCATTTCTATATTGACACACAGTTTTTCAGATTTTAATATGCATGTCGGCGCAAATGGTTTATGGTTTGCCTTGTTGGCAGCACTTGCAGTGTCTGCATCCAATACAAGACTACAGGTCAAAAATATTGCAACCAATCTTATACCGGTTCAATCAGAAAATATTAAAAAAATATCATTTGTATTAATTACGATTGCTTTTGGCATTATTGCTGTAAGTAACATTTCCATACTGATAGGGAATTTCTATTTTTCACATAGTAAAAAACTGAAAATAAGTTTTGCAACAGCTCCTGAATCATTAAAAAAGATTCAAAAAATGACCCAATACGCCTCTTTTTTTGATCCATTGAATTCAGAATATGTTCATGCGACAGGAAATATTCTCTGGTTTCTTCGCAACAATAAAAATGCAGAAAAGTATTATTTAAAGTCAATACGCCTTGATCCTGTGAATGGAGATCATGGGAAAAGATATGGTCTTTTTTTAGCCCGGGAGAACAGGCTTCAGGAAGCTGAGAAGGCCCTACATAGGAGTGTTGTTCTTGATATCAGCAGTGCTGATAATGCCTTGCAATACGGAGGTTTATTGTTAGTTCTGGATCGGAAAGCAGAAGGTATAGAATACCTGAAAAAAGCCATCAGCCTGGATAAAAAAATCATCAGCTCTGTTCTAACAACAATGTCTGTATCTGGCTTAACTCTCAGAGAAATGGAACAAGCCATCCCAAATGATCCAGACAGTGCAATTATCTTTACTGATTTCCTGGATAAAATAGGTGAGGTTGAATTAGCTGAGGCAAGATATCTCCATACTCTTGAGGACCTTGCCACCTATGAAAAGGTTGACAGGCGTCAAATCGATAAGATATATCGATTTTTTATTGCCCAGAACAATATGTTTCAGGCGACCCAGGTGTTAAAAAAAGGCGAAATACTGATGCCCAAAGAGGCATCAATCAGAATCAAGCTTGGCGATCTCTATCTAAAGCAGGGAATTTTATTCAAAGCAAAAGAAAAATATGAAGAAGCACTTCTTTTAGATCCGAAAAACCGAGGGATTCAATTAAGGATTGACAGACTTAATCAGTAATATGCTTTTCAGCATACTGGGCAATCACTTCATGGATATTCTGAGGGGGGGATACTTCAAAGTAGTTTTCTGCAACCACATGACCGATTTCATGGGTTACCACTTTTAATTCAGCATTGTTGGCAGAGTAAAAAATTGTATTTTCCGAGGGAGAATAAAACGCTATATAGTTTACCTTCATATTATAGATACGCTTAAAATCTTCTTTTACGCCCCGCTTTGACGGATGTATTCTGATTTTAAATTTTAATTCAGGCAGATACATATTCAAAACCCGCATCACTTTCTCAACGATAAAATCAACCTTGTTTTTCACTTCATCTTCAATTGTATCATTCCCTTTTTGGCGAATATCGTACTTAAACCGACCCATATAAAGCTCTCTATTAAAGGTTTTCAAGGCCTTTTCACTGTCATATTCTATAATGGCATACTCTGAGATGATTTCAAAGGCAAAGCAATCCTGTACCGGAACCATGAGCACCAGTGCAAAAAGAACAGGCGAAAGTATTGCAAAGAGACGATTCACCAAATATCCCCGGGTTAATAATTTATGGGTTTTTAAAAGTTATTCTTTAACTAAATCTATAAAATCTATTAAGGCATCAATTTCATCAGTATGCTTCTTGATCCGAGCCAGATGCGCCATTACAGTCTCATCCTTAACTGATGGCGGATACAGCTCTGATTCAATTTCCTGGGCGCATTCTTTAATAATATTTTTATGCTTTTTAATCATTTCAAATTTAGCTGAAAGGTTGCTGTTGAACTGATTAATTTTGCCGGCCAGCTCTTTACCCTCATCCTTGCCGCGAAGATGAATTGTCTGGGATAAATCGCCGGTAATCATTTCATCAAGGGTAGCCTCAAACCTAAAAAAAGGGCCGGCAATTCTATGGGACAAAATCAAGGTAATAACAATAATTGCTCCGCCGCCAATGACTATAAATAACCACTGGGCGCTGAAAAATTTCTTAAGGAGTATGTCCGGAGTTATGCCCAGCTCGAGATGGTAATTTTCATATACAATGGAGAGGGTATTTGAAGAAAAAAAGCTGATGGCCCCTACAAAAAGAACGCTACCAATCACAACAAGGAGGAAATAATTAAATATTGTCCTTCCCTGAAACTCCTTGTTAATAAAAAAATTTCTTCTTTTATATCTGCTTTGGCTCATTTTTGCCTCCATATCTCTGCCTTTTCTCTTAACCCGTCAACCCAGTCAACCAAATGAGCTTCTTTTTTTCCATTTTTGAGGAACTCTGATATTTTTTCATTCTCAACTTGCTCAACAAATTCAGATTCTTTAATTGTTTCTGTCTTGATAAGGTTATATACAACAAAGCCCTCAATTGTTTTTATGGCTCTTGAAGATTCTCCGGGCTGCAGATTAAACACAAGAAATCTTAAAGTTTCGGAAAGGTCAAAAAAATCAGACTCAATTATTTTAACGTGGATACTCTTATTTGCTTCAATATCATCTTTAGAAGCATATATTAATTTCGAAAGGAAAATTCTCTTTTGAGAAAGAGTTTTATAATTATTAATTTCATGATCAGTTACAATGGGATCATATAGTTTAAA
>Ga0307988_1001742_pt1 | contig 11719 bp, 11 predicted proteins | sample EllFjometagen183_FD_203166 | JGI IMG/M metagenome (GOLD analysis project Ga0307988, IMG submission 203166) | Marine microbial communities from Ellis Fjord, Antarctic Ocean - #183 | ecosystem: Environmental > Aquatic > Marine > Unclassified | place: Southern Ocean | collected 2014-10-08 | reverse complement strand
TCATATATTTTCATATTACATATTCCTGACTTTGTGGTTTATTGATTTCTTCAAGTATAGTCGCAAGTGATACTTGAGATGCTTCATCAATTAATACTTTAGATAATTTATCCCAAATCTTTGTAGTAGGACAACTATAAAATAATGAACATGGACTTGAGTCACTATTTGAGCAGTCAGCAAATTGAATTTTACCTTCAAATAACTCTAGAAGATTAAGAACCGTAACATCCTCTGGTGGAACATTCAGTATATATCCACCATTGCAACCACGTAATGTCCCTACGTAACCTGCTGATTTAAGTGAAATCATTATTTGCTCAAGATATGGTTCTGATATCTTCTGGGCTACAGAAATATCTTTTCCTCTAACTGGCAATTTTTGATAGTTTTGTGCTAGTTGAATCAAAATCCTCAAACTGTATCTGGTTTTTGTAGTTAATTTCATTTTTACTCCTAAGTTTATATAAACATAAATTTATTTAATTTATTATGTAATATAATATTATAATTGTGAGTCTCTTGCAAATATAAGATGTTTAGCAGATAATAACGCCCTACAGTACTCTAAAAATATAATATTTTTAGAATGTCAATATTGTCGCTTACATAAATTGCTTATATTTATTTTGATAAATCATCAATATATACATGCATTGATTATAAATTTACATTATATTGTAATTATATAATCATACAACTTGTTTTTTCCTATAATTATTTATTATTTTTTTGCCTATTAAATATTATGGTCTTCTTTACTTTAGAGATCCACCATGATATAAAAACCAATCAGATAGTTTAGAAATCACATCTGATTTAAATTAAAACATAAGAGCTTTGTTCTTTAAAATTTAAATTTCGATATTTCTTTCTCTTCTAATGCCTCATTCATTGCTCCCAGTCTGTAACCTACTGTATCAAAAGCTACATATAAAAAGCCTTTACTTTTACAGATACCCTCTATCTGTTTTCTTAACTGCCAAGCCTTTTCCATATCATCAGGAAGGAATTCTAACCTTGCTAGATTATCATGACTTCTCACCCTAAATTGCGTAAATCCTAAATTTCTAATGTCTTTTTCTGAAAAGTTAACTCTGTCAAGTTTATCTTTAGAAATAATCTCACCATATGGGAACCTTGAAGCTAGGCAAGCATAAGATGGTTTAGACTGAGTAGACAATCTTAATTCTTTAGATATAAGTCTAATCTCACTCTTAGAAAGCCCTGCCAAACCTAATGGGGAAATAACGCCTAATTCTTTCAATGCTAAACGTCCAGGTCTATAGTCATAAACATCATCAGCATTTGTACCATCAAAAACTACTTCATATCCACCGTGAATAGCTTTTTCCTGTATAGTACTAAATAAATATTTCTTACATTTATAACAACGATCAGATTCATTATCCAAAAAACCAGGAATCATGCTCTCGTTGACTTTAATTATCTCATGATTAATATTCATTTCTTTTGCCAAATCAATTGAGTCGTTGATCTCAAACTCAGGAATAGCTGAAAATGATACTGTAATTAGTTTCAGTTTACTTGTATGTACTTCTTTTACTAATCTAGCCAAGCATGTGCTGTCTACTCCGCCGGAAAAGGCGATTATAGAAGATTTATACTTTGAAACTATTTTGTTTAATTTAGAAATTTTACTTTCAATTTTGTTATTCATTTTAAATACTCCAGTTAAGATCGTCCTTTTTAGAGACTACTTTTCCATCTTCAAAATGGATTCCACACTCTTTCACCTGACCATCTTCCCACCACCATCTTCCGCTTCTAATATCTTCAGCGGGTCTTACAGGACGCGAGCAAGGTTGGCAACCTATTGTAGGATAACCTAAATCATATAGCTTATTATATGGCACATTATTATTTCTAATATATTCCCACACATTTGCCTCAGACCATTTTGCTAAGGGACAAAATTTGTACACTTTATATTCTTCACTAAAAGACAGAATATCAATATCATGTCGATCGACAGATTGATTCCTACGTAGACCTGACATCCATATATCTGTTCCAGCCAAAGCTCTTTTTAGAGGTTTTACTTTACGGATATAACAGCATGCTTTTCGATCAGATTTGTCTTTATAAAATAAATTAGGGCCTTTACCCTTGATTAACCCTGATACATCATCAGGATCAGGACTATATACATCAATGGTTATTTTATATTTTTCAATAACCTCCTGCCATATGGTATAGGTTTCATTAAAATTACGTCCTGTGTCTATTGTAAAAACTTTTACTTCCATCCCCAATCTGACCAGCATATCAAGTAAGATCATTCCCTCAGAACCAAAACTCGTTGAAAGTGTTATTTTTTTCTTTTCAAAAAAAGAATAACACCATTGCAACATTTCTGTTGTTGTTTTATATTCTAAATGTGAGTTGATTTCTTCTAAATTACAGTCCATTTTCTTTAAATCACCTATTAAATCTCAAATTATTTTATTTCAAAGTAATATAGGTTACATTTATTATACAAAAATATAAAGTATTTTCTTCATAATAAATGCAATTTTTTAAACATTAGGGGTAGTAGGAATCCTGGATTTACCTTATAATGAAATTATATAATGATTTTTATAATCGCCACACGTATATTTCGTTTGATAATACATTTAATGATTTTTTAGATCTTAACACGTATATTTCATTAGATGTGTGTGGAAACTATTTGAAAATATATTTAGTTTTAATCATTATAATACGATATTTTTACTATAACTAAAATTACCATGCATTTTTAATTATTTATAATGAGGAGATTTTTATGACAAAAAAAACAGCTACTAATTTACTAGGTTTAGCTATTTTAGCTTTTCTATTGACATTTCTAACAGGTGGAGTTAATGCTATTCCATTTGCAGGGATAAAGGGATTTGTAGTAAAAGACCTCCATTCCACTTCTGCTGCTATTGGCTATTCATTTTCAGTATTTATGTTTGGATATCTGATCGGAGTTATATTCAATGGAATATTTATTCGGTTTATAAAACCTAAATATACTATATATTTTGCTATTATTATTTATGTTATTGCCAGTTTACTATTATATTCAATTAGCAGTGCTTTCGGTTTATCTTCACTGATGATACTAATGGGATTTGGAATCGGTGTAGCTTATACAATACCTAATTATATTATTGTTAACTCATTTGAGGGTAAATCAAGATCTTCAATTCTGAATGCAGGAGACTTTTTTTACAGTGTTGGAGGCTTTGCCATTCCAATAATTTCAGGTTTAATATTATCCCGCGGAGGTTCATGGATAGTTGTATTTCTCTCTCTCTTCATCGTACTTATTATAATAGCGATAATCACTATTATAACTAAATTCCCAAATTTCACAAATAGCCAAAAGCATGATGATAAAGATTTTGTACCTGTTGTTTACTCGAAATGGAATCTAAATGTTTATCTGATGATTATAATGATATTCTTTTATTTGATGTCGTATATGGGATTTAGTTTTTGGATAATTAGTTATCTGATGAAGAACTTTAATGTTCCAATCGGCTATGCTGTATATGGATATTCTCTTTTCTGGATTTTTTATGCTATCGGATGTTTTATCTCAAGTTTTGCAGTCAGAGTTATTAAAGTTCACAAATATATCATGGGTTCAATGTGTCTTGCGATAGTAGCATATATCCTTCTTTATTTTGCAGGAAGCGCCGGCTTCTATTGTGTTGCAATTTGTATACTGGGATTTGGATGTGCTACAGTATTCTCATCTTCAATCGGTTATGGTTCGCAACTGATAAAGACTCCATCTCCAATGTTTATATCAATTTTACTGGCAGGCGCCACAGTGGGTTCCCTTGTCGGTGAAACTCTTAGTAGTTATGTTCAGTCAGCTATGGGCATGAGTGCAGTAACTGTAATGAGTGGAATTTATATGATAATTGCATTGCTTATCCTTTCCGTTATAGTTATCAGAAATAATAGAAATCCTGCTGAATCATAATTCAAAATTTATTACTTAATCTTTCAAGCCATTGTATATTTTTAGTATACGGTGGCTTCTTTAATTAAAGATTAACAACTAATTAGAGCCTATCTGAAAAGATAGTTTTTTATGTAGCACAGCCGTCTCGGCTGTTTTTCTCAGGCGAGATCAGTCGACGCTCTTCGAGCTATGCCCGACAGGCTGCCTAAGTTACTATGAACAAAAACTGTTTTTCAGAACCTTTTCAGATGACCTCTAATTATCATTCAAAATGAGGGTTATTCAATATGACAACTGCACTAATACTTGGTTCTACAAAAGGACTTGGAAAAGAAATAACCTCTCTCTGTATTAAAAAGAACTGGAATACAGTAGAAATAGGCAGTTCCATTAGTGACGCTATTGATGGGAAAAGAAATTATTTAAATTGTGATCTTTCATCTGAAGACAGTGTATTTAATCTTATTAAAAAATTAGAGAGTGTACCTGAGATCGATTATTTTTTCTGGATAGCAGGTAGAATAATTAAAGGAGATTTCTCTTTACAACAACCAAATGATATTCTTAATACTATTGATATAAATTTCCGTAATGCAGTTCCTCTTGTACAATATATATGGAAAAGAATGCAATCGACTAAAGAGCCTTCTAATATCATAGCAATATCATCAAGTTCAGGTCTCAAACCTCGTCCAGACGAGGCTATATATGCTGCAACTAAATTCGCCCAGGTTGGTTTCATAAAAAATTTAGGGTTAGAAAATAAAAATCCCAACCTTAAAATTCTTCTTGTTCTTCCCGGAGGCATGAAAACAAGCCTATGGGATAAAATACCCACACCAGACTACAATAGCTTTTTAAACCCCACACATGTAGCAGATAAAATAATGGATTCAATTCTATCTCAAACTGGGAATTATTCTGAACTATCAATCCCGAGAGGCAGTTTAAAGTAACTAAATCATCTATACTCTTAAAATATTAATAACAGATAGCTTGTCTGTACTACTAACAACAGTTAAAGTACGGTGTACAGATGATAGAAATAAACATTTATTTCTATCATCTGTTAGTAAAAAACAATTGCATTAAAATATTTTAATAGAAAGATAGATATCATGGTCAAAAAGGATTTTATTATTGATCTTGCAAAATTGGTTATTTCTGCAGCATGGGCAGACGGAAAATTGTGTAACAATGAAATTAACGCACTAAAAGATTTACTATTTAGAATAGAAGAAGTTTCTGAGGATGACTGGACTGTTCTATCCATGTATATAGAATCTCCTACAACTGAATCAGAACAGAATGTGCTACTCAATCGTGTTCTCAAATCAATTCGTACAGCTAAAGACAAAGCACTAGTCCTCAACATACTTGAACACCTATTTACCTGTGATGGAAAAGTTACTCCTGAAGAACAAGCTCTTATGGATAAATTCAGAAGCGAGCTATCAAACGTTGATACCAATATTTTTTCAAGACTATCCAAATCTCTAAAACCGACAATTAAGCGCCGGATAAATACTGTTCAAAGTTCTTATCTCCGCGAACAAAACTCCGATGACTATATACAAAACACCATTTACTATGACCTATGGCTGAAACAACAAAATTCAGATATAACCTTCAACCAACCTGAGTCAGAGTTGCGTAAAATCTGTTTGGCTGCAGGATTACTTTCACATATAGCAAATATTGATTTGTATATTTCTGATAAAGAAAAAGAAGCCATGCATGAAATCATCACTGCTGATTGGGGACTGTTTGAGAAACAGGCTGCTCTTTTAGTAAATATCAGCTGTGACCGTGCATCAAAAGGATTGGATTACTTTCGTCTGTCCCAAAATTATTACAAAAACACTACATCTGAGGAAAGAAAAGATTTTATAAAAACGCTCTTCCGCATAGCAGACGCCACAAATAAGACAAGTTACGCCGAAACAGAAGAAATACGCTGTATAGCAAAAAGTCTAAAGCTGTCACATAAAGATTTCATAAATGCTAAATTAACTTGATTAATCTAACAATATTTTGGTCGCTTATCCCACCACCCAGATATAGTGATAGAATCGCCTTTCGATCCAAATAATTTAATAGAAACAGAAAAACAATGCTAACTGTGTCCGGCATAGTCCAGCGAAGCAGGAACAACGATGGAAGCATGGAACATACTCTCCCATTATTTTACTTTTTTCAATTATTCTTAGGTTTAATTTTTAAAAATGCTACATATATTAGGGATCTTTAATTTTATTCTATATTACATTTAAATTTAATCAATATTGTAAATCATAAGGAGAATAATGGCTCTAGAGTATGTAGAAGAAGTTTTTGAAAAACTGCACAGTATACCGGAAACTGCATTTCAGGAATTTAAGACATCTAAGTATATTATAAAGCAGTTGAAGGGTTTAAACTTTACTGTAACTAAAGTTGGAGAAACTGGAATAATTGCAACAATGGACTCAGGTAAGCCAGGTCCTGTATTTGGTTTAAGAACTGACATAGATGCTCTACGTTTTTCAATTAAAGATAAAATTGTTAATATTCATGCCTGTGGTCATGATGCAAATGCTTCTATGGTACTTGCAGCAGCTAAAGAAATTTCTAGTGAAGGTATTTCTAAAGGTAAACTTTTTCTTATATTCCAACCGGCAGAAGAAGCTGATGGCGGTGCGAAGTTCATGATTGAGCATGGCCATCTCGATGATATCGAAGAGCTGGTTGGTATACATCTGCGTCCAATTACTGAAGCTGCCCTTGGTGAAGCATCCCCGGCACTTTGTCATGGTGCATGTAATACCATTGAAGTGATAATTAAAGGATCATCATCACATGGAGCAAGACCACACCTTGGGATAAATAGTATTGATGTTGCAATATCAGCCATTAATGCGGTAAATGCCATTAAAGTTGACCCTAGGGTCTCACATTCAATCAAAGTTACTCAGATAAACTCTGACGAATCAGCTCAAAACATAATCCCTGCAACTACTAAATTTATACTTGATGTCAGAACACAAACTAACACTGTAATGGATGAATTGGTAAATAAGTCAATTAAAGTCATTGAAGGTATATCAAACGCTTATGGAGCAACTGTCAGCTTTTCTGATGATTATGTCCCAGCTGCTGATTACTCCGAAGAGACACTGGATATGGTTGCCGAATCAATTAAAAAAGTTCTTGGAAAAGTTCTTCCGAACATGATTACACCTGGAAGTGAAGATTTTCATTTTTACATGAAAAAGTTAAAAGTTAAAACTGCCTATATAGGCCTTGGGGCAGATCTTAAACCTGGTCTTCATAAACCTGAAATGTCTTTTAATTTAAAAGCACTCACTCATGGAAAAGAAATTTTAAAAGATATTGTACATAATAGACTGGGATAATAATTCAGTTCAGAGTTCAGAGTATTATTTAACTACTAAAAATAAATATAAGAGATATCGCTCAATTTTGATTAGTTAACAGATATTTCTTTATAATACTCTTTCAATATAGTCTGGAGATCATTAGGATTCTGCCTAATAAAAGTCCCTTCTTTTAAACCTCCTCCGGATATAAGCTTCAAATTAGCGAAACTTCCCTCTACTTTAACTTTTTTCATTTCCCCATTTTCTAAAGTCACATATGTATCAGCTTTTCCATTTAAAGTTATTGAATCAATGGGAACATAGAACCCCGTTTTCATAGGAAGAAGTTTTACCAATACTTTAACGGTATCACCTGGAGCTAACTTCCACTTTCTTGGATCCAATAAAACAATATCATTATCTTTCAAACCTTTTGGTGGTTTATCCCACATTATTTGACCATATAATTTTAAATTATCATTTTTTACTAATTCAATAACTTTATATATTCCAATACGCCTTATCCTATCAATCGTCTGAATCTGAACTTTATTGCTAACAAATGTTTTGTAATTCACAACATTCTCTTTATCAACTGTATCTTTTTCTGTTAGACTCCAAACATATTCTTTGCCATTATCTATCACAACAGCATCAACAGGAACTGCAAGGTTATCCGACTTCTTACTGAATCGTATTAACTTTGTTGCCCAGCTAATCTTAGGAATGTCAGCATATTTTTTAGGCAAATTGTTATAAAAAGATATTTTCTCATTTGGTACGATAAAATAATGAGCATATTTATCTTCAAGAAAGGCTGTATAATCACAAATCCAATTACCTATTATCGTATTACTGTTGGGCGAATATATTATAGGTTTTTCACTTAAGTGATTTTCACTTAAGTGATTTATATCACTTATATATTTAATAGGTATTCTAATTGCTATAGGGTCCATCATTTGGACGGTAACTGTATCTTTAAAACTTTCATACCAAACTTCAGGTGATTGATAAATTCTCTCTGTAACAGCATTGAATGAAGAATACATAAAATCAGTCGTGAATAAAAACTCTGCTTTCTCAAGACTCTGATAAGCATCTCTTAGTTCTGATTTAGCTCTTAAAAAAGAAATTTTGGACAATTCATATTCCTTCTCACTTATAGCCTGCTCTTTCATCAAAGTAGTATCACGGATATAGTCATCTTTAGTTTTCTTAAGTTTTAGCTTTGCCCGTTCCAAGTTCATTTTTGATGCTTCCAAGTCGGTTTTATCAATTTCTGTATATTGCTGTGCTACAAGTGTACCTGATTCAATGACATCACCTTTGGAGTTATAAACTTGGCCCTCAATACTAGTGCCTTCTTCTACAATAGATTTAATTTTACCTAAGTTCTGAAACTTAAGTGTTTCTTTCTCCAATGCCTCTACTGTACCTGTAACCATAATTGTCCTAGGAGGTGTAAAAGCTTTTAATCTGATTAAGTCTGTATTAATATAATTATTTGTAGAATTATTAATTTCAATATTATTTCGTTTTTTTAATGTATCTGATGCATTAAGACATATTGAAACTGTAAAAATAATTAAAATCACATAAACAATCTTCTTATGAAATATATTCATTCACAAAACCCTCTTTTTTTTTATCATAAATAAACCAACTCATACCAACATAGTGATATAAATTTATTTATACAGCTGAACATGTTCTTATTCTTCTTCTTGAAACTTTGACTTCTTCAAACTGTACCATGTCTATACTGATTCTTCTTAGAAGATTATACGCTGTCTGTGCAAGTTGAAAAACTAGACAATTCGTTTCAAACTTACCTGACGGCAGTCTTTCTACATCCATATCAGTTTTCAATTCGCTGTGGTACTGCTCTGAAGTCCTATGCTGATGATAAAGTTCAATTACTTCTTTTGCTTCAAGAGGAAGATTTGTCCAGAACGTATTAATATATATTTCTGGAAATAGTAAATGCTGTTCTTTACGGTTAATTGTCGTTTCAAATGCTTCTATTACAACATTAATATTTTGTATGTCTTCTCTCTGAACAGGTCTGATATGTTCTACAAAACCAGTGTAACGAATTTTACCTTCCCGTAACCTTTCCCAGTCACAATGGCTTTTTGCATGATCAAACCAGTACTCTTTTGACTCCTGTCTTATATTTCTCTTGATAATATAGTAGCATTTATCATTGACTGTTTGTATTAAATCCGCTGAATCATAACCTGAATCAAGTCGTTGTCTGAGTGTTTCGGCTGATGGAACATCTTTTATGCCGAGCATGTGCTTAAAGGCTGAATTATTACGATACTCATCTATATCTTCAAAAGCTGTAGATCCTGTACATAATAAACCAATATAGGATAAAAGTATATCGGAGCACTGAATGGCATCACTTCTTTTATTCAGATTTTTAAGACTCGTTTGTATGTAATTTGAAAATTTAATTTTACTCAGTTGACTTCCTATCAAAATTAAACCACCAATACTATTGATTTTTTCACTACTTTGTTCTATTTTTATACTCATGATCTTTTAACCTATTGAGTTAGTATTTATATGCGTGTTGCAACATATATAATATGCTACACTTCAATAGGTTATCTATATAAAAGTGAGTTTTAACTCACTTTTTCAGGTTCAATATACAGTTCTCTGTTAACTAGAAGTAATCCAAGAGCTTTTTTTAATTTCAGCCTTTCAGCTGACAGTCTAATAAATTCTTTGTTTTTAATATTTTTGTCATTAACAGTTTCAGCAACACTTTTATAGGAATTGTTAAATTTCTATTTTTATCCCCACCTAAAATTTTCCTGAATTCTCTTATATCTGCAACAAACCGCTGTCGCAGATCATAATAGTTATCATCAATTATTGAGAATACAGGTTCTCCTTTGAGAATATGAATTAAATCAAGGTAATATCCTTTACCTATACTGTGGGACCCGCCAAGCCAGCAATTCAAGACACGGAGCTGTCCGGTATATGGTACTCCGTGCGGATCAAGCAGAAAGGTATCATCATCCTGAGCATTTATCATTTTTATGTTTTGTTTAAACAGTAAATTTACATTCTCGGAGCCTGCAATATTCTTTAATTCATCTTTCTGCTTGTTTGCAGATATTTTCTGTCTTCCGATAAGCAGTTCAAATGCTCTGTAGTCAAGCCCTTGACCCTGTTCAATATTCTGACAGCCGTTTAAAATCATGGCAGTCCACTGACGGACTATGTTGGAAATAGTTCCAAGATTTTCGGATATAAAAATCTATAAAGATTCTTGTTAGTAAAATACCTATGTGGTGACAGGATAAAATTCCGTGCCGCATATTTTTGACCATAGGAAAACTGTCATCGCAAGAAACAGGCAAGTGGGGAGAATCCTTGGAATTTTCATCAATCTTTGAAGCTGTATGAATCTCATTTTTCCAACTATTCTCCTCACTACAGGGTAAAACTGAACCTGAAAATGTACATATACGGATAAATAAGTTATTAATATTTTCAGCTAATAACCTTTCAGCGGAATACAGAATCTGCGGGTACTCTGACTTTTCAATAAATGTATTATTTGTGAAGGTATGATGATTATAATTCTCATGTAATTTCTTCTTTCTATCCACTAATATTTTTCTGATAGTTTCATTGCTTATTCTTTTTATCAATTATTAAAATTAGATTTTAAACCGTTTTATGATAATTTAAGAGATGATCATGTTGTTTTAAGAACTCTCATTAAGACTCCTGAAAAAATGAAAACTGTTAACGGAAGATAATTTATTGAACTGTTCCCGGAAGGTGATTTTCCTGAAAAAACTATCTCAGCAATTAAAGCTTTTATTACAGTCAGAGAGAATAAAATTAATAAATATTTTGCAGGTAAAGCTATGCCTGTTACTATCTCTGTTCAATTTTAAAAATCGATTTGCACTTGCGGGCTTTTTGGAGCTCTGAAGAATCAATTCAGCTTGGTATTAAAATTGTTTTTTATATAAAAAAGACGCTCCGTAAAACTTATAAAGCCTCATGTTCCTGTAATGGAATCAAAAAGATAATAACAGCACCTATACCTTCCAGACTTATACCTAAAAGTAAATACAATGAAGAAGTATGGACGGACTTTCTTATCAATAAATATCAGTTTCACCTCCCGATAGAAAGACAGCTTTTCAAACTTCAACAGGCTGATATTAATATAAAACCGGGCATGGTTTTTGGCGGATTAAAGAAAATATATTATGATTATCTGGAAGTACTTCATGAAGTTCTGATTGAAGAAATAAGAAAAGCTGATAAACTTCATGCCGATGAAACCAGATGGTATGTTTTCCTTGAAGGGCATAAAAAATTATGGTATATGTGGGGATTCCGTTCA
>Ga0307988_1001741_pt1 | contig 11722 bp, 12 predicted proteins | sample EllFjometagen183_FD_203166 | JGI IMG/M metagenome (GOLD analysis project Ga0307988, IMG submission 203166) | Marine microbial communities from Ellis Fjord, Antarctic Ocean - #183 | ecosystem: Environmental > Aquatic > Marine > Unclassified | place: Southern Ocean | collected 2014-10-08 | reverse complement strand
TAGTAGTTATTCCACAAATTTTCACTAATGAGATTTTATATGTCATTATTGATTTTTCCGTTCTTTTCATTATAATGTAAATAAGAGTTAATTTATTTTATACTTAGACTATTATTATTCAAACTTTAAATGGTAGTTTTTTATTTTATATTTTAAGCGTTCATTATTTATAAATAAGTGTATTAATTAAGGCATTTTTATGTATTCTCTAACAGCTGTTATAGAAATTTTTATTATATTCTTCATATTGCTCTTTATAGGTATGTTTATCATGACTTTTTATTATAGAAAGAGGCATGTATCTATTACTAATAAGCTTGAAGATTCCTATCATCGAAACAGACAGATGAATGACTTCATGAAGTTTTTTTCTGATACGTTGAGCAGTACGGATAAATTGGATGAAGTTTATTCCTCCATTGCAAAACGTATAGCAGATATTACAGATGCAAAGGGGATATGTATTTATGAGCTCCAGGAGGATAACTTTTTAATTCCAGTAGGGTATACAGAATCTTTTCCTCCTCTTCAAAGATCCAGTAAGTTTATTCTTAGTAAACCTCGGTATGCTACAGACTCTCTTAAGTATGAAAAGATTAGGTTAGGTGAAGGAATTATTGGTGAAACAGCACAAAATAAATCTGGTATCCTTTTACATGATGCCTACAATGATTCAAGACTCAAAGCTGCTAATACGATAATGCCTATTCACACATTGATGGTTAATCCCATGAAAATTGGAGAAGAAGTCACAGGTGTAATTTGTGCCATAAATAATAAATCGAATAAACCATTTTCTATTAACCAATTTGATTTCCTCGAATCGATGACAAAGCTTATTGTTCTTATTCATAATATATTGAAAGTATATAAGAATCTTGCCACCCAACAGAGATTTGCACAGGAACTTGAATTTACTAGGTTATTGCAGAAGAGTCTTCTTCCTAGAGAGTTTCCTGAATGGAAGCCTTTTGTGATTCACGCATTTACAAGATCAGCTAAGGAGGTTGGTGGAGATTTTTATGACTTTGTTGAGATAGATAATGATCGTCTTTTAGTTGTAATAGGAGATGCTAGTGGGAAAGGTGTACCTGCCTGCATGGTGATGGCAATGGCACGAAGTTTCTTAAGGGCAAACATTGAACGCTTTACAACGCTTTCCAGCCTAATGGAAGAACTTAATAAAAACTTATACAGGGATACAAATGAGGGTCGTTTCATTACTTTATCATGCTGTCTTCTTGATAAAAAAGAAAATACAGTCGAATTTGCAAGAGCAGGGCATACTGAATTATTACTCTATTCTAATAAGAATTATTTAAGACAGTTTTCTCCACACGGGACAGCTCTAGGACTTCTTCCAAAAGAATTTGCTGGTAGTTATGATACATTTGCATTTACATTTAAACAGGATTTCTCAATTATGTTATTTTCAGATGGAATAACTGAGTCAATGAATAGTTCGGGAGAAGAATTTGGTATAGATAAGCTGACTGATATTTTTTTAGAGTCAAGTAAGCGTAAAAATACTCCAAATAAATGTACAAACAAGGTGTTCAGGACAGTTGATGAATTTACTGAAGGCGAGGAGCAGTCTGACGATCAAACACTGATAATTATAAGCCACGAAAGCCTGTTTATATAAAAAGCTGTCTAATTTTATTAACTTTATTTATTTATTACCGAAGATAATGATCACTCCTCTGAAACAAGAACGTAGCCCGTAATCCGTGGTCCGTTGGGGTAGGGACTAAGCTCCAAAACATCACTAACACGTCATAGCCCCGCGAAGCGTGGGCGACGACGGAAGTAATGAACTCTCACCCTACGAACTAATATTGCAAGCTAGTGTGAGAGTATTTATCCCAGCGAATAGCTGGGTCAATGCCCGCCACGGCGGATAAACTTCAGCATTGCCTTTTTTTCGTTATCGTGATCATTGTCCTTGTCGATCATGTTCACCACTAGGATAACTAACGATAACATTACTGTAGGATTCTTTACACAATAATATAAAACACAGGTTATTCATCTTCTAAAATAACTTTAATAATCTTTTGAGCTAATTCTTTTTTAGTCTGAATTCCAAAATCAATAGAAGTCCCATTTTTTGCAATCATTGTAACGGCATTATCATTCGACTGAAACCCAATACCTGATATACCTATATGATTGGCAATTATCCAATCTGTTTTCTTTTTATTAAGTTTTAATTTAGCATTTAATATTAGGTTCTGAGATTCAGCAGCAAAACCTATTAAAATTTGATTTTCTGATCTTTTTTTTCCTAAATAAGCAAGTATGTCAACAGTTCTTTTGAATTCAACAGTCAAATTATCACGCCCTTCTTTTTTAAGTTTATTCTCATAATAGTCTACTGGAGTAAAATCAGCTACTGCAGCAGTCATGATAATAATATCAGCGTCTTTATATTCACTTTTGACTTTTTCAAACATCTCTTCTGCGCTCTCTACGTATAACATTTGTGCTTTATCGATAGGAGAAATTGATACAGGACCGCTGATTAAAACTACTTCATGTCCAGCATCGATAGCTGCCTCAGCTAATGCATACCCCATTTTACCACTAGAAAAGTTAGTAAGAAAACGAACCGGGTCTATTTTTTCTCTTGTTGGACCAGCACTAATAAGAAATTTCATAATGTTAACTCCTGAACTTTGAACTTTGAACGCTGAACTTTGAACTCCTGAACTCTGAACTCTGAACTCTGAACTCAGAACTCTGAACGTTGAACTCTGAACTCTGAACTCTGAACTCTGAACGTTGAACTCTGAACTCTGAACTCTGAACGTTGAACTCTGAACTCTGAACTCTGAACTCAGAACTCTGAACTCTGAACTCTGAACTCTCAATGCTGAACTCCGAACCAACAATCTACAACCAGTTCAATGTTATTTCAGTAACTCGTTTATTCTGTCAACAATGATAGGTATATCAATCAGTCTACCCTCACCGGTTGTTCCACAAGCTAAAAAACCTGACCCTGGACCTACAAAATGTACACCTCTATCAGATAATATTTTACAGTTATTTTGAACTGCGGGTTGTTCCCACATGTGAGTATTCATTGCCGGGGCAATTAGGACTGTACATGTTCGAGATAATGCAAAGGTAGTTAAAGCATCATCAGCAATTCCATTGGTAAATTTTCCAATAAAATTTGCTGTACTTGGAGCAATCACAAAAAGGTCACATTTTTCAGCAAGTGCTATATGCTCAGGTTTCCAGTCTGATACGTCCCATAAATCACTTATTACAGGATTTTGAGATATCGTAAAAAAAGTCTGTTCACATATTAATTTTTTAGCCGATTGGGTCATAATTACGGTTACATCATAATTCAATTTAACTAATCTGCTTGTGAGATCAGCCGCTTTATATGCTGCAATAGAACCTGTAACTCCAATAACAATTGTTTTTTTCATTGGTTATCTCTCAGATATCGTTTTGACTTTTTAGTTAGTGATACAAAAATTGCATTCATCTCATTTATTGCAGATTCAACTTCATCGTTGACAAGCAAGTATTCGTACTGAAAACAATAAGCCAATTCATTTTTAGCATTATTTAATCTCTTTTGTATATTTCCTTCAGTCTCAGTTCCTCTCCCTCTAAGACGTCTTTCCAGTTCAGAATAACTTGGAGGCGCTATAAATAAAAATTCTGCACATTTATTCAAAAGAGGATCATTAATAATACTTTCTTTAATCTTCAAAGCTCCCTGAACATCAATATCCAGTATAACACTCTTTCCTGCACTTAAAAGATCAATGATTTTGCTTTTAATTGTACCATAATAATTACCATGTACTGTTGCATATTCTATAAAATCATTAGTCTTTATTTTATGTGTAAATTCATTTTTTGATATAAAATAGTAATCAACTCCATCTTTTTCTCCCGGTCTTGGAGAACGAGTAGTACATGAAATAGAAAAATATAAATTATTATCTTTAATCACTTTCTTGCATATAGTTGATTTACCTGCCCCGCTTGGTCCTGAAACAACAAGCATTACTCCAAGTTTACGTTTTTCTTCTATATGGAATTCTACCAATGGTTTTTCATTCATAATTAGTTCTCTTTGTCAGTTTATAGACTCTAAACTACGGCATATCAAAAGCTTTCTCTAAATAATGCCTTGTTATAAAATAACCAGTCTTTATGGAGATAATTTCTATAATAAACTACTCCGATTCCTGCAATTCTTCCATTCTTAAAAACTATTGGAGTGCATTCACTTTTAGTAATTGCACAATCAGCCCAATCCCAACTAGTATAGTAGAACCAAACATTTGGTCGCTCATACATTTCATGAACTAATGGTACTCCCATAATGTCAAGAACTTGTTGTTTAGTCATATCCACTTTTACTTTTTTAATATTTGTATTATTAATGTCTCTTTGGATAAAACCAGGATCATATCTTTCCATAAAAGTACAAGAAGTAACAAGAGCACAAATAAACCCACACAATACAATCAGACATATTTTTTTCATAAACATCCTTATTTTTTCATCACGTATATTAACAATATTATTTTATATACTTGTAATAGCCTATTTTTAGAATTCTTATCTCCTGATACAGTCTTAAATTGACCGTATTAGGTCTTGTAAACAAAAATAGCTCCGCTATAATTTCTTTAAGTCTATTTTATTATAAGAGAATGAATCATTCATTTTATCATATTCAATTAAAGCACCGCAGGCATTGGCTGTAACTGATCCTATAATTATTTCACCTCTACCTTTGTCATCGATCTTAGCAGTAGGCCAGTGAACATGCCCACAGAGAGATAAAGAGAGTTTTTTTTCTTTTAGTAATTGAGAAACAACTTTTGTATATCCCCATAGACTGTGCCTGAATCGTAATACTGGATGATCTTCAATCAATGGGTAATGACCAACTAAAATTTTAGGTTTGGATGTATCGGTTTTAACCCACTTGTCTATGTAGCTTTCGGTAGCTTTGGTCATTTTGCCTATAGATAATACCAAATTTACAGGAAGACATTCACAAACAAAACAAAAATCAATATCTTTATAAGATACAGAAAAAGGCATATCACTGAATTTATATTTTCCACTATTCAAATATAAGAATGCTTTTCTAACAGCATCCACACAGGTTGGATCTTTAACATAACAGTCATGATTTCCAGGTACATAATAGAAATCAAAATCAGAATTATTAACAAGGGGTTTTAATATATCACATGTCTCATTAAATTCTGAAGGTTCTCCACTTGTTGTGATATCACCAGTACAAATAACAACATCCGGTTTTGTCTTTAAAATATACTCAACTATATCATGCAACCATTTTGAGTTATGTTTATGTTTACGTCTATAGTGGTAATTAAAAAGCCCTACGGATCGTTTATCGAAAAGGGAAGACCATGCAGATGGTTTTCCGCAAGCATGTGAATCTGAAAAAGCGACTATTTTCATTCAGAATTTATATCTTTCGGTGAAAGTTTAGTGTTAAAACCAGGAATATAATCGTATTAATTCCCAAAATTAAGCTGTAGTTTTATTATCTTTATATATTAAAAATATTATATTAATCAAAAATAACAAATTGTAGATGAGAATACACCTCATAAAAATAGTTTTTTTATAAGATTAAAGTGTTAATTTGCGTTTTATAATTTTATGTAGTATCTTAATACATACAAAAAAATGATTTATATTAATAAAACTCATTCTGTTAATTGCAGAATAAGATCCTAGTACAAAATACTTTTTGTGCAGGCTCTAATAAGAACCTTTTCTTTATGACATCAAGTAATCTTAACAACAAACGAAATAATGGAGAAAACATGAAAACTGCATTTGTATTTTCAGGCCAAGGAGCCCAAAAGGTTGGTATGGGTAAAGACCTATATGATAAATATCCTGAAGCTGCTGGAATCTTTGATAAAGCTGATGAAGTTTTGGGATGGTCGATTTCTGAAATATGTTTTAACGGACCTTCTGAAAAGCTAATGGAAACACGTTACTGCCAATTAGCAATTTATGTTATGAGCGTTGCATGTTTAGAAGTATTCAAAAAAAGTCATCCTGAAATAACCCCATCGGCAGCTGCCGGACTTAGTTTAGGCGAATTTAGTGCTCTTTATGCAGCAGGTGCATTTTCTTTTGAAAAAGGCGTTAAGATTATTGAAAAAAGAGCTACATACATGCAGGAAGCATGTGAGGCTACTCAAGGTGGTATGGCGAGTGTTATGAGAGGGGATCTTCAAGTAATCAAAGAAACATGCGAAGAATGCGAAATTGATGTTGCCAATATTAACAGTTCAGGTCAGATTGTTATTAGTGGAGAGAAGAATAAAGTAAAAGCTACTATTGCTAAACTTAAAGAAAAAGGTGTTAACAAAATTATACCGCTCAAGGTTGCAGGAGCTTATCATTCAAGATTAATGAAAAGTGGTGAAACAAAGCTTGCTGAATATCTTACAGATATTGAATTGACTAAACCTCTTATACCTGTTGCTCAGAATTTTGTAGGGGCATTGGTTGAAGATCCTAGTGAAATTAAACAAAACATAATAAGTCAGGTCACAGGAAGTGTTCAATGGGTTAACTGCATTAATTCAATGAAAGATATTGGTATTGATACTATTGTTGAATTTGGGCCAGGCAATGTTCTTACTGGTCTAATTAAAAGAATTGCAGCAGATATCAAAACAGCTAATGTTAACAGTGTAGAAACTGCTGAAAATATTTCTTTGTAAAATAAAATATAATTGCCCTGTTAATTTCTAATTAATAGGGTTATAAACAATAATTAAATATATATCAAAAAAGCAGGTAAAAAATGGCTGGAAAATTAGAAAACAGAGTAGCTCTTGTCACTGGCGGAGCACGCGGAATAGGAAAAGCTATATCTAAACGTCTAGCTGATGAAGGTGCTTCTCTTGCAATAGTAGATATTCTACTTGAAGTTGCTGAGGAAACAGCTTCCGAATTTAGATCTCAGGGAATTAATGCAATTGCTTTAAAAGCTGATGTTTCATCTTATGATGATGCCGTGGCATCTGTTAAAGAGGTAGTTGGTCATTATGGTAGACTGGACATATTGGTAAATAATGCCGGAATTACCAGAGATACGCTTATGCTGAGAATGACACCTCAGGATTGGGATTTAGTAATTAATATCAATCTCAAAGGAACATTTAACTTCACTAAAGCCTCGATGAGGCCTATGATGAAGGCTAGATATGGTAAAATTGTAAACATTGCGTCAGTAATTGGTAAGATGGGAAATGCTGGTCAGGCAAACTATTCTGCATCTAAAGGTGGAGTTATTGCTTTGACTAAAACTTCTGCAAAAGAACTTGCAGCAAGAAATATTAATGTTAACGCAGTGGCACCTGGTTTTATAGCTACAGATATGACTAAAAAACTTTCTCCTGCTGCTATTGATGCATTTCTGCAGTTTATTCCTATTAAAAGACCTGGTCAACCTGAAGATGTTGCTAATTTAGTATGTTTTTTATCTTCAAGTGACTCAGACTATATCACTGGACAGGCTATTAATGTATGTGGTGGAATGTTAATGTAATTTGAATTTAATCTTTAATTCTTTAAATAATTTACTAAAAAACATGTGCAGAGAATATTTTATCAAAAAAAGGTTGAATTTTCAGCATTTTATAGTAAATTATAAGTAGTTTAAATAAAGAATTAAAATTAAGCATAGAGATAGAATTATAAATCAATCAAACTAAATTTGGAGGTATTGAGAAATGTCATCTACTGCTGAAAAAGTAAAAGAAATCGTTGTTAACCAACTTGGTGTTTCACCAGAACAAGCAACACCTGAAGCTAAATTCATTGAAGATCTTGGTGCAGATTCATTAGATCAAGTAGAATTAATTATGGCTCTTGAAGAAGAGTTTGGCGCTGATATTCCTGATGAAGATGCAGAAAAACTGACTTCTGTCGGTGATGCCATTAAATACATTGAAGAAAATGTACAAGGTTAAATTTTTATAGTTTTTTTTTAAAAGGGGCATTGGCAGTACGCCGTTGCCCCTTTTATATTATATGATGTTCTCTATTTACTAAATATTAAATAAAGGAAATTACACCATGAATAGACGCGTTGTAGTAACTGGCATGGGAGCTCTTTCATGCGTTGGAAATAATGTCCCTGACCTTTGGGATGCAGTTGTAAATGGAAGAAGCGGAATAGACAAGGTTGATATATTTGACCCTTCTGATTATAAAACACAGATAGCTGGTGAAATTAAAGGTTTTGACATAACTGCACATGTTCCTGCTAAAGATGCTAGAAAACTTTCTTCTTTTAGTCAATTTGCTATTGGCGCTGCTGATCAGGCAATGGAAAGTGCCGGCATCAGTCATGCTTTGGATGGTATCAATCCTGAGATGGTTGGAGTGATTGTCAGTAGTGGAATTGGTGGAATTTGCACTATTGAAGAACAACATAAAAAGCTTCTAGACAGAGGCCCTTCTAAGGTATCTCCCTTTTTAGTCCCAATGATGATTGCTGACCTTGCATCTGGCAACATAGCTATAAGATATGGAGCACAAGGTCCAAATATGGGTATCGTTTCAGCCTGCGCATCTTCAACACATTCTATAGGTGAATCTTTCTGGATGATCAAACGTGGTGATGCAGATGTAATGATTACTGGTGGAACTGAAGCTGGTGTTACACCAATAAGCTTTGCTGGATTTTGTGCAATGAAGGCTATGAGCACAAGAAATGACGAACCAAAAAAAGCCATGAGGCCTTTCGATGCTGATAGAGATGGTTTTGTAATGTCTGAAGGTTCAGGTGTTTTGATTCTTGAAGAACTAGAACATGCTGTTAAACGTGGAGCAAATATATTAGCTGAAGTTATAGGATATGGAGCTTCTGGAGATGCACATCATATAACTGCACCTGCACCAAGTGGAAGAGGGTGTGCTCAAGCAATAAGAACTGCTCTTCGTCATGCTGAGATCAATCCTAGTGATATAAACTATATCAATGCTCATGGAACAAGTACACCTATTGGTGATAAATATGAAACAATGGCTTATAAGACAGTGTTTGGGGATAATGCTTACAATATTCCAATAAGTAGTGTAAAAGGACAAATCGGACATAATCTTGGAGCTTCTGGAGCGTTAGAATCTATTAGTTGTATTAAAACATTACAGGAAGGTATTATTCCTCCAACAATAAATCAAGACAGTCCAGATCCTGACTGTGATCTTGATTACACACCTAATACTGCAAGAAAAGCTGAAATAAATACAGCAATTAACCTTAACTTAGGTTTCGGTGGTCACAATGCTGTGTTAATATATAAAAAGTTTAAATAATTATTAAATCTATGGGGGTATTTCTCGAAAAATGAAAAAAAGTATTGCTTATCTGTTCACTTCTGCATTAGTATTGGTATTAGCCGCATGTTCACCACAACTTGCAAAAACCAAATATGGTAATGTGGAGAAACAATGGGAAAATTATATTCATGAATCATATAGAACTTGGGAGCCTCCATCAACTCCGCCGCCAATGACCGAGTCAAATAGTAGTATATCAGAAATGGGAAGTATTGAAATAGTGCCTGAACCCGTTATTAGCGATAATATTAATGACACAGTTAATATAAATGAGTTACCTGTAATTGAGACTATAAGCAGTGAATCTGTTGATATGATTCAACCTGTAGTTTCCCCGGAAGGTAAAACATATACTGTTCAGAAAGGTGATACTCTTTGGACTATATCAACAAAATTTTATGATAATGACGGCACACATTGGAAAAAAATTCATGAAGCAAACAAAAATACACTTAGCTCCCCAGAGAATCTAAAACCAGGAATGAAATTAAATATTCCGTCAAATTGATTGACATATTTACGAATCTAATGTCTTAACTATGCCAGAAAACAAAATACATTTTGATGGAAAAGATACCCTGACAGGTATCTTTGCAGATAACCTTGTTCCAAATATTAAGCTATTTGAAAAAGTTTATAAAGTGTCGATTGTTACAAGAGATGGATGGATTAGAATTTTATCTGAAAATAATAACACAATCGACATTGCTTCTTCTGCAATAAAAGAATTAGTAAAAGTATTTGAACAAGGTTATTCTATTCTTCAAAAAGATTTTGAATTTATTCTTACTCACAAGTGTAAACAAAATCAATCTTTGGATATAAAAGATTTTTATTCAGAAACAATAAAAGTCAGTCCACGGAAAAACCCAATTGTACCAAGAACAATATCTCAGTTTAATTATATTTGTTCAATGAAAAAAAATGCTATCGTTTTTGGAATTGGTCCTGCTGGTACAGGTAAAACTTATCTTGCAATGGCAATGGCCATATCTCTATACCTAAAAGGAGATTACAATAGAATAATATTGACTAGGCCGGCAATGGAGGCTGGAGAGAATCTCGGTTTTTTACCGGGTTCATTGGAAGAAAAGATTAAACCATATTTAAGACCTTTATATGATGCATTATATGAAATGATGGATTTTGATGAGGCCAATAAACTTATTGATAATAATATAATAGAGGTTGCTCCATTAGCCTTTATGAGAGGGAGAACACTTAACAATGCTTATGATAAAAATAGTACTGTAGAAACTAATAGATAATTCATAAGAAATAATTAAGGAATAGTTGATGTTTCCATTTTTTTTAAAAAGTAGGAAAAGACGAAAACTTGTAAAAGAAGGTTTAGCTAGTTCTAAAACCAGGTTAAAAGAAGAACAAACCTTTGCTCACAAAATGGATAACTCCAAATTTTTAAGAATTATTATACTAACAATTGTTTGGTTTAGCTGTGCTCTAGTTTTAATTCTACCGTCTGACAGTAAAAATAAACTTGGTTTTTATCTTGTTCTTAACCAGCAGGCTCCTAAGACTGTCTATGCAGATTTTAGCTTTTTATATTTAGATAAAACAGCAACTAAGTTAAAAAAGAATAAAGCTGCAGAGTCTGTACCTCTTATATATGAAATCAATTCTTCTGAATGTAAGAATATACTCTCAAAATCTAATAAACTTTTAGATGAAATTTCATTATTGCCAAATATAGATGGTACTATTAAGAACAGTGAACCTAAGAAAAATTCAAAAGATCAATCAGAGAATATAAAAGCTGACGTTGACCAACAATTTAATAAGTTGAACTTGTCAAAATCATCCATTGCTACGCTTTATATGATCAGTAAAGATCCTCAAAAAAGAACTCTTTTTAATGAACAACTCAGCAATATTCTATATAAAGGTATAATCTCGGGTAAAGACCATAAAACAACTTCCTATGAGTATAAGAGAATTTGTATATTGGATAGTAAACGCAAACATATTCGACCAGCACAGTTTTTATATACGACTCCTACACCTAATCTTGCTGCTGAAAATTTTGCGACAGAAGTTGCCAAAGATTATTCTCCTCAAAATAGACGACAAATTAAGTCAGCTATTTATAAATTTGCGTTACTTATTTTAAACAGTACAATTACATATAATAAAGATTTGACATCTGTCGAAAAGAGTATTGTTATAAAATCACTTAAAAATGAAGTATATAAAGAAGTGACAAAAGGCAATATTATTATTCGAAAAGGAGCTAAAATAACACCAACATCTCTTGAAAGATTTAATGCTTATGTAGAACAAAAACATAAGAATGTTGTTTATCAGGATTTCTGGG
>Ga0307988_1001740_pt1 | contig 11729 bp, 10 predicted proteins | sample EllFjometagen183_FD_203166 | JGI IMG/M metagenome (GOLD analysis project Ga0307988, IMG submission 203166) | Marine microbial communities from Ellis Fjord, Antarctic Ocean - #183 | ecosystem: Environmental > Aquatic > Marine > Unclassified | place: Southern Ocean | collected 2014-10-08 | reverse complement strand
CAAATGATATGACAGGCGTGGCATTTGCGCTTTTTGCAAATGATATGACAGGCGTGGCATTTGCGCTTTTTGCAAATGATATGACAGGCGTGGCATTTGCGCTTTTTGCAAATGATATGACAGGCGTGGCATTTGCGCTTTTTGCAAATGATATGACAGGCGTAAATCTTGCGGGCTTACTCCCCCCGTTCTCCGGTAAAAAACGAATCATGGTTTGAAATACCCTTGAGTTGGCGAATTTTGTGTTCAGTATAGCATATTTAGACGGCGATGTCCGCCGCTAGGCTTAATGTAACAAGTAATTGTGTGGTTCTGTGTAACTTTCATTTTATTTATAGATTGACAAAGATTCAGAAGTCAAGTATGAAAATTCTAACTGGATAACACTCAAATTTGAACATTATCGATATTTGATATCATGATCAAAATACCTGAGGCACTTCAAAAAAAATATAATTTACTGTTGGTGAACAGTGATATTGCACCGGATCAATACAGTCATTGTAAAAAGTGGCTTCGGTATTATCTGGATTTTTGTAAAAAATACACACATTCGTATACAGACACAAAAAGTCTTTTGCTTTTTCTGGAAAAATTGAAAGTGAAACAGCAGACATCATCTCAACGATCTCAGGCAAAAAAAGCTGTCCAGCTATATTATTCCGGGATAGAAAGATCAAAAGATTCGCCTGATCCACAGGTTTTCCCTCCTGGGGTCTGCGAAAATATGATAACCTATGATTCAACAGCAGAAGCTGCTCCCTGGGTGGTTGCAGTTAATTCCATAAAAAATGAAATTGAACTGCGGCATTATTCTAAAAAAACATTGAAAGCATACTCCTTATGGGCAGAAAAGCTTCGATATTTTACAAAAGACAAACTGCCGGAGTCTTTAACACCTGATGATGTTAAGGCGTTTTTAACATTTCTGGCAGTAAAAAAAAAGGTATCTGCTTCTTCCCAGAACCAGGCCTTTCATGCGTTGTTGTTCTTTTTCCGCCATGTATTGAAAAAAGAATTCGGGAAAATAGAAGGTGTTGTCAGGGCCAAAAGAAAACCCTATATCCCGGTTGTACTTTCCAGAGAAGAGGTTGATCGCATCCTTAAAAATTTACATTATCCTTATGATCTTGTGGTGAAACTTTTATACGGATGTGGCCTTCGATTAGGGGAGTGTATGAATCTTCGGATTCATAATTTTAATTTTGATCACCATGTATTGACGATTCATGATGGGAAAGGGAAAAAAGACAGAACTGTTCCGCTTCCTGATTCTATTCGTGAGGATTTAAAAAACCAGGTCAACAATGTCATCGCCTTGCATAATGCAGATGTAAAGGATGATTATTCGGGGGTATTTGTTCCTGACAGGCTTGAAAAAAAATACCGAAATGCACCGAAAGAGCTGGTATGGCAATGGTTTTTTCCTGCTAAAGAGTTGACTTTTGTAGTCGAGACCAATGAGTACCGGCGGTATCACTTGCATGAAACCCATGTCCAAAAAGCAATAAAAAAGGCTGTCAGGAAATCAAAACTTCTTAAAAGAGCCACAGCCCATACATTTCGCCACAGTTTCGCAAGTCATTTACTCCAGGCCAACTATGATATCAGGACCATCCAGGAGCTTTTGGGGCACAGTGATGTTCGAACCACTATGATCTATACCCACACAATTAAATCCCGGACTTTAAAAGAATCAAAGAGCCCCCTGGACCTTTGATGGGAATTCCGGTAACAGCTCCGCACTTTCGCTTACATTCTCGCGAATGAAAATGACACCGGAAAATTGATGTCTGCCATTGTTATATAAGGTGATTTGAATAAAATCAATCAGGGTAAACCCTTACTTTTGAATTTTTTTTCATCCGAATGGATTTGACCATCCCCCGGAGACAGAATATTTATCCGGGGGATGGTTTATGAATGGATAGCGCGCTAAAAAATTACGTCATATTATCTGCTACAAGTTCTGCGATGTCCCGGGCTTTGACTTCTTCGTCTTTGTCCAGTTCTTTCATGCCGTCTTCGATCATGGTCAGGCAGAAGGGGCAGGCCACAGCCACAGTATCCACCTGTCGGCCGACAATTTCTTCTGACCGCTCCACATTGATTCGTTTACCAATGGTCTCCTCCATCCACATTCTACCACCGCCTGCGCCGCAGCAAAAACTTTCCCGGCCATGGCGATCAAGCTCTTTGAGTCCATCCTTTGAGATGGACTGCAAAATAGATCTGGGCTGGTCATAAACGGAATTATACCGCCCCAGATAGCAGGGATCATGGTAGGTGAGAGAACCCTGGAATGATTTATCCAAGGTGATTTTACCGGATTTCATGAGCTCATCAATGAACTGGGTGTGGTGGATCACTTCATAATTTCCACCCATCTGCGGATATTCATGCTTCAGGGTATTCAGACAATGGGGGCAGGCCGCGATAATTTTCTTGACCTTGTAATTGTTCAGGGTTTCGATGTTTTCCTGGGCCATCATCTGGTACATCATTTCATTACCGGCCCGCCTTGCGAAATCGCCTGTGCATTTTTCTTCCACTCCTAGAATCGCAAAGCTGATATTGGCTTTCTGCAGGATCTTAACGAGACTTATGGATACTTTTTTACTTCGATCGTCAAAGGATCCGGCACAGCCGACCCAGAGCAGATATTCCACATCAGGATCTTCGGCCATTGTTTTCACATCCAGCCCGTCTGCCCAGTCAGCACGCTTGTCATAGCCTATGCCCCAGGGGTTTCCGTTGCGCTCAAGCCCCTTAAAGGCTACATTCAATTCCTGGGGATACTCACCGGCCATCAGAGCCTGGCCCTGCCGCATGGCTATGATACGGGGTACTTGTTCAATGGTGACAGGACACACTTCTTCACAGGCCCGGCAGGTGGTGCAGGCCCAAAGCGAGTCAACGGAAATCACATCCCCGATAAGCTGTTTTTTGCTGTTGAGCTCTGCCATCTGGGCTTTGATCTCTTCATTTTTTTCAGCATCGCCATCCTCCGGGAGAGTGGCTGATAATTTGGCTCTTTTAATCAGGTTGTCTGCATTTTCAAATAATTCGGCTTTTAATGTATCATTAAAATCATGGAGGTTTAAAGGCTTGTCCGTGGTGTAGGTGGGGCAAACCTCTTTGCAGCGGCCGCACTCGGTGCAGGTGTAAAGATCCAGTCCCTGTTTCCAGTTGAGCTGGTGGATATGATTTATGCCCAGGGATTCATCTTCCCAAACGGATTCATCTTCCAGATCCAGAAGTTTGGTTTTCTCATGGGGATACCCCAGGCTCTTTAAAAATACATTGGGCAGAGCCGTGATCACATGGAAATGTTTACCCAGGGGCAGAAAATTTAAAAAAGTTAACTGGGTAATGATATGCAGCCAGAACATCACAACCAGGATACCCTGGTTGGCACTGGCACTCAGCCCGGAAATAAGGGAAGCTGCTCCCACGGAAACAGGTGTCCAGAGAAACTCGGAGCCATAGGAGGAATTATTAAAAAAATGAAGGTGACCGGGATTATTATGCAATGCAATCAGGTTGTACCGGGCTCCATCCAGAAGGAGATCGGAAATCATCAGCACTCCGATCATGCCCAGGACTAAATAGGCTTCCCAGGTATTGTGCAGGCGTGCTGGTTTTACAATCAACCTGCGGTAAAAGGCATAAATCACCATTAATAAAACAATGCCTTCCATGAAATCTTTTACGGCGATATACAGATATCCAAGTATTGATCCATCGCCAAAAAAAGGCAGCTGGAATCCTTTTACAAAGCCTTCTCCATAGAGATTAAGGCTTCGGATTAAAAGAATGCAGAACCCCCAGAAGATCATGGCATGCATGAACCCTGCAGCCCATTCTTTTTTCCTTCCCACCAGGCGTTTCTGACCCAAAGCAATAACTACCAGATTCTTGAGCCGTTCAGTGATATGGTTGACTCGATTGGTGGGTTCCAGTGCCATGAGCAATTGGATTTTAAAATACATGGTGCGGCCGAAAATCCCCAGGCCGACAATGAGGAGTATGGACATAAAAAGAGGACTCATAGTAATTTATCCTAACTTCTAATTTTTTTAATTTCTTCCCGGAGAATCGGGGTTACCTCAAAAAGGTCTCCAACAATACCATAGTCAGCCACATTGAAAATAGGTGCTTCAGGATCTTTATTTACGGCCAGAATGGTTTTTGAACCGCTCATTCCAGCAAGGTGCTGGATAGCGCCTGAAATACCCATTGCCATATAAAGGGTCGGAGCCACTATTTTTCCGGTCTGGCCCACTTGCTTATTATGGGCCATGAGACCGCTGTCCACCATGGCGCGGGAAGATCCAAATCCTGCTTCAAGTTCTGCGGCCAGTTCTTTGACAAGATCTACACCGGCCTGATCCTTGGCACCCCGCCCCACTGAAATAACGATATCAGCATCGGCCAGATCAACTTCACCGCTGGCATCTAAAACCAGCTCCTTGATCACTGCTTTTACATCTGCCGGGGGAGCGGCAAGTGCAACAACATTTTCCGTACCCGTGATGTCCGGATCTGCCTCAAATGCACCGGCCCTGATGACTGCCACCAATTGTCTGGTATTCACCTGGATGCGCTGCAAGACTTTATTGGCAATGGCAGGCCTGACAACCTGGATTGTATCGCCTTCCATCTCTACCTCTATAATTTCAGTGGCACAGGCAGCTTCTAATTGTGCGGCAACTCTGGGAGCAGAAGCCTTGCCGCTCTCGGAGAAACCAAACCAGATCATATCGGCTTCAAATTGTTTTGCAGCATCCACCACACAGGAAGCATAGGGCCCTGCTGAAAAAAGTTCAAGCCCGGGATCATCTGCGATGTACTGGGTATCAGACCCTGCAGCTGCCAGATCAGCGGTTAAGGATTCTATATTGGATCCAATGGCCACCACTGCGGTTTCTGCACCCATGGCCCTGGCTTTTGATAATAATTCCGTTGTGCTGCCTTTGAGCACACCTTGTTTGATGTCTGCGATTACAAGTACTTTAGCCATAATATTATTTTCCTTATATAAACTCTTATATAAAATAGGGTATGCCTAGGATTTCTATTATAAAACCTTTGCTTCATTGGCCAGAAGATCCACAACTTTGGCTGTAATTTCAGCAGCATCACCCTCAAATTTCTGTCCGGCCTGGCGGGATTGGGATGCCATGAATTCAATAATTTTCGATTTGGGAGTGCTGCCGCATACCTCTTCAGCAGATGTTCCCAAAGCAGCCAGATCCATGACCTGAATTTTCTTTTTCTTGGCCATCATGATGCCTCGCATTGCCGGCAGCCGGGGTTCATTAATACTATCACTAACCGTTACCACGGCAGGTAATTCAATTTCAACTATTTCCGTTCCAGCATCCCCCAGCCGGGAAACTTTAATATTCTGATCATCTATTACTTCAATGGAAATCACGTTACTGACACAGGGAATGGACAGGGCTTCTGCCAGCATAATCCCGGTCTGGCCGCTGTCTGTATCCTGGGCCTGTTTTCCTGTGATCACCAGATCATAGTCACCGTTTTCAAAAACTTTCTGAAGCACTTTGGCAAAAACCGATGAGCCTGCATCAACCAGTGCCGGATCTTCAATATGGATGCCGTTTTCAATTCCCATGGCATAACATTTGCGAATCATATCTGTGTTGTCACCACCGCCAACGCTCACCAGGGTCGTTTCCGCTCCGTTATTTTCCTTTAACTGGACAGCGGCTTCCACTGCATTTTCATCCCAGGCATTGATCACATACTGCAGCCCTTTTTCAACAATGGCACCGTTTTCCAAATGGATGTTCAATTCCACATCAACTACTTTTTTTACGGTTGTGAGAATTTTCAATTTATCCTCCTCTTTAGTGAATATTTTTTAATTCAGTCAATTTTTTGTTCTCTTGTGATGCGGTCTTTACCGCAAAGTACTATTAATTTTGATTGCTCAAAAGCACAGGCAAGTGTCATATTAAGGGCCTGCCCCATCTTGACCGCAAGGGCTGTGGGCCTTGATTTGCTGATGATCATGGACACATGTGCTCTGGCAGCTTTTTGAACCAGTTCATAACTGATTCTTGAAGATAAAACAAGAAGATTTGCCGATGGGAGTTTATTTTCCATGAGCGCTTTTCCAATGGCCTTGTCCAGTGCATTGTGGCGGCCCACATCCTCGGCAAAAGAGATCATTTTCAAACAATCGTCAAATAATAATGCCGCATGGGAGCCCCTGGTTCTAGGGTAGTAGTTTTGAGTCTTGGAAAGCATGGCAAGGCATTCAAAAATCTGGTTAAGGTCAATGGTAAAACCATTTTCCGCCGGGGTTAGTACGGAATCCAGATCCTCTATCATTTTTTTACCACAGATACCGCAGCTGGTCTGACTGACATAGGATTTTCTGTTTAAAATATGTTGAATTTTTTTTTCCCGTTCCGGTGTCAGCCAGATATCGATTATATTGGGATCCAGGTCAGGATCATATCCAATGGTTTTAAAATCATCAACGGAATCGACAATTCCCTCCCCGAGACAGAGCCCTGCAACATGGAAAATCTCTTCTCCCGGTGTTCTCATAACCACGGAATAGGGCTTTTCATCAAAATGAATTAAAAGGGGTTCCTCTCCTATCAATTCTATGGGACTGGTCTGGTCAGGGGAACTGGTGTAGCAGTCTCCTTTTTCACAATAAAATGCTTCATAAAACTCAGTATTTTTGCCTGCACTCAATTCTTCCTGGCTCCTTATAATATTCGTTGGGCTTTATGTGCAACCCAAACGGAGTACTATTCCCGGTGGTACATCTTTGCTTATTTAGGTTTGCCTGTTTACGTTTGTCTATTTTGGTTTTTCACCGGGCTCTGATTCCGGGAATGCCAGGGATTGGGCCAAAACAAAGGCTGCCTGAAGATAGGATGTGGGGCAGAGAGGGAAACATTCCTTGCAGTCATTGCACTCTTTTGCCGCTATTTCCGGAATAAAACTGATCTCTTTATTAATGCCTCTGTCAACAAAGCCAATGGCATTCTTCTTTGCAACTTCGGCACAATATCTGACACATAGACCGCAGTGGATGCAGAAGGATGAATCCATTTCATACCGGTCCTTGACAGCGCCATACTCAAGGGCCAGCTCCTTTAACTTGGGTGATTCAGGGGCATGGGCCATCAAAAGTTCGATAATGGTTTTACGGATTCTATCCACTTTCCCGGACCGGGTCCTGACAATGATATTTTCTGCTGCCGGATAAACACAGGAAACAACGAGATTTGTCCAGCCCTTAACTTCTACTTCCACGATACAAAGCCGGCAGGCACCGAAAGGTTCCAGTTTCTCGTGATGACACAGGGTTGGTATGAATATCCCGGCACCCTGGGCTGCCTCAAGAACGGTCATCCCTTTGGCTGCCTTTACCTGCCTTCCATCGATTTCAAATTGGATATCACTCATTTTTACTTACTTTCCTTTTTGGCTTTCTTTTGAAGGGGTCTTTTTACTTATCATTCTTTTCTCTTCAGGAACAGGCGCCGGAACAGGTTCACCAGATATCTTTGTCACCGCACCGAATTTTGTCGGGCAGACTTCAAAACAGGTGCCGCAATTTGTGCATTTGTCCTGGTCAATGATATGGATCTTTTTCTTTTCTCCGTCAATAGCCCCGGCAGGACACTTCTTAAAGCACATCCCGCAGGCCATGCATTTTTCAGGATCAATATAATAGGCAATCAATTCCTTGCAGGACAATGCCGGACATCGTTTCTCTTTGATATGGGCTTCATATTCGTCCCTGAAGTAGCGCAAGGTGCTTAAAAATGGATTTGGAGCACTTTTGCCCAGGGCGCAGAGAGAGGCTTCCACGGCTGTCTCAGACAGTTCTTCCAAAAGTTCGATATCGCCTTCTTTCCCTTTTCCTTCGGTAATATTGGTCAAAATCCTGTCCATCTGCCGCAGTCCCTCACGGCAGGGAACACATTTGCCGCAGGATTCATCGGTCAAAAAATGAATAAAGTATCTGGCAACATCCACCATACAGGTATCTTCATCCAGGACAATCATCCCGCCGGAACCCATCATGGACCCGGCCTTGGTGAGTTCATCAAACCCGACCTGGAGGTCTAGCTGATCTTCGGGAATACATCCCCCTGACGGCCCGCCTGTCTGCACGGCCTTAAACTTTTTACCATTGGGAATACCACCGCCGATCTTGTAAATAATATCCCTCAGGGTCATGCCCATGGGAACTTCCACAAGGCCTGTATTGGTGATCTTACCCACCAGGGAAAAAATCTTGGTTCCCTTGCTGGATTCGGTTCCAACCTTTGTAAACCAGTCTGCCCCCCTATTGATGATATGGGGTACATTGGCCCAGGTCTCCACATTATTCAGCACGCTGGGTTTGTTCCAGAGTCCTTTGACATTGGATCGGACATATTTGGGTCTGGGCTCTCCAGCCTTCCCTTCCAGGGATGTCATCAGAGCTGTGGATTCCCCGCAGACAAAGGCGCCTGCGCCCTGGTGCACAATGACCTTAAAATCAAAACCTGAACCCAGGATATTTTTCCCGAGCAGACCATAGGCTTCTGCCTGTTTTATGGCCAGATTAATATTCTCCACTGCCAGGGGATATTCCTGGCGCACATAAAAATAGCCTTCCTGGGCTGCAACGGCATACCCGCCCAGAATCAATCCCTCTAAAATAGAGTGGGGATTTCCTTCCAAAAGGGCCCTGTCCATGAATGCACCGGGATCACCCTCATCGGCATTCACAATGACATATTTGATGGGTTCAGGTGCATTTCGTGAACCTTCCCATTTTCTTCCGGCGGGAAAACCTGCACCTCCCCTGCCCCTGAGATTTGATTTTTTGACTTCCTCCAGTACTTCCAGGTCTGTCATTTCCCCCAGCGCTTTGGTCAAAGCAGAATAGCCACCCAGGGCCAGGTAGTCATCAATACTCCTGGAGTCAATCTTGATATTATTGCAGAGAACGGTTCGTTCCTGGGCTTTATAAAAGGAAATATCTGATTCATGAACGGCTCGTTCGCCCGTGACAGGGTCTTCAAACAACAGACGCTCAACAACCCTGTTTTCCTTTATGGTCTCAGATACAATCTCGGGGACATCTTCAGGGGCTACCTGAAGATAGCATATCTCTTCAGGATAAATCACCACAACAGGTCCTCTTTCGCAGAATCCGGGACACCCGGTTCCCTTGGTGTCCACTTTTGCAGCCAGACCCTGTTTTTCAATCTCGGCTTTAAATGCTTCTATGACTTCAGTTGCCCCGGAGGCAACACAGCCGGCACCTGCGCAGATTGAAATGCAAGGTCTTTTCGGGTCTCTTTTGGATAATATTTCCTGTCTGAAGCTCTCTAAAGCTTCAGGCGAATCTAACTGCACCATAATTTTCCCCTACTCATATAGTTTTAACACTTCTGATGTTTTGACGGGTGTCATCTTACCGTGAACCTTCCCATCGATATCCACAACCGGCCCTAGAGCACAGCAGCCAAGACAGTTAACCGTTTCCAGACTGAACTTCATCTCCAGGTCTGTTTCACCCGGTTTGATGCCCGTGGCTTCCTCTACCGTGTCAAGGATACGGCTTGCCCCCCGGACATGGCAGGCGGTTCCCACACAGATGTGAACCTTATGACGTCCTTTGGGCACTAAACTGAAGGCTTTATAAAAGGTAACGATATGCTGTATCCGGGTTAAAGGAACCTCTAACCGCTCACTGATTCTCCCCAGAGCTTCCTTGGGAAGCCAGTTATTTTCTGTTTGAATATCCAATAATATTTGAAGCAGAGAACTTGCTTCACAATGATGTTTATCAATAATCTGATCAATTTTATCCATATCCATAACCACTTCCTACTCTTTTCCTTTTCTAAGATCCAATGGAGTTACCCCTCAAGCCAGTGCATACCGATTGCTGTCCGTATCATATCGAACCATGCCGTGTCTGGATGAACTCATCATGTGCCGGGATACATCCGATGGATTCAGATCCAGTTTGCCTGCGATGTCGCTGGTTGAAAGAGGTTGCTCCCCCAAAAGTAACAGGATCTGGCTGATGGCCAGTTTATCTATAAATATATCATCAAACAAAGCGTTTATCGGACTGCTTTCAAAAAACTCGGTATAGGCCTGCTTGGATTTGATGGGCACCCGGAGCCGTTCCCTTTCCACTAGTCTCATGTAAGGAACCAGTTTTCTGGCAGCTTCAAACTTTAACTTTACAAGTTTTGCATCCATGCCTTCACTGGTACCCAGGGGCCCCAATTCTTTTATCTGGCGACTGAAATCATCGGTATATTCGGCCAGCAGATTGCCATCTGCGCCGGACATGAAATCGGTTCTCAGGCGTATCGGGTTTACACCGATTATTTCCAATATTTTCTTGCACATATATGTATTGGCCAGTGCATCGTAATTCCCATGGGTCACATAATTACACTCACCCAATTTGCAGCCGCCGATAAACACGCCGTCCTGCCCATTGGAAAAGGCTCTGAGTATAAAATCCAGGTCGACTCTACCGGAACACATAACACGGATCAGCCTCATATCATTTGAATATTGCAGTCTGGAAACTCCAGCCAGGTCAGCAGCTCCGTAGGCTCACCAATGGCACACAAAACCCAGCAATTTTGGTTTAAATTCAAGACCTGTACTCATCCCTGTAACCTCCTTTGTTCATAACCCTTTTCATTACTTCGACTTTATTCATTACCTTGATTTTATTTGTCCCTGGCATTTCATACTTCTTCCATTTCATACTTCTTCAAGGATTGCATCCATTTGATCTATAATCTGCTCATCGGTTAATGCAGTATCACTCTGGGCAGCATCAATCTGGCTCAAAAGTGCATCATTGGTAAAATGTTTTAATACAATGGCATTGGTGGGGCATTTTGTATTGCACAAACCATCTCCTTTGCACAGAATCGGATTAACAATGGCCTTTTTGCCCTTGGCCGTATTATGAAACTCAATGGCATCATAGGTACAGGCGCTGATACAGGCACCGCACGCCACACAATCGTATTCATTTACCCTGGCCACGGAACCCGAAGCCACAACAGTCTCCTGTGACAAAATTGTCAGGGCCCGGCCGGCAGCACCATAGGCCTGGTTAATGGTTTCCTGTATATGCTTGGGATAATGTGCTGTTCCGCAAAGATAGACACCGTCCGCTGAAAACTCCACGGGTTTGAGTTTAACATGGGCTTCTTTAAAAAACTCATCCGGACTCAAGGTGACCTTGAAGTGGGAGGCGATTTCATGGGTGGATGCCGAAGGGATAACCGCAGCTGCCAGGGAAACGATATCTGCATCCAGTTCAAGTTTCTGGTCCAGGATATAATCCGGTACCGTGACCCGCAAAATATCTTTTCCCCCTTCTTTGGCTATTTCAACCTGGGGTGGGTTTTCCGGTTCATACCGGATAAATTGAACCCCTTTTTCTGAGGCTTCCCGATAATAGTCTTCTTTTAATCCATAGGTTCTCATGTCCCTGAAAAGGACATAAATCCGCATTTCCGGGTTGATTTTTATCAGTTTCAAGGCATTTTTGACTGCATGGCTGCAACAGATCCTGCTGCAATAATTTCTTTCTTCATTTCTGCTGCCAACACATTGAATCATCACCAGGGTCTCTGCATGGGTAATGGCTTCATTCCCTTTTGCGATTTCTTCACCCACTTCAAGGTGGGTAA
>Ga0307988_1001738_pt1 | contig 11731 bp, 11 predicted proteins | sample EllFjometagen183_FD_203166 | JGI IMG/M metagenome (GOLD analysis project Ga0307988, IMG submission 203166) | Marine microbial communities from Ellis Fjord, Antarctic Ocean - #183 | ecosystem: Environmental > Aquatic > Marine > Unclassified | place: Southern Ocean | collected 2014-10-08 | reverse complement strand
GCCGCCAGCGTTCATTCTGAGCCAGGATCAAACTCTCCAGTTATAATCCTTACTTACTAAAACTTTTTTAGGTCTTTCGACCCGCTCATTTCTTCTTCACTGACCAATTTTCAAAGATCAAACTTGTACTTCCAAAAAAAATCTCCCCGAGGACACTCAAACCGTCTCTCGTGAAGACCGGCGGATGATGCACGAATTTAAAACCTATGTCAAACCTTTTTTTTGTTTTTTTTTTGTTTTTTTATATGTATCTGATTTTTAAGTTAATTTTTCCATGCTTATTTTTGTCTCAGGTTAGACAATTTAAAAATCCCAGGTTCCAATGACAATCACAACAGGGAATATTATTTATAAAACAATCCTGATAAAAAGGCTGATCCAGCACATAGTCACACCGAATTTCACACCAGGAATGACAATTGGGATAATCGTAGGCTTTCACCTTGTTCCTGAAATCCTTAAATTCATGGCTATTCCAGATATCAAAGGGATGTTGTTCCAGTACATTACCAAAAAATACCGGTGTCACTGATTTTGTGTATCCGATTCTCATAACCTGGTATTGATGCCAGAGAAAATAACAAGGAGAAACTTTCCCTTCCCAGGTAACAAACATTGAGTCATCCTCAACAAAGGGGCAATGCCTCTTTGTTTTAGGCCTGATTTCAGGCAGGGTCAGGTCAACTCCGTATTGGGCTGCCAGGATTTGGGACCTGTGGAAAATTTCTTTTATCTGCTGATAATAGACCGGGTCTTCATCCATCAGATGAAACATGTTGATATAAACACCTTCTTTTAATGCCTGGTCTTTTAATTCCTGTACAAGGTTATAGATTTCCCTGTCTGTTTCAGATTTATAGAGTTTTAAGGGAATCCTGCTATATTGGGTCAGGTCAAGATTTTTTTTCCTGGCGCTTTTTTTGAAGCTTTCAAACAGGGCCAGACTGATTTCAGAGTTGTCCATATAGGCAATCTCTTTTTCCATCTCTTTTTCATAGGCTGTTACATGGGTAACCAGCATAAAATCAAGCCCTTGTCTGCCTGCCCATTCAATGACTCTGGGCAGTTCATCCATGTTTTTTTTCATGAGAACAAATTCAATGCCGATCTCAAGTCCGGCCTCGGGGAATTGAGCGGACGCATCAACAAGGGCCTGAAGGGCTTTTTCAATATCCAGAAAACATCCCCCCTGGCGGACTGTATTAAAAAGGCTGGGTCCAGTGGCATCCACGGAAATACAGATTTTATTCAGGCCTGATTTCAACAGGGACATTGCCCGGTCTGGAGTCAAAAGTTTTCCATTTGTCTGAAATCCACGGATGGTTTTTTCCGGCATTTTAGATCTGGCCGTTTCCAGACAGAGTTCAAGGTCTTTGCATAATAAAGGCTCGCCAATTCCCGTAAATATAATGGTGTTTACATGGGGCAGTAAAGGAACCAGGGATTCAAAAACATTCAATCCAAGGTCGCCTTCTTTTATCTGGCAGCCCTGGGATTGTTTCACACACATTTCACATTTAAAATTACAACGTGTGGTGGGCTCAATAATCAGTTTTTTAGGATACATACCCATGCCTGTTCCATTTTCTGAAGGAGTTTTCATTTTTTGCTCTTTCTTTTTGACCTTACCAGGTCTTTATGGGCAAATCATTGATGCAAATCAAGTAGTAATACAAAAATGGGGTTGCGATGAACAGGGTTTTAATTTATGTATCCCCATAATGGAATTCATATATACTCTATATCAACGTGCCCTGGTACTGGCAGAACCCTATACGGGCAGACTGGCAATCCCGGAATCCTTTGCCCCATACCTGGGTATCCTTTTTACCCCTGGTCTGTGGCAGTTGACCCTTTGTTTTCTGACCGCTTCTTTTTTAATGATTTTCCGGCTCAATGCCGTGGAAAAAAATGGATTTGAGGGCACCCTTGTGGGTACGCTTGTCATGCCCTACTTCAGCGGATTCCCCAATCTCTGCTTTGCCTATCTTATGGCCAAATCCGGAAACCATGGCCAATTGGTCCTTGAAAACTGCCTTGTTAACAATGTTACCAACCTGACCCTGATATTGGCCATTCCCGCCATTTTCTGGGGATTAAATCTTTTCCATAAAAATTATTCCCCCCAGGATGAAACCAAGATAAATTATCTTTCCCTGCTTTTAACCCTTGTGGCTTTGATTTTTTTTACGGCAGCCCTGTGGCTGGTCAGCCGGGACGGAGTCATCAACACCAGTGACGGATTGATGCTGGTGGGACTTTTCCTGTTCTGGCAGGTGTTTCATATCTTTGATGTCCTGAAAACCAATGCCCGCAAGAATAGAAGAATAAAAAAGAGGATAATCTTTGACCTGATCATCATTGGATTCTGTGCCTGGGGAATTTTTTCCAGCATTGACGGATTGGTGGAATGGATCAATCTCAATGGAAAAGGAATATTTGCAAAAGAAAACCTGGGGCTGCTCAGCGGTCTGCTCATGGTCCTTCCCAATGGTTTCCTTGCTGTTTATTATGCAGCCGTCCACAGGTCAGACATTGCCTATTCCTCCCAGATCGGTGATTGCCATATCTGTATTCCCCTTTGTATTGGTGTTTTTGCTATATTCACTCCCATTCAGATTCCCCTGTTCTTTGAAACCGCAGTTTTCAGTATTATGGGAGCTGCTGTCGGCCTGTTCCTGTTAACCGCTGTTCTGGGAAAATTGCCAAGATGGGCAGGTGGTATTCTCCTGGGGACCTATGGATTATTTATATATAAGGGGTTTGTCCTTTGAATAACAAAATCTGGCAACATAAGGCCATGGCTTTTGTGACCCGCTGCCACCAGCATTTATGGGGAAAAAATAATGAAGACCCCCTGGTTTTTCTGTACCAGCAGGATCTGGCCAACCTATTTGTAAAAAAGATGCACATGGGCTGGAACAAGCATGGACAGGAAAGACTTTTGGAAAACTGGGGGATTGATGAAAGGGCAGGGCAAACCCTTCACAAGTCGGAAACCTTTTTGCTCCCCCAGGGGATCGTATTTCCGTATATAATTGAAAAAGAATTAAAAGCTGTTTTTATCCATCCATTGGAAACGCCTGGTCAAACCATTCGGATACCTGGAAGTTCAAAAGAGCCAATCCTGCTGGGCAATCAAACAAACCCCATGGAAGAGGTTGAGGGGCTCTTTGAAGGACTGCGCCTTTTTCAGGAAAAAAAAGAACTTCTCTGTGTAAAAATCCGTCCAAGGCTTCTAAAGGTCTGAACCCGAGATTTTTTTATTGAATGGGAAACACCAGATTCTTTTTCCTCTTCCTTATGTTCACAACCACAATTCCAGCCAAAATAAAACAGATGGATCCCAGCAAATGACTGGTCACAGGTTCGTTCAACAGGAGTACCCCGAAAAAAACCCCTGACAGGGGAATGATAAAAATAAACGAGTGAAGGGTGGTTGCACCAAACCTCTGGAGCATGGTGTTCCAGGCAACAAATCCAAAGGCTGTGGTCACCAGGGACTGGAACAGCAATGCCTTGACAATGGTTGGATTGACAAATTTAATCATGGGATCATCCCATATCAGGGCTCCCAGAAACAAGAAGGGAACACTGAATATCATTGGGTACATGGTAATTTGAAGCACATGGAACCCGGAAATAATCCGTTTGAGAAAGACCGCGGAAATCGCCCAGGCAAACACTGCGCACAGGATTATCATATCCCCTTTCTGTACATCTGAATTCAAATTCGGTTCATCAAAAAAAAGAAGCACAACCCCTATAAAACTGAGAAGAACACCCATGCTCTTCTTAAAGGTAATCCTGTCTCCAGGGATAAAAAAATGGGCAAGAATTAATACCACAAAAGGAAGTACATTGGATATCAGGGCCCCATGGGATGCCGTTGTTTTCCCAAGCCCGATATGAAAACAGGAAATCTGAAAGGTAAATATAAAGGATTGAATCATGACCAAAGGCCATTGGTGCCGGGTTAGTCCCAGAGGAATTTTTTTATACCAGGCCCATAGGAGAAGGGCCACCACAGCCATGGAGAACCTGATGCCGGCAGAGGTAAAGGGACTCAGCCCGGTGAGTCCTAATTTTATGGCCACCCCGTTTCCGCCAAAAAGAAAGCATAAAAAAATGGTATATAGCGAGGCCCCAAGGGTCATCTCTGCATTTTTCACCCAAGACTCCAGATAAGATATCAATGCCATGGTATTTTTAGCAGTCTTGCTGCCAGAAACAGCCAAGAGTACAACTAACCTAAGAACAGGTAAACCCCTTATTTGCAATTAAGTCTTTTTTATATCTGGGCAAATGAGACAAATTTTGATAAATTAAGAAAATTTTTATACATATCTATCCTTACCATGACAAAGGATTTTAAATGAACAGAAGACACCCAGGCACCCTATTGCTTCAAAGATCCAAAATGATTTTTCCAGGTTTTCTGATTTTGCTGGCAGGCCTTATGCTGATACAGCCTGTCAATACCCATGCCAGAACTTTGAAAAGCGTTTATGTAAGCATATTGCCCCAAAAATATTTTGTTAAAAGAATTGCAGGAAAAAATGTGGCAGTCCATGTCCTTGTAAAACCCGGGAAAAACCCTGCCACATACTCACCCTCTCCAGACCAAATCAAAAAATTGACAGCATCTGATATTTATTTCAGGATTGGGGCACCCTTTGAAAACGGTTTCATGCATAAAATAACCTCAATTGCAGATTCCATTGAAATTGTTGATACCAGACAAGGCATTGCCTTTCGAACCATGAAATCCCATGGGAATAAGGAAACAGACCATGGGGAAAAAGAGACAGACCATGACCCCAGAGGAAAAGATCATCACATCTGGATGAGCCCTTTGCTGGTCAAGAAACAGGCCCAAACCATAGCAGAGGCATTGATAAGATTTGATCCTGAAAATCAACAAAAATATGAAGTAAACCTAAAGGAATTTATCCAGGATCTGGATGACCTTCATGCAAGACTTACAACAAAACTTGGCAGGTTCAAAGGAGAGAATCTTTTTGTGTTCCACCCTGTTTTCGGATATTTTACAGATGCCTATGGCATGAACCAGGTGGCCATTGAAACCATGGGAAAAACCCCCAAGGGCAAGGAATTGTCTTCCATTATAAAATTGGTCAAACAGGAAAAGGTAAGGGTGATATTTACCCAGCCCCAGTTTGACCGGTACACAGCCCAGAAAATTGCCTCGGCAATAAAGGGGATGGTTGTTTCCATTGATCCCCTGGCCCTGGATTACCTGTCCAATATGGAGACCATTGCCGATACAATTGTCTCGGCATTGAATCAATAAAAAGGAAATTCAAATGAATACAGACCCTGATATCATTTTTGAAAACCTGTCTTTTGCCTATCATAGCAGGCCCATACTGGAAGATGTGAATCTTCAAATAACAAAGGGCGAATTCGCAAGCATTGTAGGACCCAACGGGGGGGGCAAAACCACCCTTCTCAAGTTAATCCTGGGGTTAATTAAACCAGATCAGGGTAAGATCCAGGTATTTGGAAAATCACCGGAAAAGGCAAGGGAAAACATTGGATACATGCCCCAATATGCCCATTTAGACATGGCTTTTCCGGCAACGGTTCTGGATATTGTTCTCATGGGCCGACTTGCCAGGAAAAAACTCTGGTTTTCAAAACAGGACCGGTCTCTGGCCCATACTGCCATTGATGAGGTGGATATGGCAGCTTATATCCATACCGGGTTCAGTGAATTATCAGGGGGGCAGAAACAGCGCGTCCTCATTGCAAGGGCATTGTGCAGCAACCCTTCCATTCTCCTTCTGGATGAACCCACTGCCAATGTGGACCAGGAAACAGAAGAAAATCTGTTTTCCATTCTCCAGAAACTAAACATGGATATGACCATCCTCCTGGTCTCCCATGACCTGGGCTTTGTTTCCAAATATGTAAAAAGCGTAATCTGTGTAAACCGCAAGGTGGTCATCCACCCAACTACGCTGGTGGACGGAGCCCTTATCAAGGATATTTACCACGGCGATCTAAAAATGGTCCGCCATGACCACCGCTGCAGCGAAGGAGGCCATTGTTGTGATTGAATTTTTCAATGCCCTGGCTGATCCCGACAATCTGTTTTTACAATACGCCGTAATAATGGGCGGGCTTGCCTCTATCTCCTTTGGCATCATCGGTACCTTTGTCACCACCAAACGAATCGGATATCTGGCCGGGGCCATTTCCCACTCTGTTTTCGGAGGTATCGGTCTTGCCCTGTATCTGCAGGTAAAAGTAGGGCTTGCCTGGGTAGATCCCATAATGGGTGCGATTTTTGCTGCTGTTTTATCGGCATTGATTGTGGGATTGGTAAGTATCTATGCAGAAGAAAGGGAGGATACTATCATCGGGACCCTCTGGGCTGTGGGCATGGCAGCCGGTATTCTTTTTATTGACAGGACCCCTGGATATTTTAACCTTAGTTCCTATCTTTTTGGCGATATTCTGCTGATTTCATTCAAGGATCTGGTCTATGTTATCTGCCTGGATGTGCTTGTGCTGGGAATATCCATTCTTTTTTTCAACAGGTTTTTCGGTGTGTGTTTTGACAGTGAGTATACTTCCCTGCGAGGAATCCATACTGGATTTTTCTACCTTTTTCTGCTGGTGCTCACTGCCCTCACTGTTGTGCTTCTTGTCCGTATCGTGGGGATTGTCCTTGTCATTGCTTTACTTACCATCCCACCGGCCATTGCATCCTTTTATGCCAGGCGTCTATGGCAGATGATGGTGTATTCCATACTTTTATGCACTTTTTTTACCTGGGCCGGTCTGGGTATCAGCTATTCCTACAGCCTTTCCTCGGGTCCCACCATTATTGTGCTCAGCGGTGCTGCTTATCTTGTGCTTCTGGTGATCCATAAACTAATAAAATAATGTCTGGAAAGGAATGCCTATTAACCTAAAATAGCCTGGTACAGAAGCTTGATGCAAAAACCAAATAAAATAATACTGAAAATAACACGAATGCTTTTTCCCTTCAACCTGGAAGAGCTCATGATTCTTGCTCCTGCTTGACCCCCCGCAAAACAGACAACAGCTGCGGGCAGAATAAACAGCCAATTGATTTCCCCCATGGATGCATACCCCAAAAATCCAGTCAAAGAGGAAAAGCAGACAATAAAAGTTGAGGTTGCCGCTGCAACTTTTGTGGGTGTCTGGACAACATAGATCAGAAGAGGAACAATAAACACGCCGCCCCCGATTCCCAGCAACCCGCCTACCAGGCCAATACATCCACCAATACCGATTCCGTAGATAAATTTTCTTTTAGACGTAATATTGCTGGTTTTGATTTCAGTACCGGGTGACATCAGCATGCGGCCTCCTGCCAGGGCCAGCACAATGGCCAGAATAATCAAAAACGGCTTTGGGTCAATATGTACATTTAAAAAGGCACCCAAAGGGGCGGCCAGGCAGGATGAAATTATCAATGGAATTGCCAGGGAAAAATCCACCATCTTTTTTTGTGAATATGCATAGGCAGCAGAGGCTGCAGCGGTAAAGTTTAAAAATAATGAGGCAGAAGCAGCCCCGGCCTTTGCAAACCCGAGAATGACAAAAAGAGGTGAAAAAATCAGGCCCCCTCCCAATCCCACCATGGTCAAGACCAGGGAGATGAAAAAGATGGCTGTAATAAGAAATATGGATATGTTCATAATTAAAATTGTTTCCCCGTTGGGAATTGTTACGGTTTCATAAAACGATCATTTGGTTTTTTTTCATTAAAAAGACTTGTCTGATTTCTGCCGTTTTCTTTTGATGCATACAGGGCATTATCTGCTTTACCGATCCAATCCAATATGGTTCCTGGGTCTGAACATATGCTGGCTACACCAAAGGACATGGTAATATGTAAAAACGTATCTTTTCCGGTTTTCCCGGATTCTTTGATCTTTTTAAACCCAAAAGCCTCTATTGTTTTTCTGATACGTTCCACAACCTGTACCGCTTTTTCGCCACCTGTTTCATCAAAAATCAATAAAAACTCCTCTCCCCCATATCTTCCACCCATATCAAAATATTCCCTCATGGACAGGGTCAAAATGTTACCCACCTCTTTTAAAATCATATCCCCCTGGATATGGCCATGGGTATCATTTATCTTTTTAAAATAATCAATGTCTCCCATGGCAATACTGATGGACTTATCAGGCCTGCGTCTAAACCGTTTCACCACCCGCTCCAATTCCTCTTTAATTTTTCCGGAGTTGTAAAGTCCTGTAAGGTCGTCGTATTCTGCTTTTTGTTTGAACTGGGTCTTCAGGAGAATGGCGCTCAGAAAATTACACATTATCTCCACGGTGGAGATCTCAAAATCCTTGACAGAAGACTCTTTGCCAAAAAAATCCCCGCCAAACAGATAGGCTCCACCTAAGTTCTTTGGAAAAAACACATATCCCATGATATCACACCCCATGCCGGGAACATTGTTATAGGCTGTTTTTTTATTCAAAAATGCATTTACTTCATTTACAAAACGTTTGTCCCTGGCATCCAGAAAAAGCCTTAGTTTCCGTCCCTCTTTCAGATCCATGCGCAAGCCCTTGGGGTCCAATACCTTGACAACCTCCAGGATCACCATGTCCTCAATTACATTGGACACCTTGTACAGAACACTGACATCAAACATCATGGTTTTCTGAATGATCTCAAGGGGGTAATTAAAACATTCATCCTTACCCGCATCTGTATCCAGATCCTTTAAAAAAGCCGATAATTTTCCCAGCCGATTTAAAATCGTTTTTGCATCGGACTCATTTTTTTTCATGGACTCTCCTCCTGGGAACGCCTTATATAAGACGGGCCTTTCTGAATTCAGCACAATGTTTAACAAAAATTTGTGCGCATCCCTGGTTGCTGCCAAAATGAACATGAAAATAGGAGGCAAGGGTGTTGTTTTTCTGAAATCCCTTCAAGGTAATATCCTGGCCATCCCTTGTGGTAATATGGTAGACGTTTTTGACATGGGGATCTTCAGAATCCAACTCTTTTAAGGATGAATAATGGAATTCATGACCTTTAAGCACATCCCCTTTTTTCCCGATAATGGTATCTTCTGTCAGGGTAATTTCCCGATATCCCAGGGACATGAGCCGCCTGGACATTTGAACGGAAAAACTGAAGCAGCCGGTCATTTCATGGCTAGCCTCCGTGTCCATTTCAGACAATTGGCTGCTCAGGTACATCAAACCGCCGCACTCCCCATATATGGGCATACCTGCAAGGCTTTGGGCCTTTATCTGAGCCATGAGGCCGGTTCTGGTGGAAAGGGTTTTGGCAAAAACTTCAGGATATCCTCCACCCAAATAAATCCCGTCAATATTGTTTGGCAGGCTTTTATCTGTTAAGGGAGAAAAATTTATAATTCTGGCCCCGGCTGCCTGTAAAATTTCAATATTATCCTGGTAATAAAAACAAAAGGCCTTATCCCTTGCCACTGCAATTACAGGAGCATCTTCAGGTGAAAATTCTTTTTGATCAGATTTTAAAAGATATGACCCATCTATGGTAAGCTCCAGGGGGGACAGATTTTTGATCAATCTATCCATGTTGATGTGGTCTTTTACCATGGAAACCAGAATGGAAATCGTCCCAGGGGAGATCTCCAGTTCATCGGCCGTCATCAGCCCCAGATGGCGCTCAGGCATGGCGATCTTTTCATTGTTTGGCATATATCCCAGACAGGGGGTCTTGCAATTCTGCTCCACCGCGTCTTTAAGATATTCATAATGGCGAAGGCTACCTGGCTGGCTGAAAATTACACCGGCAATATTCAGATCCCTGTCAAACTCTTCAAATCCCTTTACAATGGCGGCAGCACTCCTGGCCTTTCCTCCGGCATTTACAATAAGTACCACAGGAAGATTCAGCCATTTGGCCATCTGGGCTGTGGATCCTGTTTCAGACAAAGCATCGTACCCGTCAAACAACCCCATAACCCCTTCCACCACAGCCAGGTCCATGCCCTTGGATTTTTCCATGAACAACCGTTGGTTATACTCCCTGGACAGTATCCATGAATCCAGGTTAAAACTGGTTCTGCCTGCAATTTTTCCATGGTGACCCGGATCTATAAAATCCGGGCCCACCTTGAACGGTGCCACCCCTATTCCCTTGGACTTGAGATAGGATAAAATGGCCAGACTGATGGTGGTTTTTCCAGTTCCACTGCCTGTGGCAGCAACGACAAAACCTTTAATGGGATACCCCCTGGAATTAAGCATTATTTTTATTACTATGCTTGAAAATATTCCTGATTTAAATACCATTTTTTTATTCCCGTTGGCAATCAGGCAAAATAATATTCTTTTTTTGCTTTTATTCTATAAATAAAATCTGGTATATTTCTTATTTCCCTGTCCTAAAATATATTTTTTTTAATGAAGGAGCCTGGTTTTGGAAAATAATAATATCATTCGCTTTGCAAGCCGTATGGATCAATTACCGCCCTATTTGTTTGGAATGATCAATAAAATGAAAATGGATAAAAGGCGAAAAGGGGATGATGTCATTGATCTTGGCATGGGAAACCCCATGGATTCGACCCCTTCCGCTGTTATTGAAAAACTCGTGGAAGTGGCCAAGGACCCCAGGTCCCATAGATATCCTGAAACCTCGGGCATGCCCCATTTGAAAATTGAAATCTCAAAATACTATAAACGGCATTACAATATTACTCTGGATGCTGAACGAGAAACCTATTTCACCATTGGCTCCAAAGAAGGAATCTCCCACCTCTGCCTGGCCATAATGGGACCGGGAGACTCTGTTTTGGTACCTTCCCCTGCCTTTCCCGTCCATATATATGCTGCTGTTATTGCCGGCGCCAATGTCATGAAAATACCCATTGAACCTGAAAAAGGCTTTCTGGACAGGATCATTAATATCTGCGAATCCTGCTATCCCAAACCTAAAGTATTAATGCTGAATTACCCTCATAACCCCACCGGAGTTGTAACGGATAAAGAATTTTTCAAGGAAGTAGTAAAACTTGCCAAACGGTTTAATTTCATGGTGATCAATGATTTTGCCTATTCAAAAATCACCTTTGACGGATACCAGGCCCCTAGTTTCCTTGAAGTGGATGGAGCAAAGGATATCGGGGTCGAATTCGGCTCTTTTTCAAAATCCTATAACATGGCTGGGTGGAGAATCGGATATTGTGTGGGCAACGAAAAAATAGTCCAGGCCCTGGGTAAAATAAAAGGGTACTTTGATTATGGAATTTTTTCCGCAATCCAGGTTGCCGGAATTATTGCCTTAAGAGATTGTGACGACACCATAACGGAATTGGCCAAAATTTATGAAACCCGAAGAGATGTTTTGTGTTCCGGTCTTGAGCGTATTGGCTGGGATATTACAAAACCCAGGGCTGGTATGTTTGTCTGGGCAAAAATTCCCAAACCCTTTGATAAAATAGGGTCCATGAAATTTGCCATTGAAATGATGAACAACGCCAATGTTGCTGTTGCCCCTGGAATCGGATTCAGTGAAGAAGGGGAAGGATATCTGCGCCTGGCCCTGGTGGAAAATGAAGAGCGTCTGAAACAGGCTGTCCGCCAGATGAAAAAAGCCATGGAAAATATGAATATTTCCCCTGCTCTATGATAAATGTATCAGGCTTCACCAATGGCACATTGAATGATAAGTACAACTTTTTCCACTGAAAGGGAGCCTGTATTTAAAACCA
>Ga0307988_1001737_pt1 | contig 11736 bp, 5 predicted proteins | sample EllFjometagen183_FD_203166 | JGI IMG/M metagenome (GOLD analysis project Ga0307988, IMG submission 203166) | Marine microbial communities from Ellis Fjord, Antarctic Ocean - #183 | ecosystem: Environmental > Aquatic > Marine > Unclassified | place: Southern Ocean | collected 2014-10-08 | reverse complement strand
ACTTGACAGCTATATTGACAAAGACATTTTTATAAAAATTTACAGCTTATCAAAAAAGGATTTTTATCTAATTTTAAACAAAATTGAAAAGCTGTTATTGAGCGACATTTTTGATTTGTGGGCATTTAGTAAAGAAGATATTTTACAAATTATAATGCAAGAAAGAGAGGCGAATTACTTCAACTCAATATTAAATTTTATAAATACTTATGTAGCAAAGCACCCTGAAGAGTATAAATTAAAGAACGAATGGCTAAATCGTGTTTGATTGGCTAATTTTGATGCGCATAACTGCAATAAAACATCCAAAGTATCAATGATACCATTTCTAACATTGATAAAGACTTGACAGATATTTAAAAATTCAAAAAGAGTTTACTACTGGCTATTGTTCTGTCTTTTCAGGATCAAAAGAATCCCCCGGAATATTAATAATAGTCTGGGCTCTTATCCATAACCCTCCACCGCCCTCTCCACTATAGTATCCGCCAATTGGATCTGGGTGGCCTGGGATTCTTTCAGCTGAGCTTTAAGGGTATCACAGAGGCCCATGATCTCATCAACCTTGGAGACTATGCGGTGCTGTTCAGCGAGTGGAGAAATTGGAATCTCAAATAGTTCAAGCACCTTTTTACTTAGACCTTCTCGGGCCATTCCCACTTGCCGAAACATTTGCCAAGGCATTCTCCAAGGGTTAGGGCTGCAGCTCTGACAAATTGGTACCTTACGGGCGCAGCCATAGAGCTGGATTATTTAGGGCCAGCATTTTTTGCGCTGCCTCCAGATTGTTTGGTGAAGGCGGATTGGAGACCCCAGTGAACAGGCAGCCCCTGTCTAACGGTTCAAATAATGCCCAGCGCTTTGAACGCCGCCTGCTTGACCTCGCTGTAGAATATCGGGTCCACGTTCTCCAACACCTCGGTGCTCACGTCGAAAAAGCTCCGCTTGTTCTCAATCGGGATCAACGCACGCTTGGCGCCGTTGTCCATGGCCACCTGAAGCGGTTCCATTAACGAGGGGACAGGCTTGATATTGCCCTGGATACTCATGTCACCGAGGACGAGTAGGCCCGTTTGGGGTGAGGCTTTGCGCAGGGCAGAGAACGCCGCCACCAAGAACGCCACGCCGACCTCCGCATCGACCTTGTTGCCGAGGAGGTCGATGGCCTCGACGTGGAAGTCCGAGGTGTCAAACTCGCGTGCAATGCTGAATGTGTTTTTCTCGGACTTGAGATAGCTGAAAGCTCGGTTGATCGACTCCTTGATGCTACCACTGAGCCCGCCCGCAGCCTTGAGCTTGCCGGTACCCGACGAGATACTCAACTCGATGCGGTAAAGGCCAACCGTGCCGTCCTTGCTAACGTTTGCAGCGTAGATACATCCGGGAGGCAGAGGTTCAGTCGAGATCAGGTCACGGCCGCCTTGTTCAGGCACACCTACGAAGCGTTCTTCCCCGGTTTCGTTATCCTGATAGCTGAAGGACGTGTGATAGTATTCTGATGCGCCCATCTTCTTGAGTTGCTCTTTGACACGTCGACGACCCTCGGTGGCGATTGAGAGGATCTCTTCAAGATCTTCTTTCGAGACCTCGCCATGGGGGTAAAGAATTTTCATCAGTCCCGAAACCGTTCGTCGTACTGCCTTTCTATCACGAGCGTTGAGGTGTGTGCCGAGGCTGAAGTGGTGGTCGATAATTTCGGTGTAGTTGTGTTTGCGGAGGTCGCGTAACGCTTCGGCCAGATAGTCAATCACGAAACCGTATTGGTTGGTGAAATGCTCGTTGCGCATCTTCGGCATCTCCCATCCAGGAAGGTAGAAATGGAGTCGATCGATGAATGCCATGTCATCTCGGATCACGTCCGGCATGGGTACAAAAAGGTGGCCTGTCTGAACCATCACGTCTATGGGCTGATTGGTGTTGCCGAACATGGCGATGCTCGCGTAGCCAGCCATAGACTCGTGACCACGCTGGAACTGCCCGGACTCGCAATAGGTCTTCATCGTGGTAATGACCTCTTTGGGCATTTTCTGGAGATCGGCTACCTCGTCGAAGCCGACCACATCCCAGATCTGCACCATCCCTTTTTGCTTGCCCGACATATAACCGAAAAGGTTCGCCACGGTGGTGGGGCCAGTGAGGAGTGCCGAGTACGGTGAGAGTTCTTGCACCGCGTAGCTTTTGCCCGTACCTCGAGGGCCAAGCTCGACCATGTTGAAATTGCGTTCACAGAGCGGAATCAAACGCGTAAGGAAGAGCAGCTTCATGCGTCGTTCCATGACTGTGGGCTCATAGCCCATGCTCCGCAGCATGAAATCGATCCACTCGTCGGTGGTGAACTCGGCGCGGCCCTTACGGTAGTCCTCGAGTTGAAAAGTTGCTAACTGAATAGGGGTCAGGTTGGCGATTCTGAACGGCGCTTTCTCGTCGGTCTCGTCCCAGACCATCTCGATCTGAGCCCAGATGCCGCCCATCAAGATGCGGTCGTAGTCGCGGACATAGTGATCTGGAATATGGATGAATTTATGGCCAAAGTTGGTGACCTCAGCCCAGTAGTGGGAGTCGACCAGGCGAACTTTCACCTTGTCGATAAATGTGTGCTGGCCTTGCTCTTTGACTCGGCTCTGCGCCTTGGTGGACTCGTCGGGACGGATGTAGTTGTCGGCCAAGGTGTCGTTGACCACCTGCATACCCATCTGGATTGCCATTTCATCAGAGGATGCGCAGTACTTTCCAAGCAAGTATTCTAATACGAACACGGGAACATTGGCGCCTACCTTGACCTTGCGAACGAGGTCTTTGCGCACCACCTTGCCAGCGAAGACACGGTTTACTTTGTTGTCAAGATCATCTCGCCCTAGTGTTGTCTCTTCTGTCATATTAGCTCTCCAATTTCAATTTCTTTCGATTGTGCGAGCACGGCATCAGTCGCCGGGTCCTGCACAACGATGCGAACCTTTTTGCTTATCTCTTTGGTTAGAATTATCCCAATACTCACCTTTTTGTGCGGTAGTAACTTTACCGTCGCGGTGGCCCGGTCGAATTCTGCTTCTGGCGCCATCCCTGCGCGGCCCACTTCCTGACCGTCTCCGACGAGCACAACCCGCGCCGCGATAGTGTCCTCATTAAACAGGTCTTCGAAAAATAGCCGGCAGCCGAAGGTGCGGTTGGTGAGCGTAGTCGGGTAGCCCTCCACAACGACGTTGGAAACAGCCTTAGCCGGAACTTGAGAGGATGGCAGCCGAAAGGTAATAACCGGCACCACAATCTCTTGAAGACTGCAACCACCGTGATGAAAGGCGAGATCCCCGCCAGATTTGAACACAGCGAGCCCTCGCGGAAAAATGAAGTCCAAGTCTGTCTGGTAGCCCAGCTCGGCACCGGACAAGCGTACCGCAGCGGTCGGTGTCTGCCCTCCATGCCCCGCCCAGCATCGCCGATGTTGATCCACCTCATTTCCACCAGGCCGGTCCATCATCATGTCCTCGGCCTTGCGAACCGAAAATTGGTGGCCGTGGTCACTGGTGATGACAAATTGCTCTACCCCAAGCTTGGAGAGCTTTCGGACAGCTCGTGAGATATTGCCGATGATGCTGTCCATTACTTGGCGGGCAGCGAGCTCGTGGCCGGACTCACCAAAGGCGTCGATCTCTTGGGAGCGGACAACTACAAGCGGTGCACTGCCGAGTTTCTTACCTACTTTCGAAGACGACCATAGAAGTAAGTTGTCCAGCAGGATCTCGGCCGAGTCAGGCCGAACAGCCTTGAGCAGCTTGAGCCGTTCTTTGACCGCAGGCAGCACGCTGTCACCAATTTTTGAGGCGAGCTGCTCCTTGTGCTCGATCACCGAAAAACTGCTCGACGCTCCCGGAAGCAACGCCGCCATACCCATTGGGGTAATCGATGGCAGCGCAGCGACAGCCGGTTGGAGCCGAAGTTCCTGCGCACCGGTTAATTGTTTTATCAGATCGGCACCCATCTCATAGCGCATTGCGTCAACGAAGAAGTAGGCAACCCGGCCGCCACAGGGTTCAACCAGTTCGGAATAAATGCATGTTTGGTGAAGCACCCCTGGTGTTGTCCACTCAGAAACCGTGAGTGCCTTAGTGAAGCCCTCCGCCATGTCTTTGAGAAGGGCCTCGTGGTTACGGCGTGCGAGCGCCAGGGACAGTTCCAACGGCTCTTCTGGATCATCTTCCATGGTTGCAACCCAGGCCTCGAGCGTACGCTGGATTCGGTCAACTTGATGCCAGCCACCTTCTTGAGCGTAGGCCTCTACCCATTTGGTCGCCACGGTGGACGTCTTTTTCAGCGCAGGTCGCACTGCATTGACCTCGGTACCCAGCTCTGCTATCAAGCGGCAGGCCTCCCACTGGGCAAGACGTCCGAGGAAGCCTGGACGGTCCACCCAAAAGCTGTGCCCTCGGTCAGCGACCACGGCGAGCGCCTTGGTGTAGTGCCCATCTATGATGAGGTTGGCGGCGTAGTGCAACAGACGCCCCTCCTCGAAACGGAATGTATCGATGGCTCCCAGGCTTGCAGGGTCGATAGCGACATTCGTCAGTCCAAACTCTTTCTCGATGCCGTCGGCCAGGTCCATATAGACGTCGCCGTGTTTGTTTCGAAGCGCAATGGTAACTGCAGCAATGTGCTTCAATTCGCCCTTGTGATCAGGGACAGGCACAATCTTCAAGATATCGAGCGCATCACAGCTAAGATCTGAGCGGAACTCGTTGATAAGGAGGTAGCGGACCGTCTGATGGCGCGCCTTCGGCAGCGAAACGCCCTCTTCAATCTCAAACCCGAGGTGCGCGTGGATTAAGCGGAAGAGTTCCGGTTCGGCGAGCTTTGATGTGAGCGCCTCGTCTTTGTCTTCGGAGACGATCCAATCAGTTATGAGGTCCACACTTGAACTTCCGTTGAGCACCAACTTGACCAAGGAGCCGCGGCCCGATCCGCCTTGGCCGATGAAGCGCACCACATCGTTGTAGCTGAGAGAATCTGGGCGAAGCATCTCGTCGATGTCACCGTCGGTGTACTCCTTGCGCAGCAGCCGCCTGGCTATGCTCTTCAGGGCGTGGCTGGGCGCATCTCCATATACTTGTCCAGCGCGCTCAACCTCCATAAGCACCGAGGCGGCGCGATCACGCGCCTGACCTGGTACATAGATGAGCAGGGCCTCCGGCTTGTCTGCCGAGACCAGCGGTTCGATGCTGGCCTTAAGGTCAAAGAATGAGCCTTCAAATTGGGCTATGTGGGTGAGGGTGTCTCCGATACAAGCGCGTGACAGGTCGCCAATCCCAGCGTCGACCATCTCAAGCTCGGCCATAAAGGGCACAAATTCAGAGCGGGCGTCGTAAAAGACTACCACACGATTTTGCCTGAGGGCCTTCTCGAGCTGCTGGGCGAGGTAGTTGTGAAGCTGGTGGTTCATGATCTTGCCTTTCGTTTTTTACGGGTGGAGCCACCAGTCGGAGCAGGCGCTTCAAGCAAGTCCTTCAAGGCAGCCTTTACTGCTTTAGATGACCGTTCGGCCACAAGTTTAGTGATAAGGTCATCGCTTACCTGCCGCTTCTTCCATTTGCTCTCGTCATCCTCATACCAAAAGTCGCCTTCGAGCCCATGGGCGATGGCAAGGCTGCAGTCGTCACTGCACTTGGGCACCACCCGCTCGGGCCACAGATGCATGGCGAGGTGTGCCCAGTCGTAGTCGCCCTTGACTAATTTGTCCCAAATCTTCTTGCACTCCTTCTGCCACTTCTTGTTCTGGGGCACGATGCGCCATAGTGGGGCAAAGTTGATGATGACTCCATCATTGAGGTTGGGGTTCCACAGCGGCGCAATGCGGATCACTTCGGTCTTGAAAGTGCGGAGCTCGGCGACAAAGTTCTCCTGGGCGTCGATGTCTTTGCGCTGCTTGCTCGATAGGTCGGGCCCTGTCTCTTGTTGAAGCGTGTTCAGCTTGCGTTCTTCGTGGTCGACCTTGGGCGTGACGTAGTCGTTGGCCACGCGGAAAAAGGTATCTCGAGTCAGGCGGTGGTAGTAGCACCAGACGGAATAGGAGGCGGATGGGGTGGACAGGGGCCAATAAATCGGAGCCTTGCGCCGGCTCTTGGAATAGGTCTTGAGATGGAAGGCAAAAAAATCCCGCTGCAGCCAGTGGCGCACATTGTCCGGCACCGGCATCTCCACCCGTTCCAGAACCTCCTCCATCAGGTGTGCCAGGTCATGGGGATGGCCGGGATCATCCACCAGGATACCGGCACGGGTATGGAAAGGTTCGGCATCATCGGGCAGCATGCCCGGGCTCTTTGTGGGGAGCGCGTCGAAAGGATCTGGTTCTGAAGGCGCTTCTCGCTCACCGGTTGCTAATCGCCAGTCAAAGCGGCCGAATGTGATGCCGACACACCATGATAATAATTCTGTCTCTAAGTCAGCAGGGTGGACTGCGTGAGAACTTTCTTTATTAGTTACATTATCTATATTGGCACTTTCCGACATCGCAGTCGATTGAATCATTGCAGATAAGTCAGTTTCATCGAACTTGTAAAGTTCAAACGATAGAGCATCTATTCCTGCCTTGACAGTGGCTAAACACTTCTCTATAGACTGCGGCTGATAGCCATACAAATTGGCTTGAACCAATGCGGGCAAAAGAAATGCGTGGGAAGTTTCGTTAACTGAACAAAGCTTTCGACGCAAAGACCATCCTTTACGGGATAGACTATCTAATTGCCTACGTTTTTCAGATGATATTTCTGGAAAAGGAACAAGCTCAATTGTGCCTATTAGGAACTCAGGAAATCCGAAACGTCCGAGTAAAATTTTGAAAAGATAATCAAATGCAGATGAGTTTGTCAGCGCCAACAGCCATAGCAGATCGGCTTCATCAGCAAAGGCGGCATAACTCCTACCACTAAAAATAACACCTCGAGGCATCACCTGAGGTGCGAAAGAGCTCGCCCGCAGAGGCCATTTTATTCCAGGAAAGAAATAAAAAGACTCTCGATGAAGCACCCAATTGGCATTATTGCCGAGATATGGGAACTTTTTCAGTAACGAAGCTTCCAGTTCTTTTGCATCCCCTGCCCAATTTATTAAATAGATGATGTCCTGATAAAACGGAGAGTAAGAGCCGCCTTTTGCATAGGGGAACCATTTGTTATCAGCATTCTTAATTTCCCAAGACAAACGTACAAATCTAACGTCATCTTTTGTCGAGCAACCGTGCTGTGCAGTCCTACCCTCGCTACCAAAGCGACAGAGACGAGAAAAAAGAGATCTTGTGCTCGGTGTTATCCAATAGGCGAAAGGAACGCCAGGAACTTCAATGAATGCTTCAGGTTGCAATTCGAAAACTCTTGCATCGTCGCCTCCATTTCTGACTGAAATGCTCACTTCTTGTAATGTGGATGCCTTGTCTTTCTCACTAAGAAGCCTTAAGAAAATTGTCATGCTTGTTTCTCCAATACATAGGCGGCGGCTTCCACCATGGCCTCATCCATCACCCCAAGGCCAAGATCAGCAATCACTTCAGGCCGGGTGGTTCCCAGAACGATATTTTTCCGCCATTTCTTGAAACTGGTCAAAAAGAAACAGGTGCGGGAGGTGATGGCCCCGATGCGGCCCCCAATGTGCAGCAGCTCGATGCCCCGTTCAACGAAAATACTCAAAAGGTCATTCTTGCTGTTGGGGTATGCCTTGGCAAGACTATTTTTCACAGACAGACTCAATGCCCCGAAGGGCGGATTCATTACCACCACGTCAAATTTTTCCCGGGTGAGATCCATGAGCCGTAACCCCTCCAGGGCATCCTGGGCAAAGAGCCGGCCCTGGTAGGTGGATTTTGAGACCTGGGCAAAGTTTGTCAAAGCCTTCCGCAATCTGGTTTCCGCCTTGTGCCATTTAACCATGTCCTCCTCTTTGAACAGATGGCCGAATTCGCCGGAGGCTTCCCGGATCAGCCGGGGCAGTTCCTGTTCCACCTTGAGCAGGACTCCCAGCTCAGGCAACCCCTTGAGCAGCAGCAGAGTTTTTTCGAATAATTGGGCATCTTTGGGATCAAGATTTGCTGTAAACAGTTCTCTCAATTCCGGTTCAGCCGGGGGGGCAGTGGCTGCCACCACATGGCCCTGGCCGATGAGCGGCCGGTCCTTGGCCTTGATTTCGGCTTCATGCCAGGCGCGCTGGGCTCGCAGCCACAGGGCAAGGGAAGCGATCTGGGCAGCCCGGGGATCAATATCCACCCCATAGATATTATGTTCGATGATCAGGCGAGGTATATCCTGCAGAAAGGCATCCTGATCCGCATAGGTCTGGCACAAAGGGAAAAATTGGGCTTCGGGCTGGGTGGAGACATCCAGGGAACCTGGCCTATGCTGCTGCTCCCACTCCCAGGCTTCACAATAGATGTCATGGAAAAGGTCAAATGCGTAGAGTCCAAAGTGCATGGAACCGCAGGCAGGATCCAGCAACTTCAGCGTCCGGGGGTCCCGCAGTCTTTCTTTTGCAACAGGTGATTCCTCAGGTTTGACCAGCAGATACTGGCAGCGGTCTTTCAGAGTGGTCCTGCCTCCCATGGCATTGAACCACATCCGGCCCAGGGTGTTGTCCACCAGGAATTCCACCACATAACGGGGGGTGAAAAACTGGTTGCGCACGGCAAGCTCCCGGCTGTTCCGGGGGGCCTGGCTGGCTTTGCGCATGACCTTGCGCTCAAGCGGGTCGTTAAAGTACTGGTAGATCCAGCCAATAGTCTCGTCTTCAGCCCATACGCTGACAAGCTCAGGGGCGTTCAAAATACCAATCAGCTCAAGCAGCGTCTGACGGTCTGGCCAAAGTAGACTGGCGACATCGCGCCGGTCAAAGAGAACTTTGACTTCTTGGCCAATCTCATCTAAGATCGTCTCGATGTAGAGCCGGTAGCCTTTATCATCGACCGCCACCAGCCCCGGAGCCAAGGCTGTGAACTCTTTGAAACCGCTCGAGTCTTCACCCTTGGAAACGCATTCCTGCACAAGGTCTCTGGCCTCAAGCATCTTGAGTGCTACAAAACGGTTCAATGCGGTAAAGGCTGCCTCGCGCAGGTAATTCTGCACGGCGGCTTGGGCGCTCAGTCCCGTCGAGCGCTTGTGCGCCATGGCCGCTACCAGCTTCTCGCGGACGACCTTCTGGTGGTCGCTCAGGTGGCTCCCAGCCTGCTCGGAGATGGTGCCGTCCAGCAAGATGTCAAAGGTGCCCTCCAGCTGCTCGCTGAAGGCCCGTTCCAGTATGGTCCGCCCCGCTTGGGTGGCGCGCTGGATGTAGTTCCGTGTGCTTTTATCCATTGGTCTTCTCCATCACTGTACCAAGACCTTCTTGCCCTGACCCAGCAGTTTTTCGACCTTTTGCTTGATGGTGGCAAGTGCTGTGTCCAGTTGTTCTTCTGTCTCGATCCGGCTAATAAAAAACTCGGTGGCATTAATAGTCACCAATAGTTCACCCTCGATCAGCTCCAGCATCTCTTTGACCGCATTTTTGTAGTGTTGCGGACAGGCGCTGAGTTCCGAGCGGAGGAACGGAATTGTTGTATTACTCGAGACCTTTGTGTCCGAACGACTCCTCAACGGCTGCTCAATACGTCCCTGCTGCTCTTCGTTTAGTTCGACCCACGCATCCTGGGCGTGGAATTTGGTGCACGCCTCAGTGTAGGCACTGGCACGTGTATTCAGCGCCTCGCTGAAGCGCTTGTCGTACTCGGTTCGGATGACAGCGGCCGACTGATCGATACTGGCGAGCTCACGAAAGAAGGTCTCCTTCTCCAAAAGGTCGGCCAGGGTTGCGGCGCTGTTGGCAAGCCCATCGGGTAGATCCCGCTCTTGTTCCAGGAAGGGCCAGGTGTCATCAATGACCGCCTTTGACCGCTTGAGTCCGAGAAGCGCTGGCTCGGTGAGGACAGACTTGATCTCAGAACCTCGTTTAATGGCCTCCTTGATCCCCTTGTGTGCCGAGTTGAAGGTGGTGATGGCGTTGTCTTCGGTGTCACCACGAATGGCTCGCATCTGATCACTGGCCTCTTGAAGCACCTCGTGGCCTGGCAAGCTCCGGGTGAGGAGGGTCGTGAGCACCTCATGGAGCTCCTCCTCGGCCGAGCCCACTGCCGTACGAATCGCCGTAGCGATGACGCTCGCTTGCATTTCTGGGAGCTGCTTGCCGAAGACATCCCGGAAAGCCGCTTCTGACTGGAGCCAGTCATTGATGTCCGTGCCGGAGACACGCTTCTGGAACGAACAAGCCTTGAAAATGTTGTTGCTGGTGAAAGCGGTCTTAGCATCGGTGGAGAGGGCATTTTCAATCGGCGTGCCCTTGCTGGTGGCACGGATTTTCCCGGCTCGGATAAGGCTGACTACAAAGAGACGTACCACATCGAGGTTCCATCCAAAGGGCTCTTTGGCGAAGTTGTCGATGAGATACTTGCCCGTGGCTATCTCACCGTAACTGGTCTTATTCTCGATACTGTCCAGTACCTCCTTTAGCGCTCCGGTGTCAGCGTTAAGTACCGGCTGGCCGTTCTCGTCTCGGATCAAATTGAGCTGGTTGAACACGGAGCTGACACCGCGAAGGCTCGCACTGGTCAGCAGCGAGCTCAAATCTTTAGCGCTGACCCTTGCAGCGCCTTCGGAGAAACGGTTATAGACGTCGGGAATCACTTGGCTGAGCGTGCGGTTGGCCGCCTTAGTGACCGAGTCGACGGTGTCGTCGGGGCTACGATCATTGCCACGGAAATAGATAGCACCGGCCAACAGGGATTCACGTAACATTCTCTTGAGGTCACCCTGATGGCGGCTCAGGCGCTGCTTTTCCTCTGAGATAAGCGCCGTTTCGTCTTTGGTGCGGGCATTGCGCTCCTTACGGGAGAGCATCTCCTTGGAGCGGTTCACCTCCACTGTGACCCGCAGGATACGGTCGCCTAACCCAGCCGCCCAGAAGACCTCTTTCGTGTCTTCTTGGCTGCGCTTACGGATTTCGACGGTGCGGGTGGCAAAATCGGCCCCGGCATCGGCAAAGACAATATTGAAGCGTATATCTTTCTCCTCCACAGTTCTGCCGTTGAAGGTCAGCCCCGCCTTGAAGGTTTTGGCGTCCTCAAGGGTGTAACTCGGCGTGGGCTCCCACAAGCCGGTGAGGATTTTCGTGTGTAAGCGGTTGATGTCGCCTGGATTCGCTTGAATGCTGGCACGGGTGGTCTCCCAGTCGTCCTCAGCAGGCGTTGGGATACGGTACTGCCCATCATGAAGGCGCACCTTATGAGAATTCACCAGCTGCTCAAGGGCCTGTTTTACATCGGTGAGCACGGAGTCTCCAGCCACGGTGCCGTGGAGCGTAGCGGCTATATTTTCGGCGGTGCGATGGATATTCTGGACGTATTGAAGCAGACAGATAGCCTTGGCCACCCGCTGAGCAAAAGGATGTTCGACCTCGTTCTTAATACCAGTGATCTTACCCCGGATCTCGCTCGGGATGTTGCCGGCGATCAGGTCATAAATCTGGTCGATGCTCGCAAGGCTGCCGACTGGTTGTTTTGCCAGCCCCACCGCATCGTGAATGAGCAACTGTTGAGCCAACTTAATGATGGTACGGTTGGCGCCGCCCACGTGCTTGCTGGCACCACCCAGGGTCCGGAGCCCTGAGACCACCTCGATGATGAGATCGATCTGATAGGGCAGCAGTGGGTACAGGTCCATGAAGCGATCGGTGGTG
>Ga0307988_1001736_pt1 | contig 11740 bp, 13 predicted proteins | sample EllFjometagen183_FD_203166 | JGI IMG/M metagenome (GOLD analysis project Ga0307988, IMG submission 203166) | Marine microbial communities from Ellis Fjord, Antarctic Ocean - #183 | ecosystem: Environmental > Aquatic > Marine > Unclassified | place: Southern Ocean | collected 2014-10-08 | reverse complement strand
TTGCTCTGCCAAAACGTGGATCTACAGCTGAATCCAACGTATCTCTCTGAGCTGTAATCGCTATTTTCATTTTAATTATCCTTTTTATATTTAGATTAGTGAATGAACTCATCTATACTGCCAAGGCTGTATGGATTTTTCATCTAGCTGAAAGCAGGATTTAAATTTTATCACCTGATCTAGCCTCAATTTGGACATATCAATTTTTAAAAATATAAATACCTACGGTATAGCTTAATTCACACTGACCAGTGTTTTTCAATATCAAAAGTATGTATTTCTTTTAATCTTCCGTACTCATAGTCTTTTATTGCAGTTTGTACTGTGTCAAAAGCACCCGAATAAATTTTTATTTTATTTTCGTTAAGCATTTTGAAAGCATTAGGTCCACAATTACCTGTTATTAGAACTTCAACTCCAGCGTTAGTTAAAATTTGAACTGCTTTAACTCCAACCCCATTTTTTTCTTGAATATTCTGCATATTAGATTTAAATATAAAATTATTTGATTCATTATTATAAACAGCAAAATATTCACATCGTCCAAACTGTTGACTGACCTGATAATGAACACTTGGTCCATGAGCAGTAATTGCTATTTTCATTATGTTCTCCCTTAATTAGTCCCGGCACTGCTACCCACTTAGTCTGAAACCCTTTTCAGACAAAGTCTAATTAGTGCTACTCTCTTATTAAGAGTGTTCCGCATTTTTGGCACTTTTCTTCATTGCATGGCTGTCCGGCAACATGAGGTATTTTGTAATCACATTTTGGACATATACACTCACCCCCAGGTCCGGCAGGATTAGGTCCGCACATTCTTCCTCTTCTGCCTTGTCCAGGTCCTCTACCTACACGTGTGCCCCTAGCGGCACCTCCTATAGGTCCTTTATCCAATGGTCCAGTTCCATCTTTTTCTGGCATAATAATCCTCCTAATCTATCTATTTTTTGTCATGTTGTTTTTACATTTAGGGCATAATTTATGTGCACAAGGTTCAGATGCAATATAAGCCATTTTATAACCGCATGTAGGACAAATACAATTTACGTGTGCACCCTCTGAATAAGGTCCTCCCATTTTTGATCTGCCACCTTTTCTTTTGTTGAATGTACCAACGGGTCCAATTTTTAGGGATTCACTTTTCTTTTTTTCCGACATAATAATACTCCTTTTTTATTTCTTTTCTGCTTTTGACAACCTGGCATTGCAAAATCAGCTTCATTGAAATTATCTGATAGTAATAATTGAAGAATTTTATGAACATTACCTGATATAAAGGCTGTAACATTTATGCCATACATATCTAAAAAAGACTTAGCTTCTTTTGAGACAGCCCCGCAAATTAAAGTTGTAACACCCAGAGATTGAATCTTTATAGCTTTTCCCAATGTTGACTCTTTTGGTAATTGTTCTATTCTCTGATTATTAACTTCCCCCTCATCCACTTCAACAAGTAGTAAATGAACTGCTACATCAAAGACCGGTGCTATCCGATCATTCCAGGTTGATAAAGCTATAATCATTAATCGCGTTCCTTTCTATATATTACTTGTTTTTTAGTATAGCAATTTGTATGCCAATTATAAAAAATCATAAATTGAAGGCTTAAGTAACACGTCATTAGTAGATTATGATTAATTATATATTGTTCTTATATGGATGTATAGTAGCAGGTATGCAACTAGTAAAGTCAATATAGTACTTATTTTGCTGCTATATGTTATTGTGAATAAATAATAAATTTGTTTAATTATTGGCTCTTATTGAAGATAAAAAGATAAAAAGAGAATAAAGATGTTTAATTGTTTCCTGCTATATTGGGTACATCTAAACAAAGGGAGGTAAATCGTCATAGAATTTAATAATAGGAAATTCGCCCCTTTTCGGCTGTTTTATTCATGTTCTGAACAAGTTTTAAAAACATAGCATTTATAAACCTTAAGTAAACCATTGTAAATACCTTGTTAGCAGGTGTTAATATATAAAAGTACAAGTTTAACATACTAGCTGTTATGCGACGTTAAAAGGCATTTAGAAACTTTGTTTAGATACACACTATATTGTGTTATTTAGCAGAAATTGTTAATTAAAAATAAAGTTTTGTAAAAAACATGAGCAAATTCGTGTGTAAATATGTTTTTGCATTTTCTTTGTTTTTACAATAACATCGTGCAATTTTATTAAATATTTACCATAATCTGGAAAATTAATTAATTAGTATCCTGCTTTTACATGTCATTATTGTATTTTTACAGCTATGTATCAAATTTCCTATATATCTGTAAGTAGTAATAGGATTTATAAAGTAAAAGATTTAAGTAGGTTGAAAATAATGGAGCATTATGAGGGAGTATGATCAGATATACGATTTTATTAGTATTTTCAGCGTTGATATTACAGTACTATAAAAAGGTAATTGAGTATTTGTATTGCAACACTGTAGTAAAGCTTTTTTTAACTGTAATAGTAATTGAAAGTGGATTTTGTAGGGATTCTTTAAGTATAACGGCCGTCTTTAGCCGGAAGAGAAATACCAAGCTGCTTAATTTTTCTATATAGAGTAGTCTTGTGAATATTTAATTCAAGAGCTGCAGCAGAGCGATTGAAGTTGTTATTTTTTAAAGCATTTAGAATAGCCTGTTTTTCTGATATTCGTTTAACTGTTATCATATCAGTGGTTTTATCTATAGAAACATTGCATCCTACAATTTCCTCAGGAAGGTGACTGTTTTCAATTAAACTTCCACTGCAGAGAATAAATGCTCGTTCTATAGCATTTTCAAGTTCACGGATATTACCTGGCCAGTCGTAATTTATAATTGCAGAAAGAGCTTTAGCTGATACACCTTCAATATTTTTCTTTTGTAATTGATTAAAATGTTCAATAAAATGACTTATTAATAGTGGTATATCCTCTTTCCTATGTTTTAATGGAGGCAAATCTATTCTAATAACATTAATTCTATAAAATAAATCCTCTCTAAATTCACCTTTTTTAACAAGTTCAAACAGGTTCCTATTAGTTGCTGTAATTATTCTTGCTTCTGAGTATTCTGCTTTGGTGCTACCAAGTGGTTCATAATATTTTTCCTGCAAAACTCTGAGCAGACGCACCTGTAGGGCAGGGGTAATTTCGCCTATTTCATCTAAAAACAACGTACCATCTTTTGCCAGAGCAAATCTTCCTTTTTTATCCTGCACAGCGCCTGTAAATGCTCCTTTTTTATATCCGAAAAGTTCAGATTCTAAAAGAGAATCAGGAAGTGCTCCACAGTTAACAGCTATAAAAGGTTTACCAGATCTATTACTTATATTATGAATAGTTTTAGCCATTAATTCTTTGCCGGTTCCGGTATCTCCCTGAATCAATATTGTACTGGAACTTGAAGCTACTGCAGAAATCAGTTCAAAAACCTTTCGCATGGAAGAACTATGACTTACTAAATTCCCAACACTGTACTTCTCTTTAAGTTCATTGCGAAGGGCTTCAACTTCACTTAAATCACGAAAAGTTTCAACTCCGCCCAGTACGTTACCATTTTCTCCACGTAAAACGGCTGTTGAAATAGTTATAGGAATACGTCTGCCTTTTGCATTAATAATGTAGCATTGTTTATTAATGATTGAGCTTCCGGATTCAATTGTAGATTTAAGGGCACAGTTTTCTCCACATAAGCTGGAACGAAAAACATCTGAACAGGGTTTTCCAATAGCATCTTGTCTACTGATTCCCGTAATTTCTTCTGCAGCTCTGTTAAAAGATGTAACAACCCAGTTTTTACTATCAATTGTAAAAACACCATCTGAAATACTTTCCAGTATTACATCCGTAGGTGTATTCAATGAGTGTTTTAGTTGCTGCTTAATCAAAACTTGGTTTGTCCTGAAAGATTATTTTGTTATAAATTATATGGTTTGATATATTTTATTATAATACTTTTTTAAAATAAAGCCAGTTTAATATTTCTTATTTTTATTTTGACTTAGTTATTAATTTATTGAGCTTAAAAATTGATATGTAATACCGCTTTATTAAGAAATCATTATATTTCTTTTATATAGTAGAAATTAATTGTTATTCACTGATATGTCTGGAAATTATTATGAAGAGGGAAAATACCCTCTTCATGATTTTATCTATTTATTTTTTTGTAGATGTTCTTTTACTCCTGCAAGTTCTTTTTCCAAATCTTCTTTGTAGGATTTAAGATTGTTTTTTGCTTCTTCTTCTGAATGGAAATGTCTTTTTAATTTATTACCACTATTGCAGCAACAGTGTGATTTTGGTTTGCAACACATTATGTTTTTATTCCTTTATGTTTTTATTTTTTTTTGTACTTCATATCCGGCCGGGATAGAGTTGATTTATATTTAGTAATTAAGCAACTACTTAATAAGATGTGTAAAAAAAAGTTAATTCTTTATTTGTCTAAAATATTTTCAATATATTTAATTTTACTTTCCAGTTGTTTTTTGTAATTTTCTAATTCATTGATGTCAAGGTTATCCAAATGATGTAAATTTTCAGTATTATGATGTCTATGACATTCACAGGAACATATTTTAGTGATTTTCTGTTGGTAATGCGCAAGAACATCTAGGTTTAATGAATAGGGTATCCAGTAACCATTTCTTTCCGATCTAACGATATCCGCATGTTTTAAAATTTTAAGGTGTTGTGATACAGCAGGTGGAGTAATATTTAATAAGTCTGCTATCTCGTTAGCACCTAATGGTCCTTTATTTTTTAATAGCTCTATTATCTGTACTCTGGTTTCGACACCAAATACTTTGCAGATTTCAGATGGTTTTAAAGACAAAATAGCACTCCGTTCTAGTAATTAAGTGACAACTTAATTACATTTAACATAAGTATTCATATAATCAAGTGTAAGAATTGTAAAATTGGAACAAATCGAAGAGATTATTCAGGATACACTATTGATTTATTTAATAATTTATCTTATAATTGTTTATAGTTAGTAATAAGTGTTGATAAAACTTAATAGGGAAAACGGTTAAAAACCGTTACGGACCCGCCGCTGTAATCGGGGATGAAAGCATATTTACCACTGTCTTTAACATAATAATATTGACGGGAAGGTTTGCAAGTAAATTGATCCGAAAGTCAGAAGACCTGCTTATTCTATTTCTGTTTTACCCGAGGCAAAGGTATTACAGATAATATCAATGAAGATTAAAAAACGCTATCTTCTACAGGTACATACTGTGGAAATAGTGTTTTTTTGTTTTTCACCTTATGCTTCTTTTTACAACACTTTAGGAAAAAGGGAAAGAAATTATGAGGAAATTGATTTTGGTTTGTTTTGTGTTTTTTATTGTAGCAGGTCTCAACGCATCTGTAAAAGTAGAACCTTCTATTGCAAGGATATCTTCATATATGCAAGGAATAGTTAATATGAAAGTTAACTTGGGACAGCATGTCAAGAAAGGGCAACTTTTATTTACTATTTCAACTGAATACACAGAAATATTTAAAAGTAAATGTGAAAATGAGGTATGGTATTATAAAGCTGAATATGATAGGGTCAAAAAACTCAGTTTAACTCATTCAAAATCAATAGAGGACGTGCAGGAAGCAAAGTACAATTTGGATAATGCTATCGGGGACTTGAAAAAAGAAGAATTACTGATTAAGAAATGGTCTAAATATTATGCTCCTTTTGATGGAGTAGTGAATGAAATTTATAATTATAGCGGTTCAAGTGTAGCTGATGCTTCAGGTAATTCCAGCAAATATAATGCTGTTATTGAAGTGATAAAACTAGAAGATTATAATAAAATGAAAGATACAGCGGGAATTATAAAAAAACAGGCCGTTGCTCAGGTAACTCCTATGGTTGAAGGGTTAGTTGAATTAAAGGTCAATTCCAGTGAAAAAGTGAAAAAAGGTCAATTATTATTTAAAATAGATACTGCTTATAATGATATTACAAAAGTTCAACAGGAAGCAAAAATAAAATATAAAAAAGAAATTTATGAAAGAACTAAAAACTTATATGAAAAAAATGTTGATTCATTAAAGAGTTATCAAACATCAAAGTATGAATACATCAACGCTTTAATGGACTTAAAAGGTACAAAACTTATAATAAATAAACGTTCCAGTTATTATGCTCCATTTGATGGTGTTGTTTCAAATATAATTCATTATTCCGGCTCAAATGCATTTGCAGGACATAAAGTGCTTGAGTTAACCAAAATCTAAAAGAATACTTTTTAAAGAAATATGACTGTTTATACTAAATATTAATATTTCTTTAGATAATTGGTTTATATTTATAGCGAAGCTATTTTTGTTTTCGAGATTTAATATGGCCAAGTTGAGCCTGGATTGGGTGATAATTTTCCGAAAAATGGATTGGTTTGAGTATGTTATAATGAAAATCTTCTTTCAAGGTATAAAATGATGCTTATATTACTTAAAAAACATCCATATAGTCTAACTTTGGTTTTGTTGGCTATATGTTTTGTTTTATGTTTATGCTTTGGAGCAGTCTTTATATCTCCCATAGGACTGTTTACAGAATACTCTACTTATAAACCAATAATAATACTTCGAATATACAGGCTTTGTACAGGTTTTATCGTTGGTGGAGCTTTGGCTGTTGCCGGTGTGGGGTGTCAGGCTGTTTTGAAAAATTCACTTGCTGATCCGTTTATTCTTGGAATCAGCGGTGGAGCAAGTTTGGGCATAGCTATAGCAATAGTATCAGGTTTAGCTGTTACAGGGATTTTTTTCCTGCCTCTCTTTGCTTTTGTAGGAGCGATTATTACTCTTAGTTTAGTGGTTCTTTTATCTTATGGTACAGGAATTGAGTATTCTAATAATATTTTATTAAGCGGCGTAATTATTGGAACAATATGCTCAAGTTTTTTAATGTTTATCATTACTACACTTGGAATAGCAGAACTCAACAGTATTACATGGTGGATGTTTGGTAATTTACAACCAGGAAATAGACTTCTGTTTTTTATTATTGTTGCAATCGTAATAATTGGTACAATTACTTTGTTTCTATATGGAAAAGAAGCTAATGCAATTTCCGTTGGTGATGATATGGCTTATTTTCTAGGACATTCTCCTGTTAAAATTATATTGGTAATTCTGGGGGTGTCTTCTTTTATGACTGCAGCAGTAGTTACAATATCCGGAATAATTGGATTTGTTGGACTTATAGTCCCTCATATATTAAGGAGATGTTTTGGTGCTGATCATAGAATATTATATCCTATGGCATTTTTCTTTGGAGGGATTTTTTTGATGATCTGTGATACAATAGCCAAAACAGTATTAAGTCCTGAACAAATACCTGTGGGTGTAATTACAGCGCTAATTGGAGGTCCTTTTTTCCTGTGGATCTTAAGAAGGAAGGCTTAGGTCAGCTAACCTAGAACGCTGAATATTGAATGGTCAACTTTGAACAAAAAAAATCGTATGTATATGAATCTCTAATAAATATTGTATGGCGAATATATCATGAATAATATTATTTCATTAGAAAATGTTAGTTTTGGGTATAATAAGCAGAATACTCTTCTTGAAAATTTTAATTTTTCATTGAATTCTGGAGATTTTACAGGTATAATCGGTGCAAGTGGAGCAGGTAAGACAACACTTTTTAAAGTTCTTACAGGGTTAGTAAAAGCTAAATCCGGAAATGTATTGCTCGAAGGTAAAAATATAAGAAAATTACCTAATGTAGAACGTGCTAAATTAATGGCAGTTGTTCCCCAGGAATTTTATTCTCCTTTGCCTTATACTGTTAAACAAATTGTTGAAATGGGGAGATTGTCACTTTTACCCAGAATAGGAATTAAACCATCAGATCATAATCAGTACATAGAAAAAGCTATGACTGAAATGAATGTTAGTCAATATTCAGATAAATTGTTTAATACCTTAAGCGGTGGAGAAAAACAACGTGTAAGAATCGCAATGGCTTTAGCCCAAACACCTAGAATATTACTTCTCGATGAACCTACAAATTCTCTTGATCTAGGGCATAGTATACAGTTGATGAAATTACTTAAAAATCTTAATTTGAATAGAGGTATTTCTATACTGATTATTTCTCATGATATTCAGCTGGCAAGTAAATTCTGTAGGAGAATTGTATTGCTTAAAAACGGCAGGAAAATAGCTGATGGAAAGACTGAATCCATAATTAATTCAGCACTATTAAAAGAAGCTTATGATTGCGACATTAAAGTTTTTGAAGATAGTAAGGGTGATAAATATTTGTCGTTTCCGGATTAAAAAATTAGACAGAAGACTAAAATTAAAAAAGTTCTATCATACAGAAACAGACTTTCTAATCGTGGTCGTTATCTTAACCTTGATCATTATCGACAATGACAACGATCAATACCACGACAACTAGTCATGTCCTATTGAGGGACAAATACGACTAATCGTCGGTACTCTCACGCTAGTAGATAAGACCATGGAATAATTTAATAAGTTTTGTGTTTTTGTGACTTTTGCTGTGCCGGGGCATAGTCCGATAGGAGGACGACCGGTGATTAAAACTTTAAGTTTTAAGAAAGGGAAAATATTATGAAGCGAAAAATTTATTTACTTGTTATTATATTACTAATAATTTCTAATTTTGCAGCACCCATTATTGCCGATTCCAAACATAAGCTCAGAGTAATATCATTAGCCCCGAATCTGACGGAAACCATATTTAAACTTGAAAGGGGGGATCTGTTAGTTGGTAGAACATCGTCGCTTAAATATCCTCCAGAAGCATTAAAAATAGCCGTTGTAGGTGGTTTTGGTTCACCGTCAATAGAAGAAATAGTTATGCTTAAACCAAGTTTTGTAATAACTTCAATACTTAATTTAGATCTTAAGCAAACTTTAAATGATATGAATATCAAATTAATATTCTTACCTACTAACAATATTGATGATTATTTTAAAACAGTCAATAAACTTGGAAAACTACTTGATGCTGAAACACAGGCTAAGACTGAAATAAACAGAGTTCAGTCCGGGCTTAAAAAACTTAAAGCAGCAGCAGATAAAATCCCTGTTAAAAAACGTCCTAAAGTATTACTTGAAATATGGGATAAACCAATATTAACTGTTGGAAATAAATCCTTTTTGAATGACTATATTAGCTATGCGGGCGGTAGAAATATTGCAGCAGGTATTGATATGGGATACGTCAACGTTTCAGAAGAGTGGATTATCTTATCAGCTCCACAGATTATTCTTTGTCCTTCAACAAATAGAAATTATGCAAAAGAAATTGCTGCACAGCCTGAATGGTCAAATATTCCAGCTGTCAAGAACAACAGAATCTATACGGATCTCAATAAGAATTTAATTTATATTCTCGGTCCTAGAATATTAGAAGCCATAAAGGTAATTAAAGATTGCATTTATCCCAAACAGATTCATGTGGATAAATCCAAGCTTAATATTTTACCTAAGAAGTTTTAAAAATGAAAAAAATAACTTTTATGATTGCAGGGACGTCAAGTGGAGTAGGTAAAACAACTATAACTCAGGGGATATTATCTCTTTTTGTAAAGAACGGTTACAATGTAAGAAGCTTTAAACTTGGCCCGGATTATATAGATGTATGTAGTGAACAACATTTTGAACGAATCATAGAAACTATTAAAACAAAATATAAAAAACGAATAATTGGATACCTTTTAAATAGTAAAGAGCTGTTTATCAATGAAAGACATTTAGGATTAACAACTGTTCCTGAAATTAAAAATATAAAGGAACACATAGATAATCTGGCAAAAACTTTTAATAAGACTTTATCGATAGATTCCTTTATAATATTAACTAAATATTTCACTACTGACACATCGAGAACTGTTGGAGCTCAAATCAAAAAGTGTTGTAAAATTGCAGTGGCAAAAGATAAGGCATTTTCATTTTATTATGGTTATAATTTAGACTATCTCAGACAATTAGGAGCTGAAATCATATATTTCAGTCCCCTAAATGATTCAAAATTACCAAATGGTACAAACGCAGTTTATTTCGGGGGAGGATTTCCAGAGGTTTATGCTTTCAAACTATCTAAAAATAAAAGTTTATTGACAGATATTAAGGAGAAAATAGACAATGGAGTGCCGTTATATGCTGAGTGCGGAGGATTGATTTATCTCGGTGATACTATTATCGAATTTGAAACAGGTATAAATTCAAAAACAGTAGGTGTTTTTCCTTTTGATGCTTATGTTGATTCAAAATTAACTCTTGCATATGTATTAGGTAAAATTACCAAAAACTGCCTTATTGGAAAAGAAGGAGATTCGTTTAAAGGTCATGTTTTTCATCAGTCTAAAGTTAAAGAAAAAAAACCGATTACAAAAGCATCTTATATTACAGAACTAAATACTGATGATATGATAAAAGAAGGTTACTGTTATAAAAATGTGTATGCATCTTATGTTCATGTGCATTTTAGAAACTGTCCTTTAATAGCAGAATATTTTGTTAATAATGCTATTGCTTATAGACGACTAAATGGAGCATCTTGAAGGTAATGTTGAATTTTTCATTAGATAATCCTGTTCAATTAGGAAATATTTTAGTAATGATTTTTCAGACTTGAAATATATAATAATTGGCATATGATAATTATTATATATCAATACTTAAATTAATAGTTAGGAGTTAAAATGCTCAAAATAAAACCAATTGGTGTAATCAATACACCTTATAAAGAATTAACAAATATGCCTATACAGCCTAATGGGGCAGCAGAAGTAATATCAAAAATTATAATTAATGAAGAGTATCAGGATGGTTTAAGTGACCTGTCTGGCTTTTCCCATATTTTTTTGATCTATAAGTTTCATAAAGTTACAGTAGAGAAGATGAAAGTAATACCTTATATGGATACTGTAGAGCGAGGAGTGTTTTCAACAAGATCACCACTCAGGCCTAATCATATTGGATTATCTGTCGTAAAGCTGGTAAGTGTTGATAAAAATATAGTTGTAGTAAAGGGTGCTGATGTACTTGACGGTACACCATTGATTGATATAAAACCCTATCTCCGAAATGTTGAATGTATAGAAACAGCTGTTTCCGGTTGGCTTAAGTTGGACCGTGATCAAATTGGTAATAAACGATCAGATGACAGATTCGCTAAATGAAGAACATTTAGCTTTTAGCCTAACAACCAACAACCAACATATGTCAAGACCTTTTACATGTAAAAAAACTATTTTGATGTTATGCATCAAAATTATTGCTTCGGACCTAAGTGAGCTCCCATGTGGAAGATTGAACAAATAGTGCTGTCACTTGAGGGGAATTGCAGGCTGTAAGATTTGCTGATTTAGAAGGTTTGTATCACATGTCGAAGTGGGGGAAATAATGGGTGTTTCAAGACAGACCTTTGGAGATTTAGTAAAATCTGCGAGAAAAAAATTACAGATTCAATAATAAATAAAAAGGTTTTAATTATTAAGGACTCAGGTAACAGTGTTGTTTCTAAAACAAAACTACTTAAATGTAAAAAGTGCTGTTTTGAATGGGGTGCTGTTGATTGTATTGATAATAAAAAAGAATGTTTTAAATATAATAATAAGTAATAGTGGAGATTAGAATGATTGTATGTTTTCCTATGAATGAAAAAGAAAATTATTTAGAATTGTTACCTTTTGCGCATTTTGGTTCAGCAGAATATTTTGTTATTTATAATACAGATAATGATCAAAACAAAATTAT
>Ga0307988_1001735_pt1 | contig 11742 bp, 9 predicted proteins | sample EllFjometagen183_FD_203166 | JGI IMG/M metagenome (GOLD analysis project Ga0307988, IMG submission 203166) | Marine microbial communities from Ellis Fjord, Antarctic Ocean - #183 | ecosystem: Environmental > Aquatic > Marine > Unclassified | place: Southern Ocean | collected 2014-10-08 | reverse complement strand
ATATCGAGCATGAATTTTTCCATAATTGCTCTTAATCCTCGTGCACCTGTTTTTTGGTCTATAGCCAAATGAGCAATTTCTTTAAGAGCATCTATCCCAAAATCAAGTTTAACGTTCTCTATTTCAAATAACTTTGAATATTGCTTACAAATTGCGTTTTTGGGCTTTGTAAGAATTGCAATTAGAGCTTCTTCATCAAGTTCATGAAGTGAGGAAATTACAGGTATACGTCCTACTAATTCAGGAATTAGACCATATTTTACCATATCATTTGGAATTGTTTTCCTAAAAAAATCAGGATCTATATCTTTTTTGGAGATTAAATCAGCATCAAAACCAACAGCTTTCTTTTTAAGTCTATTCTGAATAACTTTATCCAATCCAAAGAATGCACCACCGGATATAAACAGGATATTCTTTGTATCCATCTCAATAAATTCCTGTTGCGGATGTTTCCTGCCACCTTTTGGAGGAACATTTACTTTTGCACCTTCCAATATCTTTAATAAAGCCTGCTGCACGCCTTCACCCGAAACATCCCTGGTTATTGAAGGATTTTCTGATTTTCTGGCGATCTTATCAAGCTCATCAATATAGATAATTCCCTTTTCAGCTTTTTCTACATCATAATTAGCATTCTGCAGAAGTCTAACAAGAATGTTTTCTACATCTTCGCCAACATAACCGGCTTCTGTAAGAGTTGTGGCATCAGCGATAGCAAAAGGAACTTTAAGTATACGTGCAAGTGTTTGAGCGATAAGGGTTTTACCGGAACCAGTTGGTCCGATCATCAGGATATTGCTTTTCTCAATATCAATATCACTTTTGGCATCTTGTTTGAAAATTCTTTTATAATGATTATAAACCGAAACTGAAATAATTTTCTTAGCTTTTTCCTGTCCAATCACATACTGATTGAGCAATTCATGGATCTCTCTGGGTGTAGGAAGGATGAAGTTATCCATCTCCTTTTTCTGAAATTCAGATTCAACGATGGTGGAACACATATTTATGCATTCTTCACAAATATTTCCACTTATGCCTTTTATAAGATATTTTGTTTCAGTTTCAGAGCGACCGCAGAATGAACATTTATTTTGTTCTTCCATACTACTCTCCTGATTTCCTTGCTAGAAGTGAATCTTTCCTGGTTGCAATTACTTCGTCAATGATCCCATATTTTTGTGCTTCATCAGGACTCATGAAGAAATTACGATCAGTATCTTTTTCAATATTTTTTAAAGGCTGTTCAGTATGTTTATGGAGAAGCCCATTCAGTATCTTTTTTAGATGTAAAATTTCTTTTGTCTGAATTTCAATATCGGAAGCCTGTCCTTGAACTCCACCCATAGGTTGATGGATCATGATCCGGCAATTTGGAAGAGCAAATCTTTTATCTTTCACACCGGCTGCAAGAAGGAATGCACCCATACTGGAAGCTTGTCCGATACAAATTGTAGAGACATCAGGACGAATATATTGCATTGTATCATAAATTGCCAGTCCAGCAGAAACTGAGCCGCCTGGACTATTTATGTACATATAAATATCTTTGTCGGGATCTTCAGCTTCCAAATGTAGAAGCTGTGCTATAACTACATTAGCAACATTATAATCAATTGGTGAGCCTACAAAGATAATTCTGTCTTTTAATAGACGTGAATAGATATCGTATGCTCTTTCAACTTTTCCATTTTGTTCTACCACAATTGGTACGTATGCCATAATTACTCCCTGAAATTATTTCTTAGTTGGTTTCTTACTTTCTTTTGGTAAGGCTACAAATCTTGAGCTTTCTTTAATGATTTCGATAACCTTATCTTCTTCTGCTGCATATGTAAAGTCACTACTTTCTATCTGTTTTTTATACATCTTTTTATACTTCTCAATATCCATTTTTACATTTTCAGCAGCTTCTTTGATAATAATTTCCTTTTCTTCATCAGAAATTTTAATCTCTTCTATCTTCTTGATCTCATCAATTAAATAATGACCCTTAAGATTAAACTCAGCAACACTCATATACATCTGGGTCATTTGATCAAGTTCCATTTTATAGGCCTCTGCGTAAGGTTTAGCCATATTCTCAGCAACTTGTTTTACTATTGATTGAGGCAGTTCAAAGGAATTTTCGTCAATGAGTTGAGCAAGAACAGCTGATTTCATATTATTCTTATTATCTTCTTCAATTTTACCTTTGAGTTCTTCTTCAACTTTACTATTGAGATCTTTTAATGAATCGTATTCAAGGTCTTTCGCAAAATCATCATTTATCTCAGGAATTACTTTTAGCTTAATTGTGTTGATCTTAACAAGAAAATCTCTGTCTTTGATGCTGTTATCAATTTCACTATCTTCAGATTTCTGAGATTTTGTAAATAATTTTGTTTTTACTTCATCATCAACTTTTAAATTTGTAAGTTTAGTATTAAATGATTTAGAATATTGGTTTTCACCCAGTACAAATTTTCTATTTACTTCTTTTGTTACTTTGTCATTTTCATCTAAGAACTTGAGGGTTGCATCAATTATGCAACCTGTTTCTGAAATTTCAACTGGTGTTTCTGTAGCCATTTTATTTCTGTATTCATCTAATGTTGCATCAATCATATCTTTCTTAAATTTAACAGGTTCGAATGGGATTTCTAAACTCTTATATTTGTTAACTTTGATCTCCGGCATCACTTCATATTTAAAAGTAACGACAAGGTCTTTTCCTTTTTCCCATTCAAAATCAGAAGCTTCACCCTGATTGATAGGATGTATATTCTCAGCATCGATTGCTTCTTTGTAATATTCACCTAACTTCTGATTATAAAATTCATCTTTGATCTGTGGACCGAATGACTTTTCGATCATCGAAATAGGTGCTTTACCTTTACGGAATCCGGGGATAGCTACATATTTCTTAAACTGATTTACAATTTTGTTGTAATCTGCTATTGCATTTTCCGATTCAATTGTAATGGTAAGCTCTCTTACACATTGGCTTGTTTCTTTGATACTTGTTTTCAATTTATCTCCTTAAGTAAAAATAAATGGTGCGAAAGAGGGGACTCGAACCCCTACGAGATTGCTCTCACTGGCTTCTAAGGCCAGCGCGTCTACCAACTCCGCCACTTTCGCACAAAAATTTACTACATGTCCGTATACATTTTATTGTATTTTTCCATTAATTTTTTATCATTTAATTCTTTAGATGCATTATACAACATCTGGATTGCTTCCTTTGATAAAGGATCGAATTTGTGCCACATTTCCCCATATTTTATCAATTCATCAAATTTTTTCAGCCCGTAAAGCTTATAGCAAAGGGTTGTAACATACATTGAATTATCAATAGTACCATCGGCGGCATCAACATCTACTGCCTTTTGTAGATACATTGTAGAAGCATCATTATATTTTAATGACAATGCAATGTTACTCAGTGTTACAATTATATTCAAATTCTCAGCATCAAATTCCAAAGCTTTTTGGAAAGCTACGTACGCTAAAGAATCTTTTTTAGCATTCTTATATGCAATGCCTGCATTGTAATAGTTATCAGGGTTTTCAGTATCGTTTTTAGCAGCTTCTAAATACCAGTTACCAGACTCAATAAAATTACCTTCATTATAGTATATTGAAGCTACTTGCTGTTTTGCAAAAACATCAGAAGGATCAAGTTCAGCTGTTTTCATGAAATAATTTCTTGAGTTTTCAATATCATTTAATTTCTCATAACACAATGCCATTAATCTATATGTAATTGTGCTATCAGGAATAATTGTAGAGATATTTGTAAATATCTCGATCGCTGTTTCATATTCTTCAGATTGGATCTTCAATTTTCCGCTATTTACAAGTTGTGTAATGCAGTTATCTCTAAAGCTCTTAACAGATATTAACATACCTTCTAATTTTGGCTTTATAATGTTTTCTTTATAATATTTTTTTGCTGTTTTCTCATCTGTTAATTTTAGTTCTTCATATTCAGCATAAACACTATTGATAACATCAATAAGTTTTACAAAATATTCTCGTGCAGTAACATAATCCCCAGTTATATCATAATAAATAGCAGCTACATTATTAAGCGCGTCGATATGATTTGCATTCTCTTCTAGAACAAGTTCATACAAGGGTAACGCTTTCTCATGTCTCTTACCACCTAAATGCATATTGGCAGAGCGCAAATTCTTTTTGCCTTGAGCAGAAAGATCTTGCGATACGGCAAATAATGACATTCCAAAGACCAAAATAATAACACACACAAATAAGATTTTTTTAAACTCTCTCATTATTCCTCCATATTAATATATTAAAATAAATTTTTATTATAAAGCAAATTTTTTTATAAGGTTTATAAGTCAAGTACTTTATATTCATTAGAAAAGAAAGAAGGTGACCTTAAAGCCACCTTCAGTACAAATTTTATCTGGTGTTTAATTTTCTAATTCAAATGGCATTACAGCTTGCAAAGGGTCATTCTTAATACTCTTAAATAACTGCCAGGCTTTTAGCATACCTCTCTCTTCCTTAACTTGATTAGAAATGACCGTTTCAGCAAGATCTACATCTAATTTATCTTTCAGGAATTCTTCAAGATAACTCTTCTTTTTTGGGAAGTATTCAATAGTGAATTCATCTAAATTGCTAAGTTCAGCCGCTTTTGTAATCGCATCACTAATCATTCCAGTTTCATCTATAAGATTGTTTTGTAATGCATCTTCAGCAGACCAGACTTGTCCTTGAGCAATTTGCTCCACATCTTCTAGTGAAATTTCCCTTCCGTCAGCTACTCTTTGTTTAAATTCTAGATATGTACTTTGAATACTCTTACGCATAGATACGATCGTAGATTCTTCTAGTTTAGAATATATGCTTAAAGCATTTGTAAATTTTCCTTTAGAGAGGTCTTCTTCGTTAATTCCAATTTTATCGGTCATTTTAGAAATATTTAGTAACATGGCTACAACACCAATTGAGCCTGTTATTGTGTATGGATCTGCGAAAATATAATCTGATTCAGTAGATATGTAGTATCCACCGGATGCAGCTACATTTCCCATAGAGATCACAACAGGTTTTACTTCTCTTAACTTTTTAATCTTCGAATGGATAATTTCAGAAACAAGGGCGCTTCCTCCTGGACTATTTACGCGAATAACCACACCTTTGATATCATTATCTCTTTCAATTTTATCTAAGATCGCATTAAGTTTATTAGCTGTGATATTAACTGTATTTAAACCCTGTGATTGCATTACGATCCCACCCTGTGCATAAACAACCGCGATATTCGCATTTGAAGTTTTAAATTTTGGAATATCATAATCTGATAATGTAATGAGTCTCTTTTTGGATATTCCCAATTCCTTGTAGAGGTCTTCTTTAAACGTAAGCTCATCGATCAAATTATATTCTAAAGCAGATTCCTGATTAATGAAAAGTTCTTCTCTCTTTTCATAAATATTTATGAGTTCAGAAATATCGATATTACGATTTTCAGCTATCTCTAAAAGAACAGAATCATACACATTTGAAAATAATCTATCAAGGTTCTTTTTAACAGGCTCTGAAAGCTTATTGCGCGAAAAAGTTTCTCCAGCACCTTTATATTTACCAGCATGTATCACATTAAACTCTACTCCTATTTTATCTAGCATATCTTTGTAGAAGAGCATACCACCACCAACTCCAGTCAATAAAATTCCAGCAGAAGCAGATGGATTAAGGTAGATTTTATTAGCAACTGAAGAAAGAAAATAATCTTTATTCAAACCAAGATCTAGATATGCATGGATCTCTTTGCCTGTATTTTTAAAATCATTCAACGCATTCATGATCTCATGTAAATTAGCGTATCCACAAGAAATAAATTGAGGTTCAAGGATTATACCGATTATTCTTTCATCATGTGCAGCTTTGTTAATCTTGTGTACAATATCATGAACTGAATTGGTTTTTTCAGAGAATGAACCTGTAAATGGGTTATCCTCAAACTCGTTATAATCAATAATCCTTCCAGATAGATCTAATTTTAACCAACTACCATCCATGATTTGCTTTGGTAAGGGTTTTTGTAATCTTTTTCCCAGGATACCAAATGTAATTATTAAAGAAAATATAATTATTATAATTATTACAATTGATGTAAGACACCCAAGCGAAAACCATTTTGATTTCATATAATTACTCCTTTAATTTATTTCTAGTTCTTTTAATTTACGGGATAGATTACTAACTTGGAGATCAAGAGCATTTGCCGTTCTTGAGATGTTACCATTATTTAATTTCAACTGGATTGAAAGATATTTGGTCTCGAATACTTTCCTTTTCTCTTTTAATGAAAGAGTTTCATTCCAAAAATTAGAATCTGATTGAGTAGGCATTCCCATTTGCTTTATATCTTCAGGTTCAATTATGGTTTTTTGAACGAGAATGTACATCCTTTCTATGAAATTCTTCAATTCTCTGATATTACCCTTGAATTGCCAAGATCTCAACTCCGTAATTGTTTCAGGTAAAAATTTCTTCAAAGGGAGCTTCAACTCATTCGAGAATTGATTAGAGAAATATTCAATCAGTATCGGAATATCTTCCGGATGCTGACGTAGGGGAGGTGTAGTAATGGGAATGACATTCAAACGATAATATAGATCTTCTCTGAATTCTCCTGTTTGCACTAGATCCTCCAGGTTTTTATGAGTTGCTGCAATAAGTCTGATATCAATTTTTTGGGTTGTGTTACTTCCAACTCGTTCAAATTCACCTTCTTGTATTACACGCAGTATCTTAGATTGTGCCTTAAGGCTCATATCACCAATCTCATCGAGGAAAAGTGTTCCTCCATGTGCTTGTTCTATTTTACCTCTTTTGCTGCTTACAGCACCCGTAAATGCTCCTTTTTCATAGCCAAATAATTCACTTTCTACAAGTTCTGTAGGAATTGCCGCAGAATTAAATTTAGCAAATGGTTTATCTTTTCTACTACTTCTGTGGTGAATAGCGTAGGCTACAAGTTCTTTTCCAGTTCCACTTTCTCCTCGTACAAGTACTTTTGAGTCACTGGCAGCAATTCTATCAATAAGTGATAAAAGTTCTTGGATAGGTTCACTATTACCAATTATTGTATATTTTTCATTCTCATTTGATTTTAATCTGCTGTAATCTTTTGCAATATCATGAAATTCTGTTGCTTTCTTCAGTATTATTTTAACTTTTGTAAGGCTAAGGGGTTTTTCAAGAAAATCGTAAGCACCAAATTTAATAGATTGAACTGCTTCCTTTATCCCACTATGACCAGAGATCATAATAACAATTACATCTTCTCTTAGCTTTTTCATCTCTTTTAAAATATTAATACCATTCGCACCATCAAGTCTTACATCTAAAAGAACAACATCAGGTGTCATACTATCAAATTTTTTCATACCGGTTTTGTCATCAAGGGCATGATCACATTCATAACCTTCATCTTCTAAAATATTTTTTAACGTTAAACATATATTCATTTCATCATCAATAACTAGTACTTTCATTTATTTCTCCTGAGTCTTAATAAATCTATTTGGAACATCAATTTCAAAGCAGCTTCCTTCATTTACTTTGCTGGTTACGTTTATTGTAGAGTTATTTACATCTACAAGTTTTTTTACTAATGCCAAACCAAGTCCTGTTCCTTTCTTCTTTTTTGTGAAGTATGGTTCAAATATTTTATCTATATCTTCTTGTTTGATTCCCTTGCCAGAATCAGAAATACTGATTAAAATTTTCATATTGTCTTTTGTGATTTTAATTAAGATGGTATCATCTTTTTCGCAAGCATCTAAAGCATTTTGAATCAGGTTTGTAATGATTTGATAAAAATGTGTCCGATCAAAAGAGATAATACTATTTTCTCCAGAAACATTAATATCAAAATCATGTTGATAAGAATTGAGGATTTCATCAATAACAGCTTTTGGATTAAATTCCGAAAATTCCGGATTTATGTTTTTGGCAAAATTAGAAAAGGATCGTGCTAGTAGTTTTAGATTGTTTATTTCCTGATTAATTATGTTAACAGATTCAGGAAAAACTTCATAGAACTTTTCTTGATCAATTTCATATTTCTCTTCCAGCCTTTGAATTGATAACTGTATAGGTGTGAGTGGATTCTTTATTTCGTGTGCCAATATGCGAGACAGTTCTTTCCACATTGTATCTTTTTCAGCTTGAAGTAATTTTTTCTGAGTACTGTTCAATTCCCGAGACATGCTATTGAAAGATTGTTTCAATTCACGAATTTCTTTGATACCCGTCTCAGGTAAGTATACAGTAAAATCACCATCTTTGATCTTTTTTGTAGCTTTCTGCAATTGGTTAAGAGGGTTTGTAATTCTATATAAAAACGAAATAAAAATTACTATTGATAGAATCATCAACAATAATAAGTATGCTATTGAATAGTTCTGCGCTTCTTGTTTCATCATTTCAGCGTCAGCAAGATTTTGACGGAACTTGTATAGTAATTCACGGGCTTTAACACTATCTTGTTTTGTATTAAATGTTAATTCGGAGATTGAAGAGTCAAATTTCATTTCGGTAAACAACAAATTTGATTGTTGATATTTTTTTACAAAGAAGTTGTTTATAATGAATAAACTAGATAAATAAAGTAAGAGAAAAAGTAAAATTACACTCGACCTTATTCCTAGATTAATTTTCATTGATGTCCGTTGCCAATTTTACGGTAAGTTCTGGTTGATTAAATTTCCATAACATCATAAGATCAAAATCTTTATTCAAGGCTATCAAACGTATTTTTGGCAGATATGCACTCATGGTAATTGTACAATCTTTAATATTCTCATCCTTAAAACTGTATTCAATATTAGAAATAATTATCTTTAACTCATCATAAGAGTTAGTTGTGAAAGACAAATCCTGATCTTCAAGCTCAATACTAAACAATTGTGTTAACGGATCAAAGATAATTGAATGTCTGAATTCCTCTTCGTGGATCAATAAATTATTTAGTTTGATTTTCACACTAAAGAAAATATCTATACTCTGTCCGGATTTGAAGATCTCTTCAAAATCGTTTTCAAAGGCATTTTCCAGTTTACATACTAAGAACATTCGATCATCAAGAAATGAGGTTGTGTAAGCCGAAAAATTAGCTTCATTACCCTGATAAGAAGAAAGAAGCAGCATTGAAAAAGCTGCCAGACCGCTAATTACTTTTTCAGCAAGTATCTGAAACATTAACTTCCTCCCATAAAAAAAGAGTCTTTAACCAAAAAGACGGTTAAAGACTCTTCTTAATTTGTCAATAATTAAAATCCGAACCAAGGTCCTATAGAAATAGTATAACCTTGATAAGGTGTTTCTGGTGAATTATTGATTTCAAAATTATCATCACAAGAAATTGCATCCCATCCATTTGTGTAAGAATGTGAAAGCATATATCCACCTTCTGCGCGAATACTGAGCCAATCAAGAATTCTGTACATTATTGTAGCTTTTGGTTGGAACAATATGTAATTCTTCTCGATCTCAATTGCATTATTTGCAGAAGAATTCATGTCTTCATTCAATTCATCCCAATCATATGCTCCATCTGTTTGAGAAATTTGCAGAATATGACCACCCCAACCAAGCATGAATCCAAGAGATGTTACAAGATTTTTTGTAATTGCAAGACGTTTATCCAGAGTAACACCACCAAAAGCATTTGAGTATAACATTCTACGAGTAACATCGATGATCTCGTCACCATCAATATCGTATCCTTTCTTCTTATCAATGGAATAACCTGCACCCATTCCACCAAGAAACCAGCCTTTTCCCATATTGCCGTTTCCACCACCACCGTGCATGAGAATGCCTTTCTCATCCAAACCATTGAAGCCATAATCAACTAAAATATGGTTTATATCTTCAAATTCATTATTATCAACGAACCATACAGGGATCCAACCACCGCCACCGTTACCAACTGATAACTTTTTCTTTTTCTTAGAGCCGTCTTTAGTTAGTATCATTTCAGTATCTTTTGAAGTTATTGTAGCTAATGTAAGATTAGCGATAAAAATTTCTTCATCTCTAAATATCTTAACCTTAACTTCATCGCCGATACTTTTGCTTTTTATCAATTTAACTAGTTTACTCTCAAATTTTGCCTGTTTACCATCGAATTCCATTATTATGTCACCTTTTGCAAGACCTGCTTTTTGAGCAGGACCATCATGAGTTACACCAGTTACATAAACACCATAGCAGTAAGGATAATGGATTTTGTAGGCATCTTCAAAATCCATATCAGATAAGAATACACCCATTCTTGGTTGCTCTTCGGATGTTCTGCTCACAAGAATATTGAAGTTCATATCATCAAGTGCTTCTTCAACTTCCATCAAAGCTTCTTCTACTTCCATATCGATCTCATATACATTAACACCTTCTTCAATTTCTACTTGTGCAAACAAGTTAATTGAACTGAGAAACATAGCTACCAATACAACTAATAAAATCTTTTTCATAACTTCCTCCATTTAATTTTTTACTTCATTAATTTAAATTTTCATTTTCACTTCTATAATCGCTCAAATAGATGCAAGTAGCGTGCCAATATGGTGTGATAGTTCTTAATATGCTATTAGGAAGTAAGTTAGCAAAATTGTGTTTATATATGAGAAGTAAGATAAATTATATTTTTGATAATATAGAAGGCTATACTATATCAAAATGATAAATTATTCAACCTTGTTATCACTGTATGGTCACTTTACAACAATTTTTTTTCCACATATATTACACACAAAATAAGGTTTATTAAAAGCAGGTGAAAGTTGTTTAGGATTTCCGCATTGGCAGCTAAAAGATTCCCATCCTTTACTTTTTCTATTATAAACAAAAGAATCATTTTTAGTAGTTTTATTTTTTGGTTTAACATCACATTTTTCAGTGCCCATATTGATGCACTGAATTGCAGCTAACTCAGCAATAGGAACAAGATTCTCTTTACCGCAACGAGGGCAATTGATCTTACTTTTTTTAATGTTTGGCGGAAGTTTCATCTTCAAATCACAATTACAGGTTATAAACATATAATTATTTACTGCTCTCATCAGATCACCAAGATAGCGAGTACTTGTTTTTGTGGTTTTAGTTTGAGCAGAAGCCTTAGCAGTGCGGATTTTTATATCCTTTATATCGTGTATACATGAAGATGGAATAATATTTTGCTTATCTAGCATTCCAATTTCAAGGACATCTTCCAGCTCGCCCGAATCGAACCATAGTCCATGATTATATTTGCATTTATCAATTCTTATCTCTTTTCCTCCGACAACTTGCACTTTATCCATCTTTTTGTTGCATATAGGGCATCTAAGTTTTTTTTCTTTGGTTTTGTTATCTAAAGTAAAAGAGTTAAGGAATATTTTGGTTTCTGTATTGTCTTCTAAGAGCAATTCCAGTTCTCCAGTATCAAGCCAAATCCCATTGCAACTCAAACAATAATCTATTTCAATTTCATTAAGTTCTAAAACGATTGTGGGCTCATTTTTACAAACGGGACAATCCAATACTACCTCCAAATATATATTCCATTATGAGTTCTGCATAACTCCGAATTGTAAAGTATCTTTTAAAGAGATTTTCTTAAAGGCAATCAAAATCTCAATTCATTAATAATAAATGGATTGCTTCGTTTGTAATAGCAAGAAGAAAACTCGCAAAGACACTCTATTGTCTTTATATATAATTTAT
>Ga0307988_1001734_pt1 | contig 11745 bp, 8 predicted proteins | sample EllFjometagen183_FD_203166 | JGI IMG/M metagenome (GOLD analysis project Ga0307988, IMG submission 203166) | Marine microbial communities from Ellis Fjord, Antarctic Ocean - #183 | ecosystem: Environmental > Aquatic > Marine > Unclassified | place: Southern Ocean | collected 2014-10-08 | reverse complement strand
TGTTCTCACAGAAGTAAAGATGACGAATGATCAAAATGGTCATAGTACCATCATGCGTCTTAGTGATGTTGAAATTGATAAATCGATCGCTGATAATATGTTTACTGAAAGAATGATGAAGCGGGGAATTAGATAGATCCAATGAAAAAGAAAGCTACACATCTGGTGATCAGTTATTGTCTTGGTGAAAGTTGTTCTTACGCACCGTGCATGTCCTGACGTATTAATTAGATCAAAGTTTAAAACACCGGATCTGAAAGTAGTGAAATCTCCACCATGGAAAGAGATTACGACCATGGAGCATCATCGTAAACTCAATGTTGTATTTTTAGGTAAAAAATGGTGGGATCAGAATTGATAAATTTGCTAATGAAATGAAGGAATAAGTTAATGATTAAAAAGGTATCAATCCTCATGATCCTGGTGAGCAGTGTCTTTGCTCAAGTGGAAGTTGGTGGCTATGCTCGAAACTATATCGGAGTATTAACTGGTGGAGATCAGGAATACGCTATTATCCAAAACACGCTTGATCTGACATTTAGCGGTGGGAGTGGTAATGTAGGATATTTTGCTAACCCTTATATTTATCAAACCCCGGGGAGCGATTTAAGTTTTGATCTTCGTGAAGTTTATCTCGATATGTTTTTCACAAACACTGATATTAGGATTGGTAAACAACAGATCATCTGGGGTAAGGGAGATGGTGTGTTTATTACTGACATCGTTTCACCAAAAGATTTGAACGAATTTCTGTTGCCTGATTTTGATGAAATTCGCACGGGGATCACAGCCCTGAAAATAAATCAATACGTGGGTGATCAAACGTTTGAGCTGGTCTATATCCCAGCCTTTTCTGCAACCATCTTCCCAGAGACAAGTTCTATATGGTCACGCACCCCTGTATTTCCCATGCCGGCAACTTATGACTATTCAGAGAAAGCCGTTGCCGCCAATCTAGAAAACAGTGAAGTGTTTATGAAACTATCCGGTATCGTGTCATTTATGGATTATGAGATCATGGCTGGTTATATGTGGGATGATGATCCCAGTATGCATATCACACCAATATTTTCGGGATCTCCACCAGCACTCACTGAGGTTACTCTAGCCCCTCAACATCATCGCTTAACTGTAGGAGGGGGGAGTTTTAGCACCGAATTGGCAGGAATGGTCTTACGAGGCGAGGGAGCGTATTATCAGGGCAAACAATTCTTGGCTCTAAATGCTATGAATTACCCCATTGATCTGATAGAGAAAGATTATTTTCACTATCTACTGGGCTTGGACTTTTCTATCGGTTCCACCCGGTTTAGTACTCAGTTCATCCAGCAAGCCATCATGGATTATGAAGATCCAATTGTCCAGGAAGACGCCATGAATACATTGACTTTCCTGACAAATCGCACGTTTCTCCGTGAGACACTCACTGCACAGCTGTTTGCCTATGTAGGGTTGAACAAAAGTGATGCGCTTATTCGTCCCACACTCAGTTATGATCTGGCCGATGGTTTTGAGATCCTGGGCGGTGCCAATATCTTTGTGAAAGATACTGATATAGCCGACGGGGATGATCCTGGGCAGTTCGGTTACTTTGATGATAATGATATGCTGTATATGAAGGTCAAATACAGTTTCTAGCTAATTCATCTATCCGACTGGTTTTTGAAGGAGTCCTTAATCCATGTTGATCTTAAAACATCAGCTCTCAATCGTTCTTTGTGGCTTGTTACTGTTTATCGTTGATGTAAGCAGCCAAGAAAAGGTCGCATTGGTCTTGAGTGGTGGTGGTGCTCAGGGCATGGCTCATATCGGGGTGCTTAAAGCTTTTGAAGAACACAACATTCCCATTGATCTGATTGTTGGAAGTAGTGCCGGAGCCCTGGTTGGCGGTCTTTACGCCGCCGGCGTGACGGTTGCAGAGATGGAAGAAATGGTTCGCAATGGAACCATCGAGCATCTATTTATTGGAAGACCTAAAAGATCTGATCTCCCTATCTGGAAAAGAGATGAGCTCTATCTGGGGAATCTCTCTTTGGGATTATCAAATCACCAAATTGTTGGCTCTGCGGGTCTTTTGGATGACAAGCTGATCTGGAAGAGCTTATTTTTGCTCACCGCTTCAGCTGACTATCATGCTAATTGTAATTTCGATTCACTTTACATTCCTTTTCGTGCCGTTGCCTCCGACCTACGAAAACGGGCTCCCTATGTGTTCGATTCTGGACCTTTGGCCAATGCACTGCGACCCTCCATGTCAATTCCATTGATCTATTCGCCAATTCAACAAAACGGACAGGTTTTGGTAGATGGCGGTATCTATGTAAAAATGCCAGTAGAAATTGCCATGGAGCAAAACCCTGACTTCATTATCGCAGTCAGTGCTGAAGATGCACCGGACTATGGTGATGAAGTTCGAGGACTGGGGGGTATGTTTGAAGTGCTCAATTCTCGCATTCTAGCAAGTGGGGATTCAGTCGATGTACGTGGCTGGGACTATTTTTTCAGGGTTCCCACAGGCGGGCATCATGTGCTTGATTTTCCTGCAGGTGAAGCCCTTATGGAAGCAGGATATATTGCGGGAACCCAGGCTGCGGTGGAGATAGAGAATATTCTTGAACAAAAGGGTTACAAAACAGAAAGAAGCAAAAGCCGCGAGGGGCATCGGAAGGCTCTGGATGGGACAATGTTGGCACTCAAGCTGGAGTCGGAGAATGCTGATTTTGACCCTGAGATGATTCGTAGAAAGTTAAAGTTGGCAGATTCGCTAAGATTTAACCGACAAAGACTTGATGACCTAATTGATGAGCTCTATGCCACAGATATATACCAAGCGGTGATCCCATCACTGGATCAGGCAGGGGAGACCATTACTTTAAACCTGCTTGAGAAGCCAGATATTCGTACCCGTGGCCGGTTAAATATCAGTAGTACAGAGGGTCTGACCTTTTTCACTCGAACCGATATGCCCATGTCCCGGTTTGGCGGTCTGGTTCAACTTGATGCTGCTTTTGGGAATACGTCAGGTGGTGTTCAATTGGCAGCTTACCCAGTTTCCTATCATAAAACCGGAGCCCGCCTCCCCTTTTCTATTCGACCGGCTATTGAATTTAGCTCACGTTATCATAATTATGATCTACCTGGGGTTAAGCCCCTGGCTGATCGCATTCATTCACATGAGTTGAGTGTTCACTCGGCAATTATTGGTGGCTGGGACAGACAGATAATCCTTTTCGGAGGTGTTCGCAGTGACGATCCTGGTCAAATATTGGCAGCCAGTACGGACTTTGAATTTATGGAGCAGTCCGAGAAAGTGATGCCGTTTTTGAGGGCCGTTTTTGAGGAGGATCATATTCAGCGTGATCTTCCCAATGTAGAGGGGTGGAAAATTGGTTTCCAGTGTGACTGGATCTGGCAGGATGAAATCATGGCCAAACAAAAGCATTTATGGACCGCATTTGGTACCGATCTTCTCTTGGGTTGGTCAGGCATGGCTGCACTTGATTACTTCAACGGAGATGCCTCCCTACCCATCTTTTCCATGGGCAAAGTAGCGAGCCCCAGGGCTCTCTCTGAAAAATACTATATGTATCTGTGGGCAGATCAGATACTGAATTTATCTATACAGACATCGCATACACTTCTCAGAGATGATCTGCAAGCCGAGATCAAAGTAAGTCATTCCAGATTTCAAGACCAAGTATGGAGCGGTTTAGACCAGTACGAGGATGAGGGTGTCTCCGCTATAGATATCTCAATCAATTTCCTGACAATTGTTGGCAAGCTGAGTGTTGGTTGGTCCTTTTCCGAATTGGAGGATTATAAAGGGACATCGTGGGCTGAAGTTGGACTCACCTTGTGAGCACGACTTCGTGTGCAAAGGCTACCACCCTGAGTACATATTCTTCGTTTAACGTAAGCCTGTTGAAGGGGCGGCATACGGTATTGGCAGCATTATTAATCAGTGTCTCTCTTATTGCTCAAGAGCAGCCTGCAGATAGCTCTATCTCACATCCTCATAGAAATGCATTAATCCACACTCTGGCCCAGCCCACGTTAATCTGGGCGACTAATTGGTATTTGCTTGATCAATCCTGGGCTGATATCAGTATTAAAACCCTCCAGAATAATATTGAAGCTGGTTGGGTCTGGGACGAGGATGGTTTTGATGTGAATCAGGTTGGGCATCCCACTCAGGGGGCTCTGGTATATACGGCTGCAAGAGCCCAGGGGCTTAGTTATTGGGAGTCTATAGCCTATCCTACCCTAGCAAGTTTGATCTGGGAATTGGGGATGGAAAATGAAAGTCCATCGATTAATGATATGATCACAACCCCTATGAGTGGTGTTGCCTTTGGGGAAATCATACATCGTCTTTCAGCTCTGACATTGGGACCTGGTAATGAAAAACCTCTCTCTCGACAAATACTAACTGGATTGATCAACCCGCTGGGGTATGGGGTCAATCGTTTGATTATTGGGAAATCTATACATCAGAATTTCAGTGGTCAACCGACCAATTTATTGTCTGAACTAGCCGTTGGTGGTGGACCGGGATACCATGAAACATCTGGACCCAGTCAAAATGCTCCTCGGAGATTTATCCGATTTAGCCTCATCTATGGGAACCCCCTTGCCCAGACGGGAAACTTTAAGCCATTTGATAATTTTAACTTTGTCACTATTCTCAATTTCAATAGAACGGATTATGTCGGTGAAATTTATGCCAGTGGTATGCTGGGAAAACTCTACTCAAGGTATACAGAAGAATCAAAGTTAGTTGTAGCGGTTTTCCAAAACTATGATTTCATGAATCAAGATGACTATAAAGTCTCGAGTTCGAGTGTCGGGCCAGGAATTATACACGCATACTCTCTCTCCCCAGCATTGATTCTAGGGACACATGTAAATGGATCCTTTATTTTCATGGGTAGCGCAGGAGATATTAGCGATGATCTGGAGGTTCGTGACTATCATTTTGGTCAGGGCTTTAGCACTAAATTTATGAGCAGATTAATGTGGAGAGATAAGGGGCAAGCCTACATCCGTCTCAAACGATATTTTATTTATGCCATGGAGGATGTCCATATCCAGGGATACGAGAATATCAATTTGTTAACCGCAGGAGGACAATTGAAAATTGGAAAGCAATATGGTTTGGGTCTCGAATATATGTTAGCAGGAAGAACAGTAAGTTATTTAGATATCGATCAGGATGAGACCTTGCAAAGGACGAGTTCATATCGTTTTTACTTTTCGTATTACCTGGCCGATAGCCTCTTTGATTAAGGAGATAAAAGTGAGCAGGAACAGGGTAATAAAAATAATAGCCATCGCGGCAATTTTATACGGAATCATCACCGTCAAAGCAGGAGGCTCAACCCTATTTGTTGATGAGGTCCGATTTGCGGCTGGGGATTATGTGCCCTTTGTCCTTTGAATAAAGCGGTTGCATTGAAAAAATAATAGGAATGGGCTGGTAAACTGAGGTTTAGATATCGTCTGGAACTCATTCTAGCTTATTATTTAAGGTAAATCTACGTGAAAAAACAAATTCTGTTACTCATTCTGTCAGTCTTTTCAACAGCCTTCATATTCGCCTTGGATGCAGATGCCATTCTTGGGAGATATCACCTGCCTAACCAGTTGGATATTGAAATATTTAAGTTAGAAGGAAAATATTTCGGTAAGATCGTCGGACTAGATGGATTTGATGGTGGACAACAATTGGATATCAATAATCCTGAGAAAGCACTTCGTACTGAACCATTATTGGGAAAAACAATCATCAACAATCTAGAGTATGATTCATCTGTAAATCAGTGGGTTGATGGCAGTATGTACGGACCGGAAAAGGGTTTGCTATTCAGCTTAAAGATCACTCAAATCAGGGAATATGAGATTGAGGTGATTGGGTCGAAGTACCTTTTCTGGAAAAAAATGACTTGGGAGAAACTATAATTTCGTGCCAGTGGTCAACGCCGAGCATAGGACCATTAATGCCAAACGATTCGACATAACCGTCGTTTATATGACTCAAACCTCGAGCCCTACAAATCATTCGCAAACCCAATAAGCAAAGCCCCAAATACCGTCTCTTTATCAAATTACCATTACTATGGACCATGAATGTATTTGAGACTTAAAAAAGTTATGCGGTGGGATTAATGATCCAATAGGGGTCATGATGAATACATTGTCCCAGGATTGCTGGTTGAAAGGGCCGTCTTGCTGTGCCCGGATCCCGAAATTGTGGTTTCGGGTTTAATTGTGCAAACACCGAAACCAGATTTTCCAACCGGAAAACTTAAGGATTCAGTCGGCGGATTTAACGATTTAGCTCCAGATGCTGATGGTGATTGTATCCTAGATCCAGTCATGATTAAATCACGTCCAAGCCTAAAGATCGCACGCTAAACATTTGATCACTCAGGGGAGGGATATATCCTCCCCTGGTGTTTCATAAAGGAGCATGGAAATGGATGCGGACACAAAAAGAGCAGATCTTGCAGCGAGAATTAAATCCAGTTTTCATTTAACCGATATGAGCGAGGAATTAAAAATTTATACTCGAATAATGACTGATGTGTATTTCTGGCAGACTGAAATGAATATGTCGCCGCCGCAAAGTCATTTATCACAAGAGTCGAATGTGAAACAAGCCTTTTTATCAAAATAATTTCCAAATGAAGTCAAAACATCAATAATTCTAACATTCTCTAGTATGGGATTATTTCATCACTCCATTTGCTTTTGGGAGGTATCTGAAAATCTTGTTGTAATGCATAGGGATAAGTAAATGGATATTAAACTAGAGCGACGTTTCGAGCCCGCGGTGTGTTTCAGAAACCAGATTTTATGAAACTCCACAATCACTTGGTTTGATTATGACAGTAATTTGAGAATATTTTATAATAGAAAGCATAGTTAGGCCCCAATCCGGCAGGTTACACTTTTTCTCTCCACTCCCTAAATACAATAATATCAAATAGATGTAATTCCCCATATACTCCCCATAATTTGCACCATAAATGGCAATATTTACCAACTTGGGCACCTGGTATTTGCTTTCTTGGTGAAAAGGAAAAACCCATGTAAATTAAAGGGGTATTGAATTACATGGGTTTGAGGGTTGTGATCGCGGCAGGGATCGAACCTGCGACCAATTGATTAAAAGTCAACTGCTCTACCAGCTGAGCTACGCGACCATTTTGAGCGGCGCATTATAATTTATGAACTATCCTTCTGCAAGCAATATTCATTATTCCCTTACTGTATAAGGGGTTAGAGAGTCTCCATTTTGCAATAATTCAACCCACAGCACCCATGGAATCCAAACATGTCGCAGGGCGGCTGGAAATCGAAATGTATCCAGTTAGGGTCAATTAGGGACAAACATACCGGTAAGGGTATGGAAAGGGTATGGAGAATTGGATACATATCACCCCTAACTGGCTATATTTACTATACTTGAAACTGGGTAGGCAACCTTTAGGGAAATAATCTGAGAACTCATACCCCGTGGCCGGAATCTGGGACAAAAAAAAAGGCCGCTCCAGTATGGGGCGACCTTTGTAATGAAGCGATGGATTATCAGAATAGACTTTCAAGTTTCTTAACCGTTTCCTCCAAATCACGATCCAAAATATCTACGTAATGTGACTCTGTTACTGTTACCGAACTATGTCTTAGAAGCTTACTCACACGATAGATATCAACCTTCTGTGCAATTAGCAATGAACCGAACGTTTTTCTCAGGTCATGTAGGGTTATGTTTTCAACACCAGCCTTTGCCATATAGCGTTTAAACTTCTTATACAGATAGTTATAGTCCATTTTGAATGGAACTGCGTGCCCTGAACGCTTCCGCCTGGATAGGATCTCATACACAATATTATTTATTGGTACATACCCTGATGACCCTTTCCCGGTCAAATGAATTCGTCTTCCTTTAAAGTCAACATCCTTCCAAGTGAACGAATCTTTGAGTAGCTCTTTATGTCTGGCACCAGTGTTAAGATATGTGACAAATAGATCATGATAATCTGGATCATCAACTGCATCCAGAAAGGTTTCGATCTCATCTTGACTGAGGAAGCGAATCTTCTTCTTTAGGACTTTTGGTAACTTTAATCCACTTGTAGGATTTTTCTCCATCAGACCATATTTGATCTGGTGGTTGAAAAATGCTTTCAAGGTCTGACTCATGTTGAGGTTATTCAACGGTTAAGCACTGAAAAGCTGGTTACAATTATCAGAAACGCCTTGCGAGGTTTTACTAAAGTGGGTAGTAATGAATTTAATGCTCACACTGTTATCCAGTCAATTAAGTCGCGGAACAACAGGTGAACTGATTGGAACCGTAAAGAAGAAGTGCCGTTGGTGCTTCTTTTTACCCCATATTCAATTGCTTATAGAGGCTGTAAAATTTTCCAAAAAAATAAATAATTTCCAAAGCATATACGATCTAAAACGAAGTGATCCTCTCGATCGGATAACCTGGTACTTCATATTTGAGGGGTAGGGTCCCCGTCTGAGAATCCCGGAAGAGTGATCATTTATTGACTTATGACACAATTCCTGGCGATATTGATCATACTCATATATGACCACCAGGAAGCTCTTCATGAGTCACCATTGATACACTCGACATAAATCAAGTTATCATTCTAGTTTCTCGTTCCTTAACCCTTGCTCGATATGATATCTAGGGATATTTTAGCTTTCTTCATAAGTATAATAATTGCAACAAGCAAAAAGGGGGGGAACTCATGCGCCGTCAATTCCTAATACCACTCTACCTGATTCTTTTGTTTCCGATTTCAGCATGGTTACAAAACCCGCAATCTCCGTATCCGATTCTCTTTGTCCACGGATTGACAGGAAGCGATGAGACATTTCTCCCAACTATGCAGATTCTCCAGGACAATTATTTTACAGATATTGATGATATTTATGTTTATGACGTCATACTGAATGCGGATGATCATCAAAGTTCAGCCTCTTTATGGGATGATGTCAAATGGACTGATTGGGTTTACAACAATGAGGTTATTAATGTTGGCCGTAGGACCTGGGCAGCAGGGAATGATGATATGGAAGATGGCTGGACCGATGAAAATGCTAGCGTTTTTGCTGTAAATTTTAAGGAGGAACGAGTTCGTGGTGCAGCCGGTATTTTTAACGATTATTTTGATCAGAGTAATGGATCTGCGATATACAAGCAAGGATACGCACTGAGAGCTGCCATTGCTGAGATTATTAATTTCACACAAAAGGATAAAGTCATCCTCGTGGGTCATTCTATGGGAGGCCTCGCTATCCGTGAGTATCTACAGCGAACAGTTGATGGAACCCCAAATTCAGGACATCTTTGGTGGGTTGAACCCCAGGATAGTGTTGCTGGGCACCATATAGCTAGGGTTGTAACCACAGGAACTCCGCATCTAGGAAGTAATATAGTTGAACTCGCAACTGGAAGGGATGATGGACGAAGTACCATTCCTGATTTGTTTAGTGAAGCGGTTCGTGATCTTCGATTTGAGTTTAATTTCACTTCCTCAGATATCCCGGGTGTATATCTATTTGGTGGCCTAGAATCAGACATCTCTAGCTATAGCACTTTCTACAACTATGATGTGAACTGTGACGGTGACGGGCTTGATGCAATTGTGGGTATTAGTCAAGATTTCACATTCAACCCCCAACTCCCCTTGCCACTCAACCTAGAGTATACTTGGATAACGTCGAACTGGACAGGAAGTGGTGACGGGATCGTTGATTTAGATCGCCAATGGCTGCACTCCGGGGATATCCCCACACCTCAATATTATGCAGACACACTTCTCATAGGATTATTTCACACAAGCGAAGGTGGTGATCATCGTTCTATTCTGCGGGGGCTAGATGAGCCAGATTATTCTGATTGTGCATACGAGCTCATCCCGGACGGTACAAATTATTTTGGGTTTACGACTTATCAATCAGGGTATCAAGCACTAGACACTGATTGGTACAAGTTCACCGCTTCTGTTGATGGTTTCGCGACCATTAATTTGGAGCTCTATCAACCCGCTACCACATGGGCTCTAGAAATCATAGAATCCAGCACGGGCCAAAGTATATTGACAATAGATCATGAAACATCTTTTTTAAGAGAAGGACGTACCATACCCGTAAACCTGAATGAGACCTATTTACTGTATTATACCGCTGAGGCTTTTGAATTTAGTTATCAATGGCCCTATATCATTTCTGTAGAAAACCACATCCTGGGATCTGACCGGGTTGCAGCATTCATGTTCTCTGGCGACAGTGAAGATGAAAGCGAGTATGAATATGATGCCCAGGAAATGGGAGGGCTTATTTATGTCGCGGATAGGTTCGGGAATGCTAACTCAGCGATTTCTTTAGACGGTGTGGATGATTATCTGTATACAGATAATGCTGCTCATCTTTCCTTAGATGAATATACATTGACCGCCTGGTTTGAATCGTCTACCCCTGTTTCAGATGGATGCATCTTAGCTTTCGGTGAATCAAGTACTAGTGGCATAATGGGATACAGTATCTGGAATACAATTCGTACTGGCGACAATTATGGAAAAATTGAGACCTGGTACGAAACGAGTACCAACTCGGATGTCATCTTGAACGGTCTTTATACCCCCAGTAATGCTGAATGGCACTTTGTAGCAGTTACGCGGTCAGGTGAGGGCAGGTTGGAACTATACCTTGATGGCGTTCCGATTAATTCGTTAGACCAGACGGGAGTGCCCCCATATATCAATCATTTTCTCAGCATTGGAGCTCGGACGAACCAAGATGGTGAGATTCAGGATTTCTATTCAGGTATTTTAGATGATATTCAGATATTTGGACGTGCTCTGGATGCTGTTGAACTGGACGCTCTTTTTATCATTGGTGGCTGGACATCTACAGGAATTAATCCAGAGGTACCCTATGTTTACAATTTAGTCCAAAATTACCCCAACCCCTTTAACCCCAGTACAACCATAAGCTATGATCTGCCAGAACAAACCTCTGTCAAACTCACAGTCTTTGATATTCGTGGACAGGAGGTCATGCTGCTCCATGATAATGTGAAGCCACCTGGTAATTACGAGGTGCAGTGGAACGGGATGGATCAGCAAGGCAACCATGTGAGTACAGGTGTGTATTTCGCTCGTCTACAGGCAGGAAATTTCAGCAAGACGATCAAGATGGTGTATCTGAGGTAGTCCTCACTACTTCAATATGCCTAAAGAGGCTAGCTTAGGCCGGCCCCTTTTTATTGCAAAATCGGGGATACAAATGGGGATTCCGCCTGTTTGACTTTTTTGTAAGCCCATGACCCATAGCGATATACGCAATGCAGTCATTTGAATCTTAATCAACTGGCTGAGTTTATATCGAAAATCATTGGCGAACAGGAATGCTGGATAAAGAAAAAAGTGTCACAAACCCATCATATCGCATATCCTTAAATAGCTTTCGATTACCGACCACTTTCCTATTCACATATCTTGAGCGACAACGCTTGCACAGCGTAGCGCAATTATCAACATCATCAACGGGGCCAGGATGTGATATCTTATGATAACGGATATCTCCGGGGGAGCTATGGCGATGACATCTAACACAAGTACGTTTATCACGCTGATCTACCATCCTACGGATATCCTCTGGAAAATACAGACATAGATCCATGGCATGACCTGGCAATGATCTCTCATATCCAAAGTGGAC
>Ga0307988_1001733_pt1 | contig 11756 bp, 15 predicted proteins | sample EllFjometagen183_FD_203166 | JGI IMG/M metagenome (GOLD analysis project Ga0307988, IMG submission 203166) | Marine microbial communities from Ellis Fjord, Antarctic Ocean - #183 | ecosystem: Environmental > Aquatic > Marine > Unclassified | place: Southern Ocean | collected 2014-10-08 | reverse complement strand
ATACCAGCTTCAGTTCCACCAACCTTATTCCTAAATGCATATGTAGTATCATTATATCTCCATACACCAAGAATATCTCCAACTCCTGCAATAGCTAGTATAGGTGTTCGTAATGCTTCAACAGCAGTAGCATATAGTGCATCAGTATCATAATCAGTTCTTGAGAGACTAGACGGAGAGGGTCTACCATCAAACCTCTCAAATCCACCTATTCTTCGATAACCACCATTTATTGCATGTTCATAGTTAGTAGAATTAATGAGTTCACCAGCAGCCATAGATAAGGCAGGAGTATCGGTATTGACACCACCTGCAAATGGGAAGTACTGCGTTGTGCGACTCATACTGATATAATTGACATTAAAGCAGGACGATACAAACCAAGCTGATCATATTCCTGGAGTTGATCTAACTCTAGGCGTTGCAATACTTCTTTAAACTCTTTCTCTGCTAGTTTATATAGTTCTACTGATTCTGAATCCTCAAAGAACCACATTTTTACTCTTGCTATAATAGCCCTATGATATTCTGAAGGGAAAATAGGAGTGTCAGTATTGGCAGTTAGTTTAACTGGTGCTTTCCAGTAGTTTGCATAAATAGCATAAGTATCATCAGCAGGAAATTCTAATGCAATAACTTTGTTTGGCATAGATGTATATTGAGAAGGAGGTTGATTAGTCTTTAGAGACTGGTTTGATCTCCATTCGTTATATGTAATTTTAGATAGTGGCCTTCCATCAGACAAACCTCTATTCACTGCAAAAGATTCAAAGTCCCATTGACCTAAATCATCAGGAGAAGAGAGGTACATTGATCCACTAGTTGTGCTTGGTTCATGTGTAGCCCAAAGAAAGTCCCAATCAGCATGTAGCCTTTGAATATAGATGTCTGCATCTGCAACCCAATCAACTACTCTCTTAAGGATACCTGCCTGACCTACTACAGTTACAGGTTGACTACTCCCTTGTATCCCACATTCTTGTCTTGCTAGTTTACTCAATTCAAGGAAAGTCATATGTTAGTCCTTTTTAGTAGTTCTTTTCTTACGGGTTTTTTTAACTTGGACAGCTTTTGTTTCAACAACTTCTTGGATTACTTCTTTAACAGGTGAACCATCATTGTAGTAAAACTCACCATCTTGTTTAAACTTAATATTCTCTTCATTTCTGCCTATTGTATAATAATGCCTTGAGCGGTCAAGCATGTCGATACCCTTTTCATAGAAAAGTGGGGCAGGTATTAAGCCTACCCCACGATTGGTTAACCTTCTACAGGTCGATGACCTTGGCCTTCACCACGAGGCTTTTGCCCCTTAGGGATCTTAACTTGTTTCGACAAGCCAGTTTGCTTGTTTTTAACTGCTGTAGTTTTCACGGTTCGTTTCCTTTCTGCTTCGTAGAAGCAATCACCGAGGTTTAGCATATTAAGCCCAAGCAACAGTAAGAGCTAAATCAATCGCTCCTGCCGTAGCAGCTCCGCTCCCAGACACAAGAACTACAGTATCAGCAGTGATGTCTTCTGTAGCACGAATCAACGCATTAGTGATAGGGACTGATGTATCAATTAAAGCAACAGGTACAGCAAATTCAGCAAATGCATCAGGATCAGCAACAGTGCCAACACGTACAGCAGAAGCAGCAGCAGTAGTTGCAGTAGTTGTGACGATAGATACACCAACAATACGGCCTACCATTCCAGGGACAGGGCTAGTTAGCTGAAAGATATCAGCAGCGGTACTCACAGAGGCATTAGCGTGCGCAGTGTAAGTTTGATAAAGCGGTTTGTCATAAGTAATCATTTTTAAGCTCCTTTAAATCAGACAGAATCACAAGTCCATTCGATAATACGAGAATTAGTAGCGTCAGTGTGTACAAGCCCAAATCCACCGATTGCATCTTTATGTTCAAACGGAATCGCTAGTTTCCGTCCGGTTGTCTTTGATCTCATTGTAAATACGTTTCCACCTAAACCCATGAAGAATTTTCCACACTGTTGACTGGCTAACACCAAAACTTCTTGCCAGCTTTCCTTGTGATACTCCATCTCCATTGAGTCTATGGATTGCTCTAACCTTATCTTCTGTAAGCTTTGATATTGAATTTTTTTCTCCAAACAGGTGGCGATTCTTTGCAACCATGTCATGAGAATTATCTTTATAGCTTCCAGTAAACAAATGGCTAGGCTTAACGCATTTTGGGTTATCGCATGAATGGCAAACAAGCATCCCATTAGGAATTTCTCCTATATGTATGAGATATGACAATCGGTGTGCTGGTATCTGCTTTCGTGTTCCTGGTATTTTTATTTGACCGTAACCCCACACATGTGAAGCAGCATTCCATTCCCAGCATTGATTGTCTTTGTTTAATTCCCATTTCTCACTAAACCTCTCAATAAGTTCCACTGTGATATCCATAATATCTCCTTAAGCAAATAGTTAAGGAATAACACCATGCAATACCTCAGATCGCAACACCTGCATCTCTCAATGCAGAACAGACTATATCTTCACCTTTATTCAAGGTGCTGTGCGCTTCGACTGCCAATAGCTTGCAGTCTACGGGGCATAACTCCCTAGTCGTTGAACCTTCACCAGTTAAGGTGCTTGGCTGCTGATCACCCATTGTAATATTTGTAATATTTTTAAACATTCACGCTTACCTTTTCAAGTTACGTTGTAGTTATTACAACTTTAGGGCTTTCCAGCAATTCACACAGATTCAAACTTAACATTTCTGCTAAGCTGGGCTTAGCTGATAGAAAGAACTAGAAACTTTTTCTACCAAGCTAGTTAACCATGCTACTCCTTTTGAGCGGCCAAAATCAGTTGGAATCTTACCACGAATTTCCTCAGGACATACAATAGCTTCTGCCACAGTATCTTTACCAAAGAAATGAACAGTATCAGATTTAGAACCTGAGAACCCAACATTATCAATATTAGTTTGCTCAATAAAGCGCATACCTTCATAGCGACCAATTTCACCATTCATAATCATACGGAAACCCTGATCAACATACTGATGCAATGCTTCCATTTCATTCTTCAGATTACGATAGGTTGAAGGACGAGCAATCGCAAAATAATCGCCACCTTGGAAGGTAGGGATATTAGACTCTTTCATTTCATCAACAATAGCTTTGAGGTGATACTTGTCAAGAGCGGCAGCATTCGTTGCACCAGCAGTACCATCAGTGCCCCAAGTCAAGTTATCAGCAGAGGCAGAACCGGCAGCAGTAGCTACTACAGTACGCTTGGTTGCATCAAACTGAGTACGAGCATCAATATCAAATGCCTTAGCAGCATCATCCTTCAATACAAGGTCAATGATTTCTTCAACACTATGCTTAGACATATCGTCAAGCTTTGAGTTAAACGGAACACTTTGTCCGTACTCTGTGACCTGAAGAGTCCCTTGAGTAATGGTATAATTACTCTCTGGCATTTCTTCATTCTCAAGAATCTTTCCGCCTTGATTAGCAATTTTGGAATAAACATTCCAATGGAACAAATCACCAGTATTGTAACCTTTGTCCATGCCGTCTTTGGCATCGCAGTGCTGTCGGTATTGAACCATAGGCTTGAGTTCTTCACGAATCTTATCAGATAATTGATCCGAATACATGAATCCTCCGAGTTCATTTGTTCCCCATAATTGTCCAGACATGATCTACTCCTTATTTGGGCCGAGTCGCTTTGTACCCAGCGAATATCTCGGCTTGAGTTTTTGGTTTATAGCCCGTAGGGGCCTTCATTCTTACATTAGCCTTCTTAACAGTTTTAATTTTAGCTTTCTTTTCATTTGCATCATCAACAAGATCTGTTTTGCCAGTTGATTGATTGAGCCAAGTATCTACTTCAATAGCAGCTTGATTAATAATCTTACTAGGAGACATTTTAGGGTTCTCTTTTAAGATTCTTATCGTAGCTTGGTCAACCATATCTCTGAGCTTTGAATCATTATTAAGATGGTTATAATCTGTTGCAAACTTCTCTACTCCATTTTGTCGATCAATTTGGTACATAGCTTTTTCTACTATAGCCGCCTCATCAATCTTTTCTGTTGGAGCAGGTGGTTCTGATTTAATCCTTGATAGAACAGTTCTAAAAGCTTCTTTAGCCTTCGCTTCATCACCAGAGTAAACATTGTCGATAAATGAATTTACATCTTCATCTGAAACTTCTAGCGGCTTGTGAGCTTTAATAGCTTGTTCTCTATCAAGTAGTGCTTTTTCTTTACGCTGAATCTCAGCATAATGTTGATCATTTTGTTGCTTTGTAATAGCAGCTTCTTTAAAGCGTTTATCAGCAGCAAGTGTTTTTTGGTAAGTGGCTAAGCCACCTTCTGCTTCAACTTCAGATGAAAGCTTTTGGATAATTTCACCGTCAACTTTTAGATTAACTAATTCATCGACAGCTTCTTCCTCAGCTTCTTCCTCAGCTTCACCAGTAAGTTCTGAATCTCGTTCTTCCCTTCTCTTTTTATAAATACCATCTATAATGCTATCTCTTGCTAGAGAAGGTTTTTCTGAAGTCTCTAGGGTAGTCTCATCAACGCCCTCAGTGTCTTCAATTTCTTGTACTTCTTCATTCATGGTAGCTCCTTGTACATCCGATATGGGTAGTACGTCTATTCTTCTGCGTCTAAGTACTCACTATAGGCTACATCTCCAGCCATAGCGGCATCATCTATCCATTGACCAAATGTCTTGTACATATGGATAATGTTTTGATATCTACTAATCATTTTATAATCATGGCAATCAATCTTCTCAAGCTTTGCATAGGCTTCATCTAATTCTATATTCGCTCTCTCAGTAATATAACGACCTAAAGAGCTAGATAGAAATAATTTAGCTTCATGGCCTAATGCAATTGTTTCATGATTCTCCATATTATGTCTTCTTTACTTGTTTGCTTGTTTGTTTCTTGAGCTGTTTAAAGATGTTGTCATAGTTATTACGATATTTCTCAAGGTTCGTTGGCCTTTGGCTAGATCCCTTACTCATCCTCTACCTGTCCCTTCATTTATTTTATCCTCGTCCAGGTTGTTCCTCTATACCTGGCGCCATTCCATAATCATCGTTCATAAGAAGATCAGACATCCTATTACGTTCTCCAGTAGCTACTTCTAGTTCCTTTTCTTTCTTACTAAAATCAAATGCACTTTCTTGGATAGCGAGTTCACCTCTTGAAATATCATTCTTTTCAGCAGCAATTTGTTGCTTGATATAGTTTATCTGTTGGTCAAGAGCAGCAATTTCTTTATTTGTTTGGTTGCGTATCTGTTCACGCTGCATATTACCATCTTGTTTGACTTGTTCAACTTGTATCTTAGTTTGATTATCCATCTCTTTAGATTGAAGCTGTTGCTGCATTTGTTGTAGCTGTTGTTTAAGCTGTGCAACTTCTGGGTTCTCTTCTTCTGATAAGTTAAAGAACCGTTGGCCATCTTGATATCCCAACGCACCAAAGACTTCATCAAATACAGCATTTGCTTTAATCTTTTTCATCTTATCTGGCATGAAGTTAGCAATTGTCCCAATAGCAAAAGATAGTTTCTCTACCTGCTTCTGTGGATTTATTGCCCCATAACCAACTGCTAGGTTCAGCACTATATCGCTTTTAATAGACTGCATGATTTGATTAATATCTTGGTTGCCACCACCAGCAGCTAGTAATCTCTTCTTGTCGCTTTCATACGTTTGTTCAAGGGCAATCATATGCTGCAAAGCAGGTTTTAGCCAGGTCTCAGAGAATGTACGTAACTGGTATTCAGTAACACCACTAGCGTCAGCACTCATGATTTCCATGCCGCCAACTGTTTCATTCATCGCTTTGTTACTGGCTACAGAAGACCCACTAAAAGAACCAGCAAGCTCATCAAAGTCATTATTAAGCCTATCTTGTTCAGCATAAGAGCTACTTGTTACGTCAGGTGGAGCATCATGCCTTACATCTCTATCAACATCATCTACTAACGTAACACCACCAGGGACTGAGTTAGTAAGTCCCCTAACATCAATCTTTGCATTACGTCTGACAAAGGTACGTCTATTGACAACAAGCTTTACATTATCCATACGTTGGTTAGCAATATCATTTGCTTCAGCTTGGATACCTGAATAAAGCTCTACTGGAGAAGCAGGGATAGGCTTGTGAGTCTCTAAATTACAAAAGCCTATAATATAAGGTCTTCCATTTGGAAACTCTTCTCCTAGAGGAACAGGGTCACTCAACAGCTTAGATGTCCCAAGAGTATAATAAATCATATCCTCAGACTCTATATTAACAATGTTTCTATGAACCCAGATTATATCGTAATCTGAATACACATAATCTACATTCTTTGGATCTTCTTTTCCTTGTTGGCGCAGGTTTGTAACATATTCTGCCCCATGTGAGTTTAGTTCCTCGTCATCAACTAAGTTCCAACCATCTTGGCTCTTAACTTCTCCACGATACATAGGAATAATTTCAATCAGGTATGGACTTGTACTAACAGGGTCTCTCCAGTCACAATTAGGATCAAATCTAAAATTCTCCAGAGGGACAAGATCATTAGATGGCCTGTCTGTTAAAATCGTTCTCTTAAACTCAGATACTGGAAGCCCTTCTTGATCAAATGTAGTAGAAGACTCCATCTCTTCTTCTTTAGCATCAAACAACCATTCATGGCGTGAGATGACACAGCCCTGAACCATTGCATCCTGGTATGCACCTAAACACGTATGAAACCACTTCATGCTAGGCTCTTGAAGTCTGGTGTTAATTAAGTTATCAATAACCTTTGCACCATAGATAGCCATTTCATCTGATTGGTTTACTGCTTTGCAATTAACAATATCAGAAGTTGAAAAATAAGCAGTGGCCGCGGCAGTTTCATGGCGACGAATTGTTGATCTTGTCTTTGGTCTGAAAATCTTAGAACGATATTTATATGAGTTTGTGTGGTATTTAGACCCAGCAGGATGTTTGGAATGAAACTGATTGATATTACGTTCTAATTGTTTTCTCATAGAGGAGGAGAAGTAACTGTTGCTAGTGGTATAAGCATCTACAGCAAGAGCAAGATAGTCGATAGCTTCTTCTTCAATCTCTACAATCTCTTCATATTCTGATTCATAATCATCTTCAGGCTCAATAGCGTACTCATCAGTTGGTTGCATATGTATCTCCGATAGCTGCGCCAGTAAAATCTAAATTAGTGGCATCGTACTTCTTAAAGGTACAGTCCATATTATATCGTTCAAGAATCTCCCCGCCAGCTCTCATAATAACACCATCATCAGCACACTTATCTATGCTGATATAAAACCCATAATCACCGTTAAGATCAAGATTCCTGACTGATACTAGGCCTGTTTCTAAACGACACTCTACATACCACTGCCATCCCTTATAGTTCTTCTCTAGCTCATTACCAACAATAGAACATATTTTATTTTCATGAAGCGTTCTTTGCATCTTATTCATTAGTAGCCCTATTTATCTTTTGTGGTTTGGTGAACTTACGTTTATCAAACTCATAAGAAGGTTCTCTCTCTGAATACATTTTAGGGTCTTGTTCTAAGCAAAGGCTTCTCATATCTACTTTCTTAGTTGTTACCTTCATAGCGTCTCCTAGAAATCATCAGCCCATTCTGGCATTAAGTCTTCATGATCATATGTTGCCATAGGTGGAGTATCATAAGAAAAGCAAAGAGCTATTGAATCACCTATATCAGGAGATGCTAAGCCTCTCTTCTTCATATCACTTTTCTTTTCAAGCTGGATCCGCATCTTAGAATCATAACCATACTCAGGGCCGATAAGATCATCTATTAAGTCTTGATCTTGTGGAATATCTGCACCAGCAATCCAAGTCTTCATCCTTCCCCACATCTCAGCTCTCTTATTAAAGTATTGTCTCTCATCATCTGCTTTATTGCTAGACGTTACTCCTATAATATCAAACCCTAATTGTTTCAATCTGTCAACTACCCCAGCACCAATACCTATTTCATCTATAAATACAGCATCTGGCTTGTACAAATTCATAAACTCAGCAACCTTACTTGCTACTTCCATAGTGTCTAAACCAGTAAACTTATGTATCTCTTCCAGCTTACGACCATGCAACCGACTAATAACAGTTCTATCTTCTCCAAACCTTGCGACATCTACTCCCATTAACTTAGAAGCACCAAAGGCTACATCAACCTCTCTTTCAACAGCATTATTCACATGCTCAGAAGAGATATATTGTGCATTACCGGCTCTAGGAAACTCCCCCCTAACACGTACACGAACAAAGTCACTGTCTTCCCCGTAGTCATCTACCCATTCCTGTAGCTTAACCTTATTAGTCATACTGGCAGTACGGCTATCTACTTTTGACGTATGCCATCTATGTCTATAAATACCAAAACAATCTTTAAACCTACCTGTATTCTTTGTAGGATTACCAAATGCTACCCATATTAATTCAGTGTTACCATCTGTCATAGCACCTTCAGAGACTTCCCATATAGGATCAGGAATAGAACTAGCCTCATCAAAAATCAATATAACTCTCTTACCTTTATTGTGTAACCCAGCAAAAGCTTCTGTATTCTTTTCAGACCAAGGGATCATATCAAATCTCCAAGTCTTCTCATACATAGGATCTTTGCTAAACAATGCTGTAGCGGTCAAAGTAAACCAATCTTCTGTGACAGATATCCTGTGCCATTTAGCAAGCTCTGCCCAAGTCTTTGTCTTTAACTGATTCTCTGTATTAGCAGTAACAACACCTTTAGTATCAACCCTTGTTGCCATTCCCCATTCAATAATCCAAGCCACTAAAGCACTGTTATGAGTAACTATGAAGTCATTTGTAAGGTATAGGTGGTCTGCTGCTTCTACTGTGATACAATGTCCATCCCAATAGTGGTCAAACTCAATAGATCTAACTATTTTGATAGGTTCACGTTTTACTGTGGCAACGTAATCGTCATACATCACACGTTTTCTGGATAGAGAAAACGGATTTATATTGTTAGGAAGGTTTATATGAACCTCATAATTATCATAGTTAGCAGACATCTTGCGACCATTGATAGCCTTCTCGCCCCTACGTCTGTCTGTGCTATAATTACTGACACCACCAAGAGACCTGACTATCCATATAATGTCATCTCGTAATTGTACTGATGATGTTGAATATTGTACTTTATATCCCTTACGACTAGCATCGCCTTTTCTAGCAGAGATAGTTCCATCGCTATCCATAAGACCACGTAGAATACCTATCCGTACTTCAGAAGAGTTAAATTTGTACTTATCGGGGACAAACTTATCAATTCCACATTTACCATGCAGGCCTAAATCACTTAGTGCCTCAACGACCTTATTTGTTTTCCCACCAGTATGCTTCCCTTGAGAAATATGTAGATAGTTCTTAGATGATCCATTTAGGGAAAAGCCTTCTGGTAGCTTGGACGCTATTACTTCATATACCTCTTCATCGTAGCAAGATATCTTAACAGCACCCTTCGTACGCATAGAGCCATTTCCAAGGATATATCCAATCACATAAGGATCTAACGGCACCTGAGAAGGCTCATACTCGACACTCGATGTTAAAGGAATCTGGTACCCCCTATTAAGGTTTCCAATCATCTCATCGGTGGTTACAACCCTTTTCTGATTAATATGTTTGCGGTCAACATTGGTAGTTACTTGCCACTGATGTTCAAGCCCAGCATAAGCATTAGTGCCATCACTGAACCCAACCTTGTAGAATGGCCAATCTTTGTGTGGGTATTTAGCTGTAACTTTAGTTGGGAGACCATCTGAACCAAAAACCCTGTCACCAACTTCAATATCTCCCCAACATCTGTATCCATCAGGAGTGTCTAAGTATGTGAAATTACTCAGAATTTTACCTACTCCGTGACCACTACTTACAGCCTCTTGTATCACTGCTCCATGAGATTCACCTGCTTGTAGCTTTTCCCCCATACGTTGTAAAACATCCCTCTGCCACTCATCAGGCCCATCAAAATCCTCTAAAGTATCCTTGCCCCACTCCCAGGCATAATAAACAAATCCAAGGGGATTCTGAGCAAACGAACTTATATCATCCATCAGGTCTTGATTCACATATACTCCTTTATTAAATATAACTAACTATATATATACTAATAATACATATTTTTATATTTTTATACAATTTTTATATATTATAAGAAAAGCAATACTTTGTTGAAAAAGAGACGTATATAGATGACGCTTACACCCCCAAAACTCAAAACCTGGATTCTCTCCTGCCATACCCGTAAAAACAGGGGTACTCTCGGAAACTTTCATGCAAGGGCATGAGGCTCTGCCTCAAACTCCGCAAGGATGGCAGCATCCTTAACCACTGTTTAAAACCACGCTCATTGCCGCTTGGCTAGTAATACCCATGACGATGTAGCTGTCATGTCTATCACGGTTAGGCCCACAACCTTTAAGGTCTTCTTTAGTTTGAGAAGGGTTTTCCTTCTCTATTTCTGGAACTTCAAGTTCCACAACCGATGAGCTGAGGCTCAGATAGGAGACAGTATGTCTAAGAATATCAGCAGTGGTAAAGTGAATGCCGTGTACGGGACAGCTTTATACCTGAACGTAGGTAAGTCCCTCTCCCTGAAGGTTCCGGCTACTTCGTTTAAGGAAGTGCCAGAGCAGGGTGACGTAGTCACCTTTGAATGTACTGGTAAGTTCCAGCTTGGGCGTGACCCCAAGTCCGGTGCTACTTCCAAAACTCTGTCAGCACGAGACTTCAAAGTCGTGGCCGTGAAAAGTAACGGCTGGTCTGAGTATGAAGACTACGATGAGCCTGATGCTCCTGCTGAAGCGGGATACTCGGACGAAGTAGCATTCTAGCTTGGGAATTATAACTTTAGTTGTTGTGCTGGTCATCGTTGTATGGCTGGCACAACTCTAGGAGGATTTATGCTTGACTTAAGATTACAAGGAAAGAAGATTCCGAAACCTGTACTTGAAGCCTGCTTCGAACTTGACGAGCATCTTGAACTTGTGGAGATGCTGGAACAGGCTGATGAGATGTGGGTCAGCTATAAGGTGTGTGATGTTTGAGCTGTTGCTGCTCTGCTTCGTGGTGATTCTCACCGCAGGCTGGGCAGCAGCTAAGTAACTAGAGAGCAGGCTTGTAATGAGTCTGCTCTTCTCTTGCGGGGGGAGGCTCTCATGCTCCATAATTGGAACTTAAAGCAGCCCTGATAGTTTGGACTGCTCCATAATTGGAACTTAAAGCAGCCCTGATAGTTTGGACTGCTCCATAATTGGACTCTATCTCCCAGCCTTACCTGCTGATGAAGCTGATTTACTTAAGTCCCTTGGAACCCATTCCTTCTTCTTTGGTATCTTAGCTACATATCAAACGAGGTGGCAGATAGCCAGAAAGATGAAGAAGAATCAACGTTGCCATTTTAAGATTTTTGCTAAACAGGGGGGGGGCTGAAAACTGGAAAACTGGAAAAACAGAAACACACCTTTTAGCCAATCTAGTGTATGTAGCTATAGTAACTTACTACTATTACTTAGTTTATTCAGTTTTCCCAGTTTCTTTAGTTTACTTAGTTTCTTCAGTTATACAGTTTTCAGTGACAGGGGTAGTTTCACTACTTGCTTTGCTTTATCTAGTGCGTTAATAGGTTTAGAAGCAGGTTTGGGAGTGATGGGCTTAATTTGTTCTGGTTCTACATATTCTCCATCTATTGAAATGATT
>Ga0307988_1001732_pt1 | contig 11759 bp, 8 predicted proteins | sample EllFjometagen183_FD_203166 | JGI IMG/M metagenome (GOLD analysis project Ga0307988, IMG submission 203166) | Marine microbial communities from Ellis Fjord, Antarctic Ocean - #183 | ecosystem: Environmental > Aquatic > Marine > Unclassified | place: Southern Ocean | collected 2014-10-08 | reverse complement strand
TTTCTCCATTTACATCAGTTGTATTATAAATAAGGCGAACAACTTGGACTTCATTAATGCCTAAAGGGTTTTTTACTACAATAGTCCTAGTTGGGTCGGTTCCAATATTGACATTCCCGAATTCCTGAGAATTTGCAAGAAATTCAATATTCTTGTTACCTTTTTTAGCACCTAAATTTGCCTGAAGAATATTCACTAATTTTGTAGATAGATCATTAACACTGTATGGAGAAAAGCTCGGAGTTTCTGTTTTTATCAATACCCATTTTGAATCTTTTCCTTTTTTTATTTCCTGTTTTGCTTCAGCAAAACATGTCACTCCAAATAAAAGGATCAAAGCAATAAAAAATGGGAATATATTTTTTTGTATCATAATTTTTTCCTTTATTTTTACAATTATTATATTTTGTACTCAGACCGTAAATTTTACAACTGATGTTCCCGCTACCCCCCCTATATGGACTTTCCGTATAAAGGGGCTGCGTGAGGACATAGCTGAGGCTCTGGCTATCTATTAAAGTTCAGAAGAAATATCAAAGGTTATCCCAAACAACGAAAACCCAACCTCCAAGACTTTTGACTGATAAATTCATATCTTTAGAAATTTACATTATTTATGAATTCTTCCATGTCTATGGAATTTTATTCCACGGTAATTAAATAGTTTATATGCCTGACATTTGATCCAGTCAGAAATCAACATTCTTTCAATAAAGGCATAAATCCATACAAAAATCACATACTGCCATGCTACTCCAGGAACAAATCCAAAAGTTCCATTAAAGAAAAGCTTCATACAAACGACAGATATGAGAATTTTTGAAATTAATGACGCAAGGAATAAACCTCTACCCGGAGCTATAGTCCAAAACCCTTTAACCGTTCTACAAATAAATATTGTAAAATTACCAGCTACAAGCAACTGAAGAAAAGCAACAGTTTGAAGCTGTGGGTAACTTATTGCCGGTAATATGTCTTTTATCCACATTGGAGCATCTTTATAATGATTTATTGCAGGGAATATTACTTTACCAGCTTCAATAATACCAGGATCTTTTAAAAGAACATAATATCCAAAAGAGAATAAAAGTAGTGTAAAGAAAACATCTAATAAACCAACTACTGTGGCAATCCCGATAATTTCCCGCATATTCCATTTATCCGGCTTTTTAGAGTGTTTTACATTATCAGAAGATATAGCCATGATTGGAAAGTCATTGAATACTGCTAACAAAATAATCATAATTGGAGCAACTGGAAACCTTCCCCAAATTAATATTGCAATAACAGTAAAAAATAGAACGTCGATTGTTTCACCAATTCTATATATTGCATAACTACGCATCCGTTGGAAAATTCTACGTGCCTCCATAATAGCATCAACAATAACTGAAAGACCAGGATCAGTCAATACCATATCTGAAGCAGCTTTAGCGGCGTCCGTTGCTCCATCAACAGCAGTTCCCATATCAGCTTTTTTAAGAGCAGGAGCATCATTAACCCCATCCCCTGTCATACCAACAATATGTCCATTTTTCTGTAACAAATCTACAATTTCAAATTTATGTTCTGGAAAAACCTGGCTGAAGCCATTAGATTTTTCTACAAGCCTTACAGCTTTTCTATCAGGAAGTCCATCCAATTCACATGCCTGAAGAATATTTGTACCGATTCCTACCTGCCTGCAGGTTTCTTTTGCTATGGCACCATGGTCACCTGTGATCATTTTAACTTCAACACCAAGTTTTCTTGCAGCAGCAATAGTCTCTTTAGAATCTATTCTTGGAGGATCTTCCAGATCAATTAAGCCTACATATTCCCATTTACCTGCAGCATTAGTTCTACCAACACCAAGAGTACGAAATCCACGCTCTCCGGCTTCTTCCACCAACTTTGTAATTTCATCTGTAATTTCATCTTTGTTCTCAGCTAATGCTAAAATTACCTGAGGAGCACCTTTAGCTACTATAATATTTCCCTCAGGTGCTTTTATATCTGCCTCTGTACGTTTTGATACAGGATCAAAAGGTCTAAACTCTGTCTGTTCATATTTTTTAATTAATTCAGTCAGTTCCTTACTACTATCAACTTTTTGGAGAACAGCATTGTCAATAGCATCATTATCTTCTGCTTTAGAAGCAAGAGCACCATAAAGTTTTATATCATCTTCTGTATAACCTTTTAGTGGTGTAAATCCCCTGACAGTCAATTTATTTTGTGTAATTGTACCTGTTTTATCAGAGCAGAGTATATCCATGCCAGCCATTTCTTCAATGGCAATAAGTTTCTTAATGATAGCATTCTTTTTTGAAAGAGCCTGTGCTCCTACAGCCATAGTTACACTTAAAACAGCTGGAAGCGCGATTGGAATAGCAGCAACAGTAAGCACAAGACAGAAGGTAATTTCCTGCCACCAATTAACAGCATGAGCGCCGAAGAAAACGGCATCAAGTATTACTACAGCGATTAAAATAAAGTTAAGTGCAATTAAATATTCACCAATTTTTGTAACAGCTGCCTGAAAATGACTTTTTGTTTTAGCAGTAGCAACAAGTTTAGCAGTTCTTCCAAAGAAAGTGTTAACACCTGTACCATATACTAATGAATTCATTTCACCCTGTTTAGCAATAGCACCTGAAAATGCAACATCTCCAACATGTTTTTCTACAGGTAGTGACTCACCTGTTAATGCTGCCTCATCTACTAATAGATACTGGCCTTCCAGCATTTTAATATCAGCCGGAATGATATCTCCCAAGCGCAAACGAATGATATCGCCAGGTACAAGTTTATTTGCATCAATTTCAATCCATTTTCCATCTCTTAGCACTTTTGCCTTACTTGCAAGACTAGCTTTTAAGGCATCCATTGCACTATCTGCTTTCATTGTTTGTTTAAAATCAATAAATGCATTCATGAGAAGCAGAAAAAGTATAACACCGAAATCTCTCCAGTTACCTGTTATTGCACTTAAAATTGCAGCAATCTCTATCATTATTGGAATAGGGCCGTAGAAGTTTTTCAGTAACTTCATAAAGGCACTCTCTTTATGTTCTTCCAGCTCATTCAGTCCATACTCGGCCAAGCGTTTTTCTGCTTCTGAGTTGCTCAATCCAGCTTTGGAATCACTAAGTAACTGTTTTACCAAATCATCCACTTTGGCTTTTTCAGCACCATTTTTATCAATTAGAATTGGAGGCATACACTTTCCCTTTTATATTTTGTTAATATTACAACCTACAGTCCCTAACACTAAATATGAATTTGCCAAAAACCAATTACAAAGTTTTATAATTAATATCATTTAAAAATGTAATTAATACAAGAATAATTACTTATAAACTTTATTTATTTACTGATAAGTGTAAAGTATACTTAAGTTTATGTAAACATAAATCGCATAATAGGAGTAACTTTACAATATGCAGATATATTTTGATAAATTAAGGAAAATTCTTAAAAAGCGAGCTGTATCTCAATCTATGCTCTGCCGGGAACTTGGGATATCAAGAATGGCATTGTGGAACTGGGAAAATAAGAAGAATACTCCTTCTGAGGATAAAATAAGAAATATTTCTGATATTCTAAATATTTGTGTTACGGAAATTTCTGATTTAAAAGCTGTTATAGATAAATCAGATAAAAACCTATCTGAAAATTTGAAGTCATGGTTGGAGTTGGCAGGAAAAGTTAAAAAGTCAGAAGAGCATGAAGAAAAAATGCTTAATGGCTTAATCAGTAATCTTCAGATGAAACTTCGGCAAGCTTCAGTATTAGTAAGAGCTTTTACAGACTCAACCAAAGCCATTTTTTATGTAAAAGACTTAAATTCTAAGTATATTCTTGCAAATGAAGCTTTTCTGAACATGGTATCCATTAAGCCAAAAAGTAATATAGTCGGTCTTGATGATTACGCCTTCTTTAATAAACAGGAAGCAAAAGATAATTTTGAAGAAGATTGTATCGTTTTGGTCTCAGGCAAATCTATTGACTCCTTAGAAAGATATCTGCCTGGATCACGATAAAAGAAATGGAGTCTTATTTTCAAGCATCCTGTATTTGATTCTAATAATAAAATAGCTGGTTTGATTGGAGTTTTTGTAGATATAACAAAAAGAAAAGATCAGGAAGACATTAATACTCTTCTAGGTCGTGTCGTGAGTTCTGAGAATAATGTTGTATTTGTCGTTAGAAACAGTACCCATAAAATAATATATATAAGTGACAATACATTAAAGGCTTTCGGCTTTACATCTGAAAACTATATTAATAGGTTACTTGAAAGTTGGGTGTGTGATTTTATACATGTAAATGACAGATCATTATTTCATGAATTTATAGAAGGCAGTAAATGGCCTGAAACAGAAGAAATAAAATTAATTCTTAACAATAAACAAATACGCATTGTTAGATTATCGAGATTTAAGCATAATAACTACTATGCTTTAAGATTTTCAGATATCACTGATAAGTATTCTGATGAAACGAGAAGTTATTTTCTAAAATACAGTACTGAAATTGCTGGGATACATATTTGTGCAGTGAGCAGAAAGAGCTTCAAATCAGAGACTGCAGAACAGAAAATATTAAAAAAGCGTAATTCTTGTCATAATATGCTTCAGCTTAATGATGCAATGATAAAAATTCTTAACATACCTGAAAGTGAGCTTGGCGATATTGATGGGAGAAAGTTTATAGAGCTCGAATATTGGTTCAATAGTTTTCATCCTGATTATAAAGAAAGAGAAATCAGATATTGGAAAGATGGGAAGTGGCCTGATAAAAGACGCTATAAAGTTATCACTTCCAGTGGAGAAGAGAAATTGATTCAGGCAAAGTTATACCCTGGAAATAAGGGTTATGAATTCTCGGTAGATACCGATATTACTGAAATAGTCCAGGAAGAAAAAACTAAATATTTAAAGAAAAATAAAAAGCTTATGAAGCTTTTATTAAAGCATAATATCCCTATGAATGAAATAGCAGAAGCAGCCGGAATGACTGTTGATGAAGTAGATGTCTACAGAAAAAATTAATTTATCATATAAAGAAGTCCAGGAATTAAAAGAACTGCATAGGCGTGAAAATAACTGTAAATTTGCAGACCACCTAAATTCAAAATTATTATTGTAAAATATTGTCTCTGACCATGTCCATAGGAAATGGTTTTATATAGTAGAATAAAATGCCCTATTTCATGAATCAGTATAAAACATTACTTTGATAATATTTGCATCAATCCTTTTAGATCATAAATAGCGAGTCCTCCAAATGAAGAAATTTTTGAGGATTTCTTTGCAATATTCGTTAAGATTTTGGCAAGGCTAATAATATCTTCTCCTCCTAGGGTAGTTCTAGGATTTCCTTTATCTGTTGTTTTAACACAAATAATCAGAGAGTTAGCCTTAGAGGTTTCTTTTAGATTTTTTCTGCTAAACTTAGTTATGTCACTCAAGTTATTAAAATAACACATTATAATGACATTATCACAAACCTTTAAAAAATCATTACTACTACCAACTAATAAAAGACCTTTATTAACATAGCTATTAAAGTAAAACTGCGTTGTTTGAGAAATGAAAGTTTCAGGGAAGTGTTTTTTTAACTCTTGTAACAAACTTATAGTTAAAGACAATAACTTATTATTAGAACCATTTTTTCCCCAGCCATTTTTTCTGTCCCACCTAAGCTTGAATGAAGCAGGAATATTTTTTATATTTTTTCTTATTGTATTTGGTTCTAAGTCAGATGTTATCGAATCAAACTTCTCATTTGCCGCACATTCACTAAAATATTTTTTTAGATTTTCTATAACATTATTACGGTAGTTTTTATTAAAATAAGGATAAATATCGTTATAAATGAGAGCTGAAACTTTTATTTTGTTATTGTGTGCAAGTTTAATAAAGGATTTGATATTTGTAGAGTATGCTTTAGAAATGGAAAATCTTTTATTATTAAAAGCCAGGTAAACTGTGTTGGCTTTCATTCCTGATAAAAGTTTTACTAATAAAGGATAATTATTTTCAAAACTATCAAAAGTATCAGTATACAAGAATATATTCAAACTATATGTTTTATTGGAAAAATATTTATCTATTTTCTGGTTGACATTAACATTATTTTTTAAATATTCGTCAATAATATCACCAGCACTGACATAGAAAGCCTGTGACAGCAGTAATATAGAAAATAAACATATACAAGTGTTTTTTGCCCTGAAAGCTCTTGCCATATCTAATATAAAACAGATATGTTTGAATAATTTTAGTAGACTATACTGAAAACAGCATAAAATTAAATATTTATTCTTCATAAACAGTTATTGCATTTCCACCGGAATCAATGGATTTTTTCATAGCTTTAGTTGAATTATGAATTAGATCAATAGCATCCCCGGATTTACTCCATGTAGCTATCCCTATACTTAACGTTGTTTGTTTAAAAGTTCCTCCAAATCTCATTGCATTAACTGCATTGGAAACTCGTTCTGCAAATAGTTTCCCCTGTTCTATATCTGTCTCAGGAAAAATTCCAAAATAACCTTTATTGTTTAAAGGAGCTATAAAGTCCATTGCTCTACCGCACTTTTTAATTTCATCCAGAAGCATTTTTGAAAAAAGATCACTAACACTTGTATGCTGTGATTCTGTGCTTGATAAAAACATTCTCAGTTTTATTTTATCATTCGGTGAAAGTTCTTCCTTCAATTCTGGTGCCTGAACCTTTAAAACAGCATCCGGATAAAAACTTATTCCAAGCAATGGACGTTTATATCTATCAGCGATTATACCAAGTGCGTTCGTTAGAGACAAGAGCGGTTTTATTTTCGAAAAATGAGAATTAATTTCTTCTTTTGAAGGAAGTTCAACATCATTCCACTTTTCTGTAATTGTAATAATACCGGTTTCTAAAGCTAATTTTCCATGATCGGTAATGATATATGACTTTATATTTAAAATCAAACAATTTTCAGGCAAAAACTCCTTATCGCATGCAAGGCAGTGTCCAGATGTTAAAACTTCGGTACCATTCCATTTGCAATCTAGACATTCATAGATTTCAGAAGGAGTTTCATAATCCTTTCCAATGTATTGCAATTCCATAGAACATTTTGGACAAACTAAAGACTTATTCTTAAAAAACTCAGATTCATAGCCCATATAACCACATCTGAAATGGTGAATCATTTTAGCTGTTTCTAAATTGGAAGAATTACACTCGGGACATACTTCACGAAAACATAAGTTGTATGCTAAACAACTGGGACAAATCAGAATCTTATCGTAAAAATCCCCATGCAGGTATCCATTATCTTCAAGTTTTTTTAATAATACTGAATCATACGAAGAGTATTTATTCAAAACTCCGTGTAATTGAGGGTATGAAAATCCACTTAATACAGCCATTTCTGCTTTTGGTTTTATAGATTTACCTGTTGGTAATTCTGCTGCATACTTCAATATTGCTAAATAGTTAGTATTTTCGCTCATCTTTAATGACTTTCTCTTTTCATATATTCGTTTATTTTATTATCAAATTCTATCGATATTTTAAAAATATCGTCATAACTCTACTGCTAACCTATCATATTAATTTCTAGTCATCAACATACTTTAATTATGATTCTACCAGTGAATTGTAGATTTTCCTACTCGCTTAGGAACATATGGATCAGAATAAGATTCCCTAAACATGATTTCTTTTGTCATTGATATAAGCCTAATAACCCTTTGAAGAATCCTGTATGGATACATAATAAGACTTGAAACAAGGATTTCAGCGTCTTCTAGAGGTCTATCAGAGTAATAAAGTTGAACCAATATAATCAGCAGATTAGAAATAAAATATGCAATAAACGTCATCATTAATATCAATGGGACATATTCTGGAGTAAATATAAGCGCTCCAATAAAATAAAAGAAAAAACTGTAACATAGAATAACTCTGAAATACAAAACATCCAGAATAAGTAACATGTTTGTAAATGTAAAATGCTTTGTTCCTGGTATTGCCATATCAACATGTTTACGCATTTTATATCTTATTAATCCTCTATTCCACCTACGCCTTTGTTTCCACCATCCGGTCCAGGTTTCGGGAACATCCGTATAACATATTGAATTAGGAGCAAACTTTATTTTGTAACCTAGTTTTCTAATTTTCAAAGTCAAATCCCCATCCTCTCCAGGGCCGACATCCCATCCTCCAACGGCTTCAACGGCGCTTCTTCTGAAAGCCCCGAAAGCTCCAGAACAAACGGCTAAAGTTCCAACCCAGGAGGTAAAGCGTCTTCCCAAAGAAATTGAATGCAAGTAGTCTGCAGCCTGAAACCTTGTAATTAAATTTTTATGCCAATTTCTTACTCTAATATCTCCTGAAACCCCTCCAACTTTAGGATCTCGAATGAAAGGTTTAACTATTTCAGATATGGCATTATTTTCATATTCAGTATCCGAATCCACAATAACAATAATATCGCCTTTAATTGATAGAGTAAGCCCCATATTAGCTGCAGAACTTTTCCCGCCTGCAATTACTCTTCTAAAAAGTCTAACTTTTGGATTCTTCCTAAAAAGTTGTATAACCTCCCAGGTTTTATCTGTAGACCCGTCGTCAATGGCCAGAATTTCTAAGTTTGGATAATCCTGTTTCAAAAGAGAACTTATAGTACGAGGCATAGAAAGCTGCTCATTCTTACCAGGACATAGAATTGAAACAAATGGGATTTTTTCACCAGTTAGAATCTTTTTTACGTCAGTTTTTCCTTTACAATATTCTTTGAAAATATCATAGATAAGCATTATAACTTTAGAAAATATATATCTTGGACCATCAATAATCAAAAATGAAAGATAAACCCAAATAAGTTGACTGGCATCCATATTATTAAGTGTATATATACACCAATCAATATATTCAAAAAAAGAATTTAGTATATAAATCATTTTATTATGCTCTTATTTAATAATTTACAGTTATACCGAAGGTATTTTTGATTTTGGCTTATTAAAAAAATTATTATACTCAATAAGACTATATATTTTACGAATACCATTTTGCTTTGGGTATAAATTAACCACATTATCTATTTTACTATATCAAATGTCGTTCCTAAATAACTGTCCCATTTTTTATCAAGTTGAATGAGAATTCTTGCACCTTTTTGATTACTAATGTCATTTCTACTAAGATATTCAGATGGAACAATCACAATATCATGGGATATCTTAGTAATTTTCCCTTTTACGCCTGTAAAAACACTGGATCGTGGATACAATGTTAGGGCGTCACCAACCGTAAAATATGAAAGCCATCTTTCCATTACATACGCTTCAACAATATTCTGACTGAAGGTTTTAAGGGTCAGGATTGTTTCTCCTGGACTAACTCCCCCTCCACTTCTTTTTTCAATGGTTGAAACATAGCCGTTTACCGGAGATAAAAGCATAGAATTATGAATTTTTTCATCAACAACACGAGTAGAAACTTCAGCTAGTTTAACTTGTTGTCTTAAAGGCATCAATATTTCATCAACTGGAATTTTAAACTTCTTTTGCTTATAATTGTCATATCTTTTTATCGCTGTATTATACCTTTGTTCTCCAGAGTTAACAACTTTTTGATAGAATTCAATTTGTTTGAGTAAAGAGTTATATTTTGCATCAATAATATCATGTTCAGATTGTGATATTGCTTTTTTACCCACAAGTTCCTTGGTTCTGTCAAATTGTTTTTTAACCCCTTTTATTAACTCTATTGTAGACTGAAGTTTGGCCATATCTTCATTCAGTGAACTTTTCGCTACTTGTATATCAATTGCTCTAAAAATAAGATTGTCATCAAGTTTGAGGTTTAATTCCTGCTGTTTCAACGATAGTTCAGCTGACTTAGCATCAATATCATATCTGGCAATATCAATAGAATTTTCTAAAACTTTTCTCTCTGATTCTAAAGTATTAGTATCCAGTTTCACAAGAAGTTGTTTTGTTAATACTCTATCTCCAAGTTTAACATCAAGATTTTTTATTAAAGCACTTCTCTTAGAAGCTATAGTGAATGTTTCTCCATAAAGGACGCCAACTGCTCTAGGTTTATACTTATACCATAGAAAAAAACTTGTAATTATCAGTACAATTAAAATAAAAATAATTAAAGGAAGAAGACGATTAAAAATATACCGTTTCTTCTTTTTTTCCTCTACAATAAACTCATGTGGTTCTTCTCTTTTAATCGCTGTGCTAAGTTTCATTATAGTCATCCTTAAGCATGTTAGTTTTCTTATATTATATCAACCTGCAATTTATCGTTTTAGTATTTATTAATAATATAACCTTTTCATACCTTAAAGTCATATATTCAACAAAAGAATATATTTGTTTATAGTTACGACCTTGATTTGCCACATATTTCCTTATAACATCAACACCTGTAAATTGTCCTACAGAGTTTGCATAGTATCCACTTGCCCAAAGTGAACCACCCCACATATCTTTTTTAACATCTTTATGCAATTGAAATATTCGTCGTGCAGTTATACTCTTAATTATTGTTACAATTCTAAAGACAGTAAGTGTTGGCACGCTTTCCACTAAAAAATGCACATGATCCTGTTCTAATCCTATCTCAATGAAATGTATTTCATAACGTTTGCTTATTTCAATACAAATATTTTTTAGATTTATTTCAACCGATTTGCTGAATACCTTTTGCCTGTAATTAGCAGGAAAAACCGAATAATAAAGTAGCAAAGTCTTATTATGACTTTTGTAAATATGCTCATTCATACCAAGTACATTACAATAAAATAATACTATTGCGACCCAAGAGGCGGGAAATTAAACCCTCACTAGATTAAAAATTCCTATCAATAATTTGAATTTTTATGTTTATTATTTCAAAATATTTTGTAAAACATATAATGCCAAGAATAAATTAATTACAAATCTTTCAGGTGCTAACTTAAGAATGGTGGAAAAATATATCTTTAATTAAAGTATCAGCGTAATAAATTTACCGGGGCAAAATCATCGGTGTAAACTGATTCATTACGTTTCATTAACAAATTTAAATTATCATCATCTAAATTATTTTTCATTAATTCTTCAAATTTGAAATTAAAATTATTTTTTGAATCATATTTTAGTACTTCATTTTTAAAGTCACCAAAATCAATAGTTTCATCTGCCAATAAAATAGGTACATAATTAGTTTCGCCTGGACAAACAAAAATATAACCATTTTTAAAAACACTAAACAATGTATTTAATTCTGCGGGAATAAATTTTTTATTTGCCAAGTTTGCCAAATTGATTACCAGAACTCCATCAGATGCAAGAGTTGTTTTGATTTTTTTAAAAAATTCTACCGTTGTAAACTGAAATGGAATACTTTCAGCATTATATACATCCAAAAATATTATATCATATTTCAGTTTGGTTTTATTAACATATACTCGTCCATCGCCAATATTAACAGACATTTGGGAATCCTTCACAAAACCAAAATAGTCTTCTGCAATTTGTGGAATTGCATCATCGATTTCAACAATATCAATTTCCGTGTCAATAAAATTCTTTCTGATAAACATTGGCATAATTCCTCCACCTAAACCAATAAATAAAACTTTTTCAGGCTTGTGACCAAGTGCCGGAAGAGATAAAAAAGCATATTTCATAAAGGAAGAAACCAATCTGTCGGGTTTTGCTGGATCATATATACTCTGAGAACCCTTTCTAGGTAAAAAGACTAAATGCATT
>Ga0307988_1001731_pt1 | contig 11776 bp, 12 predicted proteins | sample EllFjometagen183_FD_203166 | JGI IMG/M metagenome (GOLD analysis project Ga0307988, IMG submission 203166) | Marine microbial communities from Ellis Fjord, Antarctic Ocean - #183 | ecosystem: Environmental > Aquatic > Marine > Unclassified | place: Southern Ocean | collected 2014-10-08 | reverse complement strand
TCTGTTTGATAGTTGTTCAACAGGAAACGGTATATCTTGCTTGAACACACAGACAGAAATTAAGCCTCCCTGCTCTTTATAGTCATACCGCGCGGAAATTCTCCCAAAATGGTTTCCTTGGGCGCTCCAATTATTCAGGACAGAGCATAACATGTCTGCATAGATTTTTAATCCTCCATTATGATATGGCTCAATATGAGTAGATGCCAGACAATCAAGTGAAGGCACCTTTTTATCCCAAGTTGTAGGAGTTGTGCTTGGAATAATAATTTGGTTGGTATCTTCTACAATAGCAATCTCCTGTGTCGTTAAATCAAAGTATTTGTAAATTAATTGATTTAATTTAAGCTGGCATTCTTCAACTAAACGCTTTCTATATGATGTCTTTATTCTATCTTTTGAAACGAATAAATCTTTATCTTCAAAGGTATTTATGGCATTTGATAAATCCGAAAAAAGAGAATTGACCTCATCAATAATATTCTGTGCGCGTTTTTCGTCGTCAGTATCTGCGGGCAATGGAAATGGTATTCTCAACAGTTCATAAAGATGAACTTTATCTCTTTCGGTGCCCCAGTTTGAAGAATTATGGAACAAAAAATATTTTCCCAGAGAAGAGCGCACATAGGCACATAAAAACTTCAGTAACTTTTCATCATCACGAGCAGGTTTCAAAATACATATTGACTGTAATGCATGTTGAAAGACAACAGGCATATTATCATTATATGTAACTTTGGGCGAAGCAAATCCCTGACTGACCAGAACCATTGGGGGAACAAAAAAGCGTGGATCAGGATTGCAATATATATATTCGCAACGATTCTTTTTTTCTTTCAACGCCTTTCCCAAAGTAATGGTATCTTGAGGCAGCATCAATAAATCTGATTGCCAAGTTCCTGATGCCCCCAAATAAGGTTGGTCTAATTTCCAAGGGATATCTTTTTCTTTGCCATTTAATTCTTTTTTTTGACTCCAGGGTTTAAACCCTTGCCCTGTTCCCCATCTTTTATTTGTTTGAGACTCCCGGCTTAGAATAGCAACATTATCGCTCAAAGGCGGAAACGTATCTAAGGATTAATTCTTTATTGTTTTTTAATGCCTGCTTTAAATCTTCAGCTCTTGCGTTTTTCATGCCCTGGTTTAATGCCTCTGCCAAAAGCTCATGCCCGACGACCACAGATTTGCGTTCGTAAAGATGATCTATTGTTTTGCTGAAAATTCTGATTATCTTTCCATGAGCGATTTTCTTTATTATGCGTTCATTTCCTAAAGCTGAATATTTTATGGAACGCAGATGAGATAATTCTTTTTCTGAAAGCTTGCGAACACGTCTCACTTGACGACCTGCCGTTTTACCAAACGGACTCCGTCCCGAAAAGACCAATTTTACTTACCATATCAATCCTCATCACAAGGTCATATGGTACGTCATTTTAATTGTCTGATTGTTTAATTATCTAATTTTTCACCTCCTGTACCAAAGTTTAGTTAATGTCGCAAATTTTGTGATACGACTTTATAATTTCCAATGTCATGTTTGACATTGCCGATAATTTTCATCTTTGATTTCCAATATTCCTCCCATTCTTTTTTGCGCAATTCTTTTATTTTAACTCATGTCAAATGTACATGCGATAGTTAAATACCTTAAGAAAATCGGAACAACGATCCCGCACAGCCTCAAACCAGGCATCACGCCGGCGTGGATTACATACATAATTCAGTTTGGGACTGTCGATAATATTCCCAAGATTGTCCATTACCTCGCGAGCAACTGCCTGTCCTCCATGAACCGCCAGTGTCGTATAAACATTTATTTTAACAAAACCATCTGAAGGGAGTGAGGATAAATCTTCCGGTTTGACCGAAGATGTGCCGTGTAAACACAGGATTTTTCCAACAACATTATTTATTTCCTTAGCACGCTTTGATTGGTAGTTTACTTGATCCGCCGTAGCCCGATGTTCCGTACCAACATTCGGGACAATAATATCCACACCTGTTTGTGATAGAAATTCCTGGGCCTGTGCTACGCTGGTCGGTTCGTTCTTTTCGCCTTTTTCACCGGATTCATAGATTTCATCAACGGCTCCCTCAATCACAACTCTTCCTTTCATTTTATCAACATATTCTGCTGTCATTTTGATGTTTTCATTAAACGGTTTTTCGCTTGCGTCAAACATAACTGATGCGAATTGATCGGCGAAATCATTAAGGATATCTCCATCCAGCCAGGGAAACGCGTGATCCAGATGCGGCAATACACGCAAGTGGCGATACGGACTATTTTCACTCATAAACAGTTCTAAATCAGAAAACATCATCTTTGTTCCCAATACCGGATCACCGCAGGCGGTTAACAAAGTCATTTGTCCACGTGCTGGATAACGGCAGGTCCAAGCCGGTATTATGGGTAAATTTCTGACACCAGTTTCTTCACTCATTTTGAGAGCTGACGCGAGAATTGCTTCCAGGGTCTCTCTGTCTTCCGCGCAGAAAACCGGGAGTGCGACTCCGAGTTCACCGGCTTCCTGATAAATTTCCTTAACTTCTTTGTAATCTGTTATTAACGGCATTGTATATTCCTTTGTTTTATTGGTTTTGTATGTTATTTTGTTTTATAAAGTTTTTAACGATTTCCGCTTTTGGAATAGCAGTCGTTGTTCCGATTGCTTGAACACAGAATGCAGCGGTGGCTGTAGCGAACGTTGCTGTTTTTATTAAATCCCACTGCTTAAGAAGACCGTAAAGAAATCCTGCTACAAAAGCATCTCCAGCACCGCAGGTGTCCGCTACGGAAACTTTATAGATTCCTTGTTTAAAGCGTTCTTTGCCATTACTGAGCAGAACGCCGTCTTTGCCCATCTTGATGCCCACTGTCCCAATGCCTTTATCAAGATAAAATTTAAGTTGATCTTCCGGATCGCTGAAACCGGTGATAAAAACAGACTCATCATTGTTCGGCATAAATAAATCCAAATAAGGAAGGCAGGGGACGATCGCATCCGTAATGTCCTCCTTCACGACTGGGTCCATGCTTGTCAGCACTCCGTTTGTTTGAGCGAATTTAAGTAATTCGACCATTGGCGGACCATCAAGTGCAGGCAGCAACCCGGCTCCCGCAATATGCAATACTTTTGATTCCGCGATGATATCGGTGTCCACTTCTGTTTTATTGTAATTACGGTTTACACCGAATGTGTGATAAAGACGCCTTTGACCATCTTCCGGAACCATAACAAAAGAAAAAGCGGTATTATCTTCGGCGGATCTGCATACACCACGAACATCCACATTTTCCTTCCGTAGCGAATCAATGAGGATATTACCAAACTGGTCATTACCCACTTTACCCAAAATAGAGACATCAAGTCCCAGGCGAGCCGCGTCAACACCTGTATTATACGCACAACCTCCAGAATGAATTTCAAGAGTATCAAAATAGCCTGAAGTCCCTTTTTCTGGAAACGCATCTATGCTTTTGCCGAAAACATCAAGTACCAAAATGCCTAGGCAAGCTAGATCGTATTTCTTATTTTTATCGATTTTCATTGTCTTCCTTTTATACTGGTTAATGCATTATTACTCCACCAGTAATATTAATTGCCTGACCGGTAATATATGAGGAATCATCACTCGCATAAAAAACTGCGAGTTTCGCAATATCTTCAATGCTACATAAACGTCCCAAAGGTATCTTGCTCTCAAAGTACGGCTTGACTTCTTCTGGTTTCATATTCCTCTTTGCCGCATAATCTCCAATCATAGAATCCCACAATGGCGTGAAAACAACTCCGGGACAAAGAGCGTTGACCCGGATATTATTTTCAGCGAATTCCATGGCAAGTGACTGGGTAAGGCCTATCACCCCAAACTTGCTCGCGCAATACGCGCCATATTGAGCATTTCCCTTTTTACCGGATTGAGATGACATATTCAGGATCACCCCGCCTCCCTGTTTCACCATTCTCCTGATGGCAATCTGGCAGCCATTGAAGGTTCCTTTTAAGTTAACGGCGATGGTTCTATCCCATAACTCTTCGGAGCATTCAAGAAAAGGAATGATATATGAAACTCCGGCACAGTTAACCCATATGTCAATTCCTCCGAACTGCGCTTCAACCGCAGCGGCGGCCTTTCCCAACTCTTTTGGTTGTGACACATCAGCGGCAACTGCCAAGTAAGCCGATTTGTCCCCACCTGCTTCGGCAATTATTTTTTCCGCGTTTTTTTTGCTAATATCGCAAATTGCTACTTTTGCGCCTGCCGCGTGAAACTGGCGGCAAATTTCCGCGCCAATTCCGCTGCCGCCACCAGTTACAACCGCAACCTTGTCTTTTAATTTCATTGTTTAATCCTCAGGAATAATTAAAACTTTCAAGCTTTGTTTTTTCTGCATCAATTCTAATCCATCATGAAAATCCGCTAATTTCACTTTATAGGTTACGATATTACTCATATCCAACTTCTCATCAGCCATTAAATCTATTGCTTTCTGAACATGTTCCGGCCGGGAATCAGATGCCCCGACAATGCGAAGTTCACTATAATGAATTATCCTGCTGTCAAAAGTAATCTCAGAACTGCCTTTTGGGAGACTGGCAAACAGGCTTATGGTTCCGCCTTTTTTCGCTAATTTAATTGATTCTTCCTGTGGAATTTTCCCAGGAGCGCAGACAATAACAACATCAACACCAAGTCCATTGGTCTCTTTTTTAACAATCGCTTCGACATTATCATTCCCGTTAATAACCATAACATTCCGCAATTTCCTTAACATACTCAGTCGAGGTTCGGAACGCTGGCTTATCATGACCAATGAAGCTCCGTAAGCCTTCGCGACTTCCGCGTGGATTGCACCCAATGGGCCGCCGCCAACAACCATAACAGTATCTCCTTCTTTCACCCCAGCTAAGTCCTGAGCATTGATTGCACAACTGACTGGCTCCGCGAGTGCCGCAAAATCGTTTGGAACAGATGCCGGAACTTTTATTACATTGCCGCCTTGCAGTGCTTCTTTGGGAATGGCGATGTATTCCGCGAAGCCACCATCAAAATCATAGCTTATCGGCTTGGCGTTGGGGCACATATTCGGCAATCCGACAGCACAAACTTCACATTTGTGACATGCTATTGTAGTTGCCATAGTCACCCGTTCTCCAACAGCAAAACCAGTAACATCAATACCAACTTGAGTAATAGTGCCGATGAATTCGTGCCCAATGATTATGGGCGGAGTGCATCTGGGGTTACCGACATTGAAAATCTTAAGATCCGTCCCGCAAATCGCGCAGGCATGAATTTTAACGATCATATTGTCTTGGGTTAAAACCGGATCAGGGCGTTCTTCTATCCTGATATCTTTTGTTGTGTGGTAAACTGCTGCTAACATAACTTTCCTTTATTCTTTATGATTTATTAAAATATTTAACTTTACATGACAGGAACTTTGTTCCAATCCTCCATAAACTTTTGCAAACCGGAATCAGTCAGTGGATGCTTGAGCATCGCTTGAAGGATTGTGCCAGGCATAGTCACAACATCACACCCAGCGAGAAAAAGTTCAGCCACCGTTTGAGGCGAGCGAATAGACGCTGCAATAATTTTGGTATTAATTTTCTGAGCATCAAAAAGAAGTCTGATATCACTCACAAGATCAACTCCTGATGAATTAATGTCATCAAGTCTTCCAACGAATGGTGCAACATAATCCGCCCCGCTACATGCCGCGGCAATGGCCTGATTAACACTGAAAACTAAGGTTACTGTAGTTTTAATTCCATCCTGAGTGAGCAGCTTGACGCTGGCTAATCCCTGTTCGATCATCGGAATTTTAATAATAATATTCTTACTAAATTGAAACAGCTCACGAGCTTCTTTGTTTATACTTTCAGTATCAGTAGCAATTACTTCAAGCAGGATTGTTAAATCCGGGTTAATGGCAAGGATATCTTCCACACATTTTTTAAATGGTTTATTTTCCCTTGCAATGATGGATGGATTTGTTGTAACACCAGTAACAACACCAGTCGCTACTCCTTTTCGTATTTCTTCCGAATTTGCAGTATCAAGAAATATATTCATTTTGTATCCTTAAAAATAATGTTAAATATCAATATTTATAGCTTCATCAGCAGCTTCGCCGATCCATCCCGGACATTCGCCTTCATGTTCCAGTAAGATATTATTACATACTCCTCGCTTTTTCATTGCATGGTTAAGAAAGTGAAACAGAGTGGAGATTTCAGGACGCCGCTCAAAACATTTCACTACCAATGTCATTATTCCAGTTACAGAATTCTGCAGTCCCGAGACAAGTTCGCTATTGCCGGAAACAGCAGCATTATATAGATTCACAAAAAGCCCGGGATTAATATGCACCAGACTTACCGTCAAACCTGATGCTCCGTTAAGAATAGCTTCGCCAATCAGGTGCTCTTTGCCTTGAATAAGATAAAAATCCGGGAGATTTGAAAGTTCGGATGCCAATTTTTTGAAGCGTTCGAAATCCGCGCTTGAATCTTTAAATCCAATAACATTTTCATGCTGCGCCAGACGTTTTATCATATCTGTATTCAACTTGCTTCCAGCAAAGACTGGAATATCATAAATCATTACCGGTAAAGGGCTCTTGTCCGCGAATTTAAGAAAGATAGTTTCAAGTTCCGAAACGCTGTAATTGAAGTATCCGGGACTTGTTAAAACAACTCCACTGGCTCCCGCGTCTGACATCGCCGCTGAATTTTCAAGCATCTCAGGCAGTCCCATGCCGGTGCATCCGGCAAAAAGTGGAATCTTTGAACCGACTTGATCACTTGCCGCCCGGCAGATTTTTGCCTGGTCGCTTCTGCTGAACCAAGGACCTCTACCTGTACTTCCGCAGACAAAGATTCCATGACATTCTTTCTCTATAAAGTCGCCACAGACTGATTTTACTCCATTTAAATCCGGTTCACCGGCTTTGGAACATGGAGTTACGATTGGTACTAAAACACCTAATTGTTTCACAATTTATTTTTCCTTGATTTAATAAAAATTATTTATCTTTTAATTCTCGAATCTGTAAATTTATCAATTTCATCGGTATTTGTAGTGGAAAACTCGGAAATGACTGCACCTTCATCTCCTGCCTGAAACCAATGCAGAGTGTCAGGTTGGAGAGTGTATTGTTCTCCGGGGTTAAGCTCTATCTCATGAAAAACAGTAACATATGATTTTAAGTTTTCATGAATTTTAGCCTTAATGTCAGGAGTGGATTCACCCGGCACATACAAATAAACCTTGCCCCATCTGCACCTGAATGTTTCCTCTTTGCCGCTAACGCCGCCAATTGTGTCGCCGCCAATCTCATTTGTCCGTAATTCGCTGAACTAATTTGTCCATTGATTTGCTTCTGTATCTTCTTGTTTTGGCGCGATAGCGCTTTTTTTTTGCTTTTTCTTCAAAAAACTTCATAAAAAATCATTTTCTTCCTTTTTGCTTCTTCTTTCGGTTGTCTATTCTTGCTTTTGAAAGTTCAATCGTAGATAGAGGACCGGTTATGAAAAAATCTTCACGCAAACGCAAATGTGATATTTGCGGAGAAAAGTTTACCCTCGATAAATACAATTATTACCACCAAAAATGCTGCTCCAATCCAAAATGTCAGAAATCCAGCAACCGCCTAGGATCAAAGCGTTATCGTCGTAAAAAACGGCATGATTCACAGTTCCGAAATAAAGAAGTCAAGCGTGTCCAGATCTGGCGGAAAAAGAATCCCAATTACCAATCAAACAAAAAAAGTGCAAAAAAATCTGAAAAAGATTCGTCGTTACGTGATTTCGGTCGAGGCGAAAACGCTACTCAAAATAAAATGTTACGTGATTTCGCTTTGTTCCAAATGTATTGTATTCAAGGACTTGTTGTTAATTTAACCGGCGCGTTACGTGATGACATTGGTAGTTTAATGAACAGCTATTATGATAGAGGAAAGGCTCTATTTCCGGAGCTTGAAAACCAATTTTATCAAGGAGATTTTTCTTATGATCCAAAAGAAAATGATCGATCCGGCACGGCGCAGGCGTCTGCCGGAAGGTTTCGGGTGGGTAGACCACCGCCTCGTGCGTGAAAATATTATCGAAAATTTCAGTGCGGAATCATTAGTGCTGTATTTGTTCCTGCTCACTGTCGGGGACGAAAACTGGTAGAAATCAGGAAGTTCTGATTTCACACATTATCAGAACCTAAATAAAAACCAAACCTTTTCAACACAAGCTCGCATTGCCAATGATTTACAGACAAAAAGGTTTGGATTTTATTTACATAGTATTATCTTCTTTAAGTATAAGGAGGTTATATGAACATACAAAATTTACAAGAAAAGTATCCCAAACTCATTTTCGAAATGAAAGAAAATGGCTATTCAGGATTATACATATCCAGAATAGAAAGTGAGATACGACACATTATTCGTCAAGCAGGTGCAAAAGGATGGAAATCTTATACGGATGTTTACTTTGAGTATGCTAAAATATCCAAGTCTCCAGCTTATCTTAGTATGAAAAGAACTGTTTTGGGATTGATAGAAAATTATGAAACTTATGAAATAAATCCAGGGAGTCGGGCCATACACAAAATTGCGAGAAAAACAAGTTATGATTCTTTGACGGGTGAATTTAAATCCCTAATAGATCATTACAAAAAAGTTGAGAAATGCAATGGGAAGAAAGCCTCTACCATTTATACCGAATCCCATAACGCGACTACATTTTTACTTGCTCTACAACAAAAAGGCATGAATACATTAGAAAAAATCACAGAAAATGGAGTGCTTGAAATATTTACCAACCAGCAAGGTCATCCATCACATGGCTATTCCTGTAAGAAAAGTATTTCAGTCATATTAAAAGTTGGAATATCATTTTTCCCTGAACATATTTGTGAAAGGATTCTTTCTTATTTACCCACACTTAGAGAGAAGAGAAAAAATATAGAATATCTTACAAATAAAGAAATTTCCAGAATTAAATTTGTATTGACCGAAAAGGAATCATCCCTTTCTCTGAGAGATAAAGCAATTGGATTACTGGCTCTATACACTGGTCTCAGGAGTTGCGATATAGCGGGACTGTCTATGAATAACATTGATTGGTCAAATGACCTCATCAAAATTAGACAGCAGAAAACAAACGTTCCATTGGAATTACCGTTAACCGCCATCGTCGGAAATGCAATTTATGACTATTTAACTTTGGAACGTCCTCAAAACAACTTGCCGGAAATATTTTTAACACAAACCCATCCGTATAAAAAGCTAAAGAGCCAGAGTCTCTTCAATGTTGCCAAAAAAATCATGTCAGTGGCACAGATTAGAGAAGAAGTTGGCAGCCGAAAAGGATTTCATCTTTTCCGTCATTATGTGGCAACTGCATTGCTTGGCAACGGAATTCCTCAACCAATAATTAGTAGTACATTGGGACATACATCTCCTGCTTCACTGAATACTTATCTGAGTGCAGATTTTTCTCATCTCAAAGAATGTGCTCTTAATGTTGAACATTTTCCCTTGCGAAAGGAGGTATTAAATTGAAATCGTTAAATTATTTCTTATATATCCTCATAGAAAAATACATTTCTTATCAAAAAATATCTGAACATTGGAATGAATCCTATGAACTCAACCTCTTATTATTCGCGAAGTATTGTATGAATAAATACCCGCATGTAATAGAATTATCACAAAAAATGGTTGATGAATGGTGTCGGCAACGGGATTCGGAAAACAATAATTCTTGCAGATCCAGAATATATGTTGTTGTCAGCTTTATTCGATATCTAATAAAACGAGGTAAAACTGATATCATAGCTCCAGTTCCTCCCCGGAAAACTCCGCGAACTTATGTTCCGCATTCATTTACCAAAACTGAGCTCCATAATTTTTTTTATGCTTGTGACAACATATCAGGGGAAAAAACTCTCGATCAGCGAATAAGAAAAATTACAATCCCTATATTTTTCCGACTGTTATACAGTAGCGGAACAAGGACAAATGAAGCACGAATGCTGAGAGTAAAAGACGTTAATCTTTGTGATGGAATTCTAAATATCCATTATTCAAAGGGGTATAATCAACATTTTGTCGTTTTAGATGACAGCATGCGAATTATCATGGAAAAATATGATGCTGTTATACGGGAAATACGTCCTGACAGAGATTACTTTTTCCCTGCAAGGAAAAATAAATACCACACGCGACAATGGGTACAGGCGAATTTTAGGGAGTTGTGGGATATGAGTAATAATTCCTATGCCACAGCATACGAATTCAGACATAACTATGCAATAGAAAATATTAACCGATGGATAGGGGACGGTTTGGACTTTCATGCGAAACTTCTTTATTTAAGTAAGAGCATGGGACATAGTGCTCTGGAAAGCACAACGTATTATTACTCACTGGTCCCCGGATTGGCTAACATTATGGAAGAGAAAACACAAAAATCTTTTAACACGATTGTCCCGGAGGTGTAAGATGAAAAAAGCGTCTAAAGAATCCTGTAAAATTGCTCGCCATATCAATGAGTGGCTGACGAAATATGTTCCTTCACAGAAGGTTTGCAGTGATCATACACTGAAATCTTACAATTATGCCTTGGCTTTGTATATAGGTTTTCTGGAAACTGAAAAAGACATTGCCCCGTCTAATTTGCGACCGGATTGTTTTGGTCGTTCTTATATAGAAGAATGGCTTAGATGGCTAATGGAATGTAGGAAATGCAGTCCTGAAACATGCAATAACCGTTTAGCTTCATTGAGGTCATTCCTTAAATATGTTGGAAACAGGGATCTTTCTTTCCTGGCGTTGTCGCAGGCCGCATCACAAATTCCCAGAAGAAAAACATGCAGAAAAAAAGTGAACGGAATGAGCAAAAATGCAGTGCAAGCATTATTATCAGCGCCGGATATAACTACAAGGACAGGCCGTCGGGATCTGGTGTTGTTCATTGTAATGTACAATACCGCTGTCAGGATAAACGAGGTGCTATCCCTGAAGGTGCAGCACTTGCACTTGGAAGCGGAGAAACCAAATATCACGGTTATTGGGAAAGGTTCTAAAGTAAGAACGTTGTATTTGCTTCCCAGAACAGTTTCACATTTGAAAAAGTATTTAGCTGAATTTCACGAAGAAACTCTCCTACCGGAATCCTACGTATTCTACTCTAGAAATACGGGGCCTCAAGGGAAAATGAGTCAAGCCGCAGTAAATAAACAATTGAGAAAGTACGCTGCATCTACCCATTCCATTTGCAAAGAAATGCCAATAGGCCTGCATGCTCATCAAATCAGACATGCCAAAGCCTCCCATTGGCTGGAAGATGGAATGAATATCGTACAGATATCTTTTTTGTTAGGACATTCCCAAATACAAACGACAATGGTATATTTAGATATTACGACGGAACAGGAAGCCAAAGCACTCGCTACTCTGGAAGATGAAAACAGCAGAAAGATCTCTAAAAAATGGAAAACTAGAATGGATAGTCTTGCTAATTTCTGTGGTGTTCATAAAATAAAAAAGTAGAAAAATATCCAAACCTTTTTATCTGTAAATCGTTGGCAATGCGAGATTGTGTTGAAAAGGTTTGGATTTTATTTAGGTTCTGATAATGTGTGTCATGGTATTCCGATGCCTCAATTTGCAAACGTTTGAAAGGTCTAAATTTAACGGTATTTTCGCTGAAAACTTTGCGGAATGAGTTAATCGCAGGCGAACTGATTGCCTATCAAAAACCAC
>Ga0307988_1001729_pt1 | contig 11793 bp, 12 predicted proteins | sample EllFjometagen183_FD_203166 | JGI IMG/M metagenome (GOLD analysis project Ga0307988, IMG submission 203166) | Marine microbial communities from Ellis Fjord, Antarctic Ocean - #183 | ecosystem: Environmental > Aquatic > Marine > Unclassified | place: Southern Ocean | collected 2014-10-08 | reverse complement strand
TAACAGTTGACTGTGTTTTGAAAAGAGTTGGAGATGGGTATGAAAATTGGTATAATTGCTGATACGACAGCAGATTTTCCCGTTGGGCTGGCAGAGAAAAAAAATATAATTTCAGTTCCTGTTCATATTATAATTAATGGTAAATCAAGATTGCATGGAATTGATGTTGTCAATCAGGAAGTTGTTGAGCATTTAAAACAAAAAGATGATGTCAGTACTCAACCACCTACGCCCCGTGAATATTGCTCTGTATTTGAAAAGGCAGTTCAGGAATATGATCAAATTTATTCTCTGCATGTATCCAGCGAACTTTCAGGTTGTTTTGAAAATGCAAAGCATGGGCTGAGATTGTTTAAAAAGAAACAGAAAAGTGGAGAAAAAGGCATTGCTGGTGACCCCAATATTAAGATTATAGATACCAGATGTGCTAGTATCAGCCAGGCCCAAATAGTTAACCGGGTGGCCAATATCATAAAAACTGAAAAAGATCTGGCAAAAATTGAAAAATATATTAAATGGCTGATCAGTAAAGCCATGATGTTTTTTGTTGTTGATGATTTGTACTGGCTTAAGAAAGCAGGCCAGTTGAACGCTATTTCTGGTTTTTTTGGTAAATTACTTGATATCAAGCCTGTTGTTGAGCTAAAAGACGGATTCCTTACACCTTTAGCAAAACCCAAAGGCAAAGACGCTGCTCTTGATATGATGGTGGAAACAATTAAAGAAGCCACTCCTAAATATCGAAGAGGTGTTGAACTGTGGGTTGGACATTCTGCAGCCCTTCTAGATACAAAATACGTTCAAACTAAGCTTGCTAAAAGTTTTAAAATTGATAAGAAAAAGATACCAATTGTGGAAGCCGGTCCGACTATTGCTGCCCATACGGGCCCGGGCGTGGTCTGTGTGAGTGTCCTACCTAAATAGAGCGTCTGGACTGTTTTATTTTATACAGAAAGATCAAGTTGCTGTATTGTTCCTACCTGACCGTTTTCTTTTTAATAAATACCAGCCTTTTGGATTTTTCCAGATATCAAGTCTCTTGCTGTGATTAAAAGATCCCTTATAACTTTTTACAGATAACAGAGATATCTTTGAATTTTGAACTTGCATAATAGTATTCCTTCATTATTATTTAAACATCGACTGTTTTTTTAAATTCTTCAGGGTTTAAAAAAAGGATTGATAATAGGGTATAAGTGCATATATAATCATTAGCTTATACATTAGGTACAATTGAAGTTTAAAATTTAAGGATGTTAAATAAAATGTTTGGTGAAACCATTTCATATAATGCTGCTTTTCTTGCAGGCTTGTTATCTTTTTTTTCTCCATGTATTTTGCCTTTGATACCGGCCTACTTTACTTTTATTACAGGGCTCTCCATTGATGAGTTGACAGCAGGTGGTACAACTGAAGGCGCCCGGGAGACAAGAAATAAAGTAATTCTTTCAACCCTTGTCTACGTTTCCGGTTTTTCATTTGTTTTTATTTTAATGGGTGCTTCAGCCTTTTTTTTAGGCAGCCTTATTCAGGATTACGACTGGGTCATAAGGTATCTTGGTGGCTCTGTTATTATTGTTTTCAGTCTTCACCTGCTTGGTATAATAAATATTAAAAAGCTGAATTTTGAAAAACGTTTTCATGTAAAAGGAAAACCTCTGCATCTATTAGGTGTCTTTACTATTGGTATGGCTTTTGGCGCAGGGTGGAGCCCGTGCATCGGACCAATATTAGGTTCAATACTTATAGTGGCTTCAAACCAGGAAACTGTTCTTAACGGGATGTTGCTGCTGGCGCTATATTCTTTAGGAATAGCCATCCCATTTATGTTAATTTCAATTTTTATAACCCGAATGATGGAAACCATTAAACGGGCAAAACGGTTTATGATTTATATTAATAAAGCAACAGGTGCCCTACTGCTTGTTGTGGGTATCCTTTTAATTACAGATACATTTAAGCTGCTCGGCAGTTTATAAAGGAGATTTAAGTTTATGCAAAAACAGGGGATGTTTTTTTCAGTTTTGTTGTTGATTGTCTTGGTACTTGGGTTTCTTATATATTTCAAAACAGATAGTCGCAACAATTCCCGGACTGGAAAAGGTTCAGAAAACCCTGTCCAGGTTCAGGTATCAGGAAAAATAGATTTCAAAACCCATGATGCGGGAATAAAACTTGTAAAGAGTTTAAATAAAAAAGCGTTTGTTTTTTTTCATGCAGATTGGTGTAAGTATTGTAAAGATATGGAAAAGGGAGCTTTTTTAAATGCACAAGTCATAAAATATTTAAATGATAATTTTATTTCTATTGAAGTAGATACAGATGTTGAAGAAGAGACCTCATCCAAATACAAGATCAAAGGTCTTCCTCAACTTTATTTCTTAGAGGAAGATGGCTCGCCGATAAGGTATCGCCCTGGTTTTGTTGACACAGAAGAGCTTTTCCAATTATTAAAATATATCAATACTGACAGCTATAAGAAAATGGCTTTTAGAGACTTTGTTAACCAGAATTAATAGAACAGGAGAGCCGTTATTATGTACAAGTGCTTGAAACATGTATCAATGGTAATTTTTTTCATCATTCTTTTTGCAGGGTTCAGTTATGCTGGATCAAAATATGTGACAGATATTACTAAAATTACACTAAGATCAGCACCTGATGCTGAACATAAAATCATTACAATGCTCAGATCCGGAACCAGAGTAAATGTTTTTGAGCAATCCGGCGCATGGTCAAAAGTTAAAACAAATGATGGTAAAGAAGGGTGGGCATTGACACGATTTTTAGTGAGCAACAAACCGGCTATTAGTTTAATCAGCTCTTTTGAAAAAGAGAACAAAAACATGATTGAGAAACTCGAAGTGTTAAATGCTGAAAACACTGACCTAAAAGAGACAAGTAAAAAACTTCAAGGTATTGAAGAAAAATATAATGAATTGGTAAAAGAATCAAAGGCCTTTTTAACTCTTAAAAAAGAGTATAAAGCGATTAAAGATAAATACGATGATCAGCAGGAAACCATCACTTCTTTTGAAGATAATTATAAAAATAAAATAATGATATGGTTTTTAATTGGTGCTGGTGTGTTTGTTTTCGGAGTTTTGCTTGGGATGGGGGCTAAAAAGAACCGGAGAAGTTACTTGAGATGATTCATAAAACCGACTTTCTTGTCATTGGCAGTGGCATTGCAGGGCTTAATTTTGCATTAATAGCAGCTGAAAAAGGCAAGGTTACTGTCATTACCAAGAAGAAGGTTAACAGAACCAATACGGCCCTTGCCCAGGGTGGTATTGCTGCTGTATTAGGTAAAGATGATTCTTTTGATCTCCATGTGGAGGATACACTTGCTGCCGGTGATGGTCTGTGCAATCGTGAAGTGGCTGAAATGGTTATTAAAGATGCTCCTGATATGATTGCGGCTCTAGTTGCGAAAGGGGCTGTATTTAATAAGAAAAATGGCTCAGAGACAGAATTTGCCATGGGACAGGAAGGCGGGCATTCAAGAAAGAGAATAGTTCATGCCCATGATCTTACCGGCAAGGAGATAGAAGATGTTCTTGTGGAACATTCTGAAGCCCATAAGAATATTGAGATTTTTGAGAACCACATAGCAGTTAATCTTATTACCCATACAAAAAGTATCAAAAGCGGCCTTCTTGTTAAGGACTACGAAAAAAGATGTTGCGGAGCATATGTTTTAAATAATGAAACCGGAGAGGTTGATACGTTTCATGCAGGCATTGTTTTAATCGCAGCAGGTGGTGCAGGTAAGGTATATCTGTATACAAGTAATCCTGACATAGCTGCCGGAGACGGTGTTGCTATGGCATACAGGGCCGGCGCTTCTGTGGCAAACCTTGAATTTGTTCAATTTCACCCTACCTGTCTTTATCATCCTGAAGCTAAGAATTTTTTGATTTCTGAGGCAGTAAGGGGCGAAGGTGCGATCCTCAAGGATATTCGCGGCAGGGAATTTATGCATAAATATTCGCCGGACAAGGAGCTTGCCTGCCGGGATGTTGTGGCAAGAGCCATTGACAATGAAATGAAAGTAAATGGTGATGATTGCGTATTCCTTGATATATCCCATAAAGATGAAGACTTTATTAAAGAAAGATTCCCTAATATTTACAACAATTGCTTGAGGCTTGGTATTAATATTACAAAAGAGCCAATTCCTGTTGTGCCTGCTGCCCATTATATGTGTGGAGGGGTAGCAACTGATATGTCGGGCCAGACAGATATCAGGGGGCTTTATGTGGCTGGAGAAGCCGCTTGTACCGGATTGCACGGTGCCAACAGGCTTGCAAGTAATTCTCTTCTGGAAGCCCTTGTTTATTCAAAAAATGCAGCCTTGGCTGCTGTTGAAGAGATGGCTTTAATTGACATAAAATCAGAAGAGGAGCCTTTGCCCTGGGATAGAATGGGCACAGATGACAGTGATGAAGCTATTGTTGTAACCCAGAACTGGGATGAAATCAGAAGATTAATGTGGAATTATGTTGGGATTGTCCGCACAGATAAGCGTCTTTCCAGGGCTTTAAGAAGAATAGAAAATATCCAGCAGGAAATCCATGAATATTACTGGAATTTCAAGATTACTTCAGATATTGTTGAACTTCGCAACCTGGCGACTGTTGCAGAACTTATCATTCAATCTGCATTGCTTCGGAAAGAGAGCCGTGGGCTTCATTTTAATCTTGCATATCCTGAAAAAGATGATGTAAACTGGTTAAAAAATACAATACTTAAAAAAGAGAGTCATCAATTTTTTGAATAGTAAGATCCTGTTTTAGCACTTAAAGAGATTTTATATGCTTGAAAAGTTAACTAACGAAGAATCGGAAGAAAAAGTTCACCAAATCGAAAAACTTGAGCTTGAGCTGAAGCTGGCCAAAGACAAGCTGCAAGTCAGTGAAAAAAAATTACAAAATTATTCAAACCAGACAGAACAATTAAGCCTTGCAGCAGTTTCCATGCTTTCAATAAAAGATGAGCAGGAAATATTTGATAACATCAGTAAGGCAATTGTCGAGCATTCAGATTACCAAAGAGTAATCATATCGCTTTTTAAACCGGAATTTCCCTATCGTGATATTATTGGTTTTGGCGGCATTGATCGGCAGACAATTGATAAGTTAAGAACAGTTGAAATGCCACCCAGCTGGTATGATAAAGTATCGAGCCAGGGGGAACAAGTTGGCCGATTAAGCTATTATATACCCCATACCATGAAGGGGATATTGAATCAGGAGGCTACGGTCTATGGCAAAGGAAGTATCTTTGAATCAAGCAATGCATGGCATCCTGAAGATAATCTTTTTGTAAAGATGATCAACCAAAAAGGTGAACTGATTGGTGTTTTTTCTGTTGACGAATCAAAGTCAGGATTAAAACCAACGGATGAGACAGTCAGCCCCCTTGAAATTTTTGCCAGCCTGACTGCACAGATAATTATATTGAATAAAACGCGTATTGAACAGCAAAAACTGGAACTGCAGCTGAACCATGCACAGAAGATGGAAGCTATTGGAACCTTAGCAGGTGGAGTTGCCCACGATCTTAATAATGTTTTGAGTGCCCAGGTCGGCTATCCTGATCTTATACTGCTTGATCTTCCGGAAAACAGCCCTTTGAAAGAACCAATCCTAAGAATTCAGGAATCTGGCCAAAAAGCTGCTGCAATTGTGCAGGACCTTTTAACCATGGCAAGAAGAGGGGTAGTTGTTACTGATGTTGTGAATTTAAATCAGGTTGTACAGAGATATTTTAAATCCCCTGAATATGAAAGGCTGGCTTTATTTAATCCTTCAGTCAATATCAAAAGCAATCTTGATATAAATCTATCCAATATAGTGGGATCAGCCATACATTTATTCAAAGTTATTATGAATTTGGTGAATAATGCTGCCGAGGCAATGCCTGATGGCGGAGATGTCCTTATTTCTACAAAAAATCAATATATTGATAAAAATACAGAGAAACCTGTTCGGGGGCACTATGCAACCCTTTCCATTTCTGACAAAGGCACCGGCATAGCAGCAAAGGATATTGAGAGAATCTTTGAGCCCTTTTATACCAAAAAGGTAATGGGGAAAAGCGGTACAGGTCTTGGCATGGCAGTTGTGTGGGGAACCATAGAAGACCACAAAGGGTATATTGATGTTAAGAGCAAAGAAAATGTTGGAACAACATTTACAATCTATTTTCCTGTAACAGAAAAAGATGTAAAGGCTCCAAAACAAGCCTTGCCTTTAGAGAAATATATGGGGAATGGGGAATCCATTCTGGTAGTGGATGATATTGAGGGGCAGCGAATTGTTGCCTCAGATATGTTAGGAGAACTCGGTTATTCTGTTAAATCGCTGGCAAGTGGAGAAGAAGCTGTCAAATATATGCAGGAAAATGCAATCGACCTTATTATTATTGATATGATAATGGATCCGGGGATTGACGGATGCGAGACATACAGGCAAATTATTAAAATCCATCCAGAGCAGAAAGCAGTAATTACCAGCGGATTCTCTGAAACTGATAAAGTGGGGATGACGCAACGTCTGGGAGCAGGGGAATATATAAAAAAGCCATATTCTCTTGAAAAAATAGGATTTGCTGTAAAAAAAGAACTGATGCGGAAATAAAGATGTTTATAGCAAAGCAGGGAGCCAAACCAACAGGTTATCTGGGTAAAATAACCGGTAAATTAATGAACAGGCTGCATACTAAGCTGTATATCGACTATTTTAAATATGATCTTCCCAGTGAAAAATCAAAAATACTGGATATCGGATGTGGTGGCGGCAAGTTTATAAAATTTTTATCTGATACCAATGACACATACAAGGTTTTTGGGCTTGATCATTCGCCGGAAATGGTAGAGCTTGCAAGAGCTATTAATGAAGATGCTATTGCTAAAAAACAGGTGCAGATCATACAAGGTTCCATTGCAAACATTTTAGTTAAAAAATCTACTATTGATCTAATTACTGCATTTGAAACTGTTCAATTCTGGTCTGATATCGGGAAAGCATTTATTGAGATTGAACGGTTATTACAGATTGGTGGTTCTTTTTTGATAATCAACAGATATCCAAATTTGAGAAGCAAGTGGTGGACGACAGTCCAGATCAAGAGTGATGAAGAATATATTGCAATGCTTTCAAAAGCCGGTTTTAAGGATATAGTTGTAGACTTGGATTATAAAAAAGGCTGGATAATTGTCAGGGCATATAAAGTTTAAGGTTTTTATTTTTTCACTCCTGTAAAAAGCGTAACAATACCAAAAGTCATCTGTTTATATCTTATATTCTTAAATCCGGCATTCTTCATTATTTTGGCAAATTCAACAGGTTCGGGGAATTTTAATACAGATTCCGGAAGATAGCTGTATGCTCCGGCATTTTTTGAGAAAAAAGCGCCCAGCAAGGGGAGCAATTTTTTAAAATAAAGAATGTAAAGGTCTTTAAGTAAACCCGGTGCTGGGGTTGTCAGCTCAAGAACTACAACCCGTCCGTTTTTTTTCAGACATTGCCTGAATTCTTTTAACGCATTTTCTCTGCCCATTATGTTTCTGATGCCAAAGGCAATGAATACAGCATCAAATAGATTCTTTTTTACTGGTAGAGAAAGCGCATTCCCGGCAGCAAGGTTTAGATCAGCTTTATTTGTTTTGTCAGCAAGTTTTTTTTGGGCAAAAGCGAGCATTTTATGGGAAAAATCAATGCCAAAGACTTTACATTGAGAATGATATCGGCCTTCATGTTGTTTTTGGATCTCAATTCCAACATCGCAGGTGCCACAGGCAACATCTAACGCCACCGCTTCTTTACCAAGCTTTGCAGCACGAACCATCTCTTTTCTCCAGTAGACATCCTGCCTCAAGCTTAAGAATCTGTTTAAAAAATCATATTTGGGTGCAATGCTGTCAAACATTGCCTGTATAAAATCAAGTTCTTTATTCATTATTGACAACTCAGGTTTTTGAATTACATTATATTGTTTATAGAAGATAAAAAAATAGCATAATAACTGTATAAATACAATCTTAGGGAACTTATGTCTGAAAAACGCGATTACTATGAAGTTTTGGGCCTGGGCAGGAATGCATCAAAAGCAGAGATGAAATCAGCTTATAGAAAGCTTGCAATCAAATTCCACCCGGATAAAAATCCAGATAATAAAGAAGCAGAAGATAGATTTAAAGAAGCTTCAGAAGCTTATGAAGTGCTTACAAATGATAATAAACGCCAGATTTATAATCAATATGGGCATCAAGGTCTTGAAGGTGCGGGACATTCAGGTGCCCGGGGATTTGATGATATATTTTCAAATTTTGGCGACATTTTTGAAGAGTTTTTTGGTTTTAGCAATGGTGGTGGTGGTGGTGGCCGCGGTAGAAGAGTTCAACGCGGTTCAGATCTTCGTTATGATATGGCTATTGATTTCATGGAAGCTGCCTTTGGTACAGAAAAAACCATTGACATACCAAAACTTGATCAATGTGATGAATGCGGCGGTACAGGCTGTGAAGAAGGAACGTCGCCTGAAACTTGTGAACATTGTCATGGCACCGGTCAGTTTATTCAAAGCCAGGGCTTTTTTAAAGTAAAGACAACCTGCCCTTATTGTAAAGGGAAGGGACAATCAATTTCTCACCCATGCAAAAAATGTCGGGGTGCAGGCAGAGTTGAAGTCACCAGGAAAGTACAGGTGAAAATACCTGCCGGAGTTGATACAGGATCAAAACTCAGACTAACAGGAGAAGGGGAGGCAGCACCTTCAGAAGATGGACAGAATGGAGACCTTTATGTTGTTCTGAAGGTAAAGGGCCACAAGTTTTTCAAACGTGATGATACTGACATTGTTTGTGTTGTGGAGATATCATTTGTACAGGCAGCATTAGGTGATGAGATTCTGATTGAAACTCTCACTGATGAGAAGAAGCTCAAGATTCCAAAAGGAGCACAGTATGGTAATACGTTCCGATTCAAAGGAGAGGGCATCGCTTCATTAAGGTCCGGCAGAAGGGGAGATCAGATTATTAATGTGGTTGTTAAAACACCAAAGAGATTGTCCCAGAAACAGGAAAAACTTTTAAAAGAGTTTGACAAACTTGATTCAAATAAAATATCTAATAAATTAAAGAATCTTTTTAAAAATATTTAAAATAAATTTCAAGGAGATAAACATTTTAAAATGTTTGAATTGAAAGTTAAAAATAATTTTTCAGCAGCACATAAACTGGCCATGGTTGGGGAAAAATGTGAAAACCTCCATGGCCACAACTGGAATATTGAAGCAAGAGTTTCCGGTAATGAGTTAAATTCTGCAGGTGTGCTTGTTGATTTTGGGGACATTAAAAAGTTTGTAAATAAAATTATGGAGGAGCTGGATCATAAGTATTTAAATGAAATAGAGATATTTAATGAGAAACAGCCCACATCAGAACGGATTGCAATTTATATAGCTGAAAAACTCCAGATTTATTTAGGTAGCCTGGATGAAGATGTCAAAGTCTCAAGCGTTACAGCCTGGGAATCTGAAGATGCATCAGCTACATATTTTTTATAATTTTTTTTGCGGGAATAAGGCCTGTAGCTGCCGCTGATACAATATTCCCGGCAACTCCGGGGCCGTCTCCTGCTACATACATTCCTTTTATAGTTGTTTCCAGATCATGGTCTGTTTCTATCTGAGTTGCAAAAAATTTGATTTCAGGAGCATAGAGCAGGGTCTCGTCATTTGACACCCCCGGAACAACCTGATTGAGTGCTTCAAGCCCCTCTGTAAGGTTGGACAGAATTCTTTCAGGTAATGCCATGGCTATATCTCCACATACAACGTTTTTCATGGTGGGTTCTATATAGCCTTTATTAATTCTGTTCCATGTTGACCGCCTGCCTCTTTTTAAGTCTCCAAACCGTTGCAGTATGGGCTTCCCGCCACCAATTAATGTGGCAAGCCTTCCAATGGATTCTCCATAGGCCTGGTTGTCTGTTACAGGCTCTGTAAGGACCACTTTTGATAAAAAAGAAAAGTTAGTGTTCTGGGATTTTTTATCAGAAAAAGCATGCCCGTTAACACATACAAAATCTGTATATTTTTCAAGGCTGATATATCCACCCTGGTTTGTGCAGAATGTTCTGGTCTGATCATCATAGGTTGGTGTCTGGATAAAAAAAGTCGGGTCATAGATAATATTACAGAGATCATCCATAATATCATTGTGGACTTCAACTCTGACACCCACTTCAATACCTCGTTGAGAGATTTTGATACCATGCTTTTCAGCAACATCAGAAACCCAGTGCGCTCCAATTCGCCCGGGTGCTAAAATAACATTTGGCGCTTTATATTTATTCTTTTCAGTAATAACACCTGTAACAACGCCATCTTTTGCAGTAATATCGATTACATCTTCCTCGGTTTTGATAGTAACGCCTTTAGACTGGATATAATCTGCCATTTTGGCGATGTGACCCGGGAGGTTATCACTGCCAAGATGTTTTTGCTTTATAAGAAGAAGGTCTATGCCAAATTTTTTAGCTTCTTTTCTTATCTGTTTCGCTTCATCCATATTTGATGGGTATATTTTCCCATCCATATTAAATTTGTTAAATATCAGCTCAGTTTCGTCAATCAGTTGCTGAGAGGCAGCCAGGGACATAAATTGTGTAAGATCTGTTTTCCCAAGCTTTGGTATAAAATTAAGTTTTCCATCTGAATAAAGTCCCGCTCCTCCAACGCCGGCAAGTATGTTGCACGGGTCACAACCCACACATTTTTGCGTGTTATGGTTTGGGCATTTTCTTTTCAGGGAATGTTTGCCTTTTTCTAAGACAAGTACCTTAAGATTTGAATTTTCAGCAAGAAAGTATGCAGAGAAAAGCCCTGCAGGTCCGGCACCGACAATAATTACATCATAGCTCATAGTCACCTGATTTTTTTAATAATTAACAAATTTTTATCCCATTTTTTATCGTACATTTTTCTTACAAGAATATCAATATGAATAAATGGACAAAAAGGATTATTTTTGCTAATAAGTGATGCATGGATCAGGATTTGATATATAAAGCAGGAGTTGTGCCATACAGAAAAATTTTTGGCAGTGACAATCAGGATAACTTTGAAATATTAATTGTCTCTGCAAGAAAATATCCCGGGCAGTGGGTTTTCCCTGTGGGAACTGTTGAACAGGGAGAAAGCCTTGAAGAAGCCGCTATAAGAGAATGTGAAGAAGAGAGTGGCTATAAAGTCGAGATTGATAAAAAAATAGACACATTTATACTTTATTCTAAAGGGGTTCCTGCTAAATTTGTATTTTTTTTAGGGTGTGTAACAGGCGAAAACGAAATATGGGAAGATGATAGAGAGCGTTGTTGGTGCAAGCTTGATGATATAATTTCTGCTGTTGCCAGGCCATTTAAAAATGCTGCTGAAATTGCCATTAACACTCTTTCCTAGGTTTTTATTTTTAATCATTTAATAAAAGGCATTAAAAGTTGGTAAGTAATAATTTAACAAACAAGGGCTGTTTTATTGTATTTGAAGGCATAGACGGTTCTGGCAAAAGCACTCAGATTAAAAGACTGGCACACAAGCTGAAATCATTAAAACAGGATGTTTATCAGACTTTTGAACCCAGTGACGGACCTGTGGGGACTCTGGTCAGAGATATGCTCAAAGGAAAGGTTGAGATTGATCAGCGAACCATAGCGTCTTTGTTTGCAGCAGATCGGACAGATCATCTTGTAAATAAGAGAAACGGTATTGCCGATAAAGTTGAAA
>Ga0307988_1001728_pt1 | contig 11796 bp, 9 predicted proteins | sample EllFjometagen183_FD_203166 | JGI IMG/M metagenome (GOLD analysis project Ga0307988, IMG submission 203166) | Marine microbial communities from Ellis Fjord, Antarctic Ocean - #183 | ecosystem: Environmental > Aquatic > Marine > Unclassified | place: Southern Ocean | collected 2014-10-08 | reverse complement strand
GACTATTAATGGAGGTATGAATAAATGTATATAGTTACGGGAGCGGCAGGATTAATTGGTAGTGGTGTTATCTGGGGACTTAATCAACGCGGGATTGATAAAATCATTGCAGTTGACAATCTCGGGGAATCAGATAAATGGAAAAACCTCCGTGCACTGAAATATGCGGAATATGAAGAAAAAGAAGATTTTCGTGAAATGATTCAGGATCATACTTTTGATAATAAAAAGATCGACGCTATTATCCACATGGGAGCATGTTCATCTACCACAGAACGTGACGCTGGATATTTAATTGATAATAATTATAAATACACTCAGGAATTAGCCGCTTTTGCAGTTGCTAATGGTATTCGTTTTATCTATGCCTCAAGCTGCGCTACTTATGGTGACGGCAGCCAAGGCTATCTTGATGATGAAAGCAAAATTGAAGATCTCCGCCCGATGAATATGTATGGTTATTCCAAACAAATGTTTGATTTGTGGGCTAAACGTACCGGGTTACTCTCTAAGATAACAGGTTTGAAGTTTTCCAATGTCTATGGCTCAAATGAAATTCATAAAGAAGAAATGCGCAGCGTTGTCTGTCGTGCTTATGAGCAGATTTCTGAAAGCGGAAAAATGGCTTTATTCAAATCATATATAGATGAATATGCTGACGGCGAACAGATGCGCGATTTTATTTATATAAAAGACGCCGTTGATATGATATTATTCCTAATGGATCGCCCGGACGCTTGTGGACTGTACAATATTGGTAGTGGACGCGCTGAAACCTGGAACGCTCTTGTAACAGCCGCTTTTGAAGCTATGGACAAAGCAGTAAATATTGAATATATCGAAATGCCGGATCATTTGCGTGACCGTTATCAGTACTACACAAAAACGGAAATGGGAAAATTACAGGCACTTGGTTACGATAAAGAGGCGACCAGCTTGAAAGATGCCATCGCCGATTACATCGGCAATTACCGTCTGCAAGATAAATTTCTTGGCGATTGAAAGACTGGACAGAAGAATAGATTTAGTCGTTAAATAATTGTTTATTCTTTTACTGGTATTTTTCGCCACCCTGATCTTGCTTCGGTGAAATCTCGCGCAGTAAAACACCATATAATTACTTTTATATTTTTTAGCCAGTTTTTCTTTTTAGCTTTGCGGTAAAGATTGATTCGCACAGTAGTCGCTCCAGAACCTCGTACAGCAAGTAAATTTACAGGCATCTTCAGGTCAAAAGCCAGCTGGTCTATCAGCCCCGCATTTTTAGCCAGCATGTCGTCTCCGGCATGAAATATTAATGTATGACTGTCACCCATTAGCAATACGGGGCTTGATGGAGAAACAGTTTTTCCTTTTATAAATCTTAGTGCAAGTTTTTCTTTTGGACGAGATTTATCCTTTAAAGATTTCCATAAATCTCCTTTAATTTGAATTTCCCTTTTTGTCGCGGAATATTCAAGCTTTTCAATCTTTTTATACCAAGGCATAGCTTTTATTTTAAGAGTAATTTGTTCAGCTGCGATTTCGCATCCATATCCACTCCAATGTGAATCTTGACGACAATATAAATACTTTTTCTTATTTTTGAGTTCTATAAAAGTTTCAGATAAATCAAGGACATCAACATTTTTAGAGGACAAAGATTTATAAAATTCCTTCAATCTTTTAGAGCTTTGTTCAGCTTGAAGATTCTTTGTTATACCCTCTGGATAAATAGTAGCTTTGGGCGGAACAGGAAGCATAATAAGCTTGATTCCCAATTTCTTTAATTGAGAATTAAAATCAATTATCGCGGGAAGTGGATCGGCACGGTCTGGACGATTACAGCGAGATGCTCTGCCAGCATCTTTTCCCCAAAATTTGCCGACTGACAGATGGCGTAGTTCTGCTCCAGTAAAAAGCCATCCGTCTTGACCCTTGTAAGTAATTGAATCTTCAGGAATAGTCTTTAGCGCATCTTTACAAATTTTAGAAACATCAGCATTTACAGTATGATTCAACGCAAAAAGAGATATTATTAAGATTAATGTTTTATTTTTCATCGATTAATTCTCCCCAGCACGGATATTCTAATGCTATATCATCATTTGCAAGATCACTTCGATTAAGCCTTGAATATTTATCTTCCACATCCTGCCAATTAAACAATTTTATATATATATCCTGATTTGGGCGAAGTCGAGCCGCTGAACTCAACTTGCCATCTTTCATGCTTTGAATATACACCAATGATTGTCGGTTTTGCAAGTCGGAAGCACCTGAAATATTCGTCAGATACAGGGACATAACATGATCTTTGTATGGAACCATACCCGGGCGGGGTACTGGCGAGACCTCAACTACCATTGCTTTGACAATAACTGGAGTATTAGCTTTAGGGATAAAAAATTCTGAAGGAGCTTTTTGTCCAAGTTTCATCTCAAAAAGTTTCCAGTCACCATCAAAGAGTTCACGGATTGCAAACTGCCATATCACCAGTTTTTTCCCGACCAAAGGATCGCGGCCCTTCTTGAGTTCATTAGCAATAATTTCTCTGGTCGCATAAGCTCCTGAATCATTGCGAGTGATTGCATCAATAGAACGCTTTAATTGAAATGCCAAATGTTCAGCAAATCCCGCATTTGTTCCCCATCCCATTGCTTCATGAGAAAATATGTTGGAAAAGCTATCGCCCAGTAAAAGTATTTCCGAATTAGGATCATAGCGAAAAATTTCTTTGCCTTGCATAACTTCTTTTATGTCCACTTTTTGTTTTGCAAAGCGCATGTCGGGATTACGCAGTTTTAACATTAAGGCAATATCGCCAATACCGTCAACATTATGAGTTTTGATATTAAAATTCGCCTTTGTTTTTGAGGATAGATTTATTTGTAAATCAATAAATCTTTTCAAGCCAATCGCAACCTGCTCCATTCCGTATGGAGTCCAGTGAGTATCTGTTTTTAGAAAAACATCTTTGCCCTTTTTGCGAGCTTCGGCTAATATGAGAGCCGGATCAAAAACCATTACTCCAGCTTGTTCCATTTCTCGTTTAAACTTCGCAAAGGAAGGATTTTGTAAATATTTGGAAAAGTTTTTAAACGCAGAAGAAAATTTATCTGGATAGATCATCGGCTTAACAGTTGTCGGAACAATTATCAATTTAATATTATCTTTAGCCAAATAATTTTTGAATTGAATGATTGCCTTACGGGGATCTGCCTGGATTTCAGCGTCGGCAATACGCTTTTCCAAGACATCAGACCTAAGAAATCCAGAACTGGTCAAATAGTTTATACCTGATTGAAAGAAAAGAAATCCATCTTTTCCAGTAAAAGCTTTTTCGTTACCCGTATTAAAAATATCAAGCAAAATGTTTTGAACTGGCGACATAAGATATTTAAGCAATAAGGAATTATCCTCCAGATTATCTTCATAGCGATTGATCTCAGATAATAAATTTTTGTTAATGACAATTAAGTTGTCTTTAGCATTTTTTTCGAAAGGCTGGCTTAAATTGAAGAATATTTCAAAGGATTGCGGTATTTTTCGTTTAGTGCTAAGCATTTCATAAGCAGCTTGCATGATTGGACATCCAATAATAAAGACTAAAAATGATATACAAATAATGCTTGTTAAGACTTTAGGTATTTGTGTATTTCCAATTTCTAGTTTAGCCATATCTTCGCGGGAAAGTTTTTGTTTTTTTTCTGTCATATAATTAGCTTCCCCCTTTAGAATATAAAATAAATAAATGGATTATAAGATTGCGTAGTCAAGATCGCTATCGCCAACAAGAAAATAATACTAATATAAATTGTTTTCGGCCAAGTGATTTTTTTGGTAAAATCCCAAGTTTGAGGAAAAGTCCAAACCACAATGGCAGCCAGAAAAAAATGGAATAAATAGTAAGGATTATATATAATCCCGTCAATCAAGGCCGTACTTCTTTGAATCTGTATACAGCCAAACATCGAAGCTAAATATCTCCACGCTCCGGCAAGTGTATCTGCACGAAAAAATACCCAGGCAATAAGTACAATGACAAAAGTAAACATCGTTTGTAAAACTGCTGGTAAGCGTTTATAAAAACTATTCTTGCCCTGCATGCGTTCGAATGTCAGATAAATTCCATGAATTGCTCCCCAGATTAAAAAATTCCAACTAGCTCCGTGCCAAAGACCGCCTAGAAGCATAACTAAAATCAGATTTACATAAGTACGCAGCCTGCCTTTGCGGTTTCCTCCAAGAGGAATATACAAATAATCCCGGAGCCAGGTCGATAAAGAAATATGCCAGCGCTGCCAGAATTCAGTAATTGATTTTGAGATATATGGCGAATCAAAGTTTTTGGCAAAAACAAAGCCAAACATCAATCCTAGTCCAATCGCCATGTCAGAATAAGCACTGAAGTCAAAGTATATTTGAAACGCGTACGCTACGACTCCGTACCAAGAATCAAAAATCCCCAGAGTACCCGAATCAAATGCCAAATCAGCAATTTTACCACAGGGATTTGCCAGTAGCACTTTCTTCCCCAGTCCCAAACAGAAAAACGCGATTCCGCGCGCGAATTTTTCTTTTGTATGAGTACGAATTATCAGTTGGTCCGCTATTTCCTGAAAACGAATAATCGGTCCGGCAACCAATTGCGGAAACATTGAAACATAACATGCAAAATTAACGAAATTGCGAATAGCTTTGGCATCGCCGCGATAGATGTCTATTGAATAACTCATGCTTTGGAAAGTATAAAAACTTATTCCCAAAGGCAGTACGATACGGAAAAAACCTTGTATTTGAGCACCTTCAACGCCCATTGTCTCCATGATTAGATTATAATTTCCCAGCGAAAAATTAAAATACTTAAAGAAGCCCAGCAATGACAAATTAGTTACAATAGACACAGCTAATGCTATCTTTTGTGAGCGGTTGCGCTTACCGTTGATTTCAAGTAATTGAATTGGTTCTTTAAAATGTCCCCATTGCTTTGAAATTATCAAACCGCAGATATAATCAATCATGGTTGAATAAAACATCAACAACATAAAGCCCGGATTCGCCCAACCATAAAAAACATAACTGAAAATCGTCAAAACTAGATGCTTTAATTTTTTTGGAGAAGCGTAATAGGCCGCTAACACCAAAGGCAAAAAGAAAAAGATAAAAATATAGGAACTAAATACCATAGTTTATTTATGCATCCTTATTGATAAAGCGAAATTTTATTTATTGCGATAATAGCCTTGTCCTTGTAAGCTTTAAAACTAACTTTTATTTTTTTTGTACCAGCTGGCAGTTTTTTCGTAATCATCTGCCATTCTGAATTATATGCATTTGCCGCTAGATAATTAGAAACTCCATTAATTATAAGTTGACCGCTGTGTTTAGGGGAAATTGCTAATTTTACAAATACAACTACTTCTTTTTTTTGCATTTTTTCAGCGATGTCAAATTCTGCAATAGTATAAACATGTCCTTTTTTCTCAAATTGAAATTGCTTGGAAGTAGGGTTGAGGTTCATGAAATCCAACCACCATGAACGAGCATGTTCTTTAAATTTTTTCAGCGAAATGATTTGAGGATTAGCATTTACTTTATGTTGATATACTTCTTGCTTATCTGCTAAATTTTTCAACACTAAATCTATATCTTTAATATTGACCATTTTTTGATCATTTAAAAATCCCGCAGTAATCGGTAATATGCAAACTTTTTTTCCTAATAAATATTTTTCCTTCTTTTTTAACAAACGAACAGGAATGCTCAAGGTCGGGCCAAAACCGCCTATTCTGAAATTATCTGGTAGGCATAAGGTCTTCATCGCCAAAAGAGATGAATAAGAACCTGTTTTCATTGGAGTTTGTATTAAACTATTACCAATAACTAATAGCTGTGATTTATTATTAAAAGTCAAAAATTCATTTTTATATAAAATATTCTTAGTCAAAACAGGAGTATTAGCTTTATGCTTTCCAATATTAACATTCTCCGGGTATTTATAGTCTTCACCGTATGTACCCAAGCCAAGTTTTAAGGAAAAATATTTTTTGTTTAAATCAGGCTTCAAGTCAAATCTTTTTAAACGCATTGCCATCAAGTCTGTCATTACATCTTGACAGGCATAAGCAGGATGTCCATTCGATGGATAAAAAAAGCAAAATTCATAATCTTTTGCTCTTTTTACAATAGCATCAGTTGTATATATTGCTTCAATTCCATTATCCAGAAGTTTTTTGACTGTCATTGCTGATTGATAATCAATATATTTGGCATACTGAGGATTAAAAACTCTAGCTGAAACATCAGACAAGGATGGAATAATCTGTATAATAAATTGAACGCCTTGGATATTTAAGTATTCTTGAAATACTTTTAGCGCCTCGATGTTTTTGTTTAAATAATCACGATCAACACGAATCAAGGTATGGGTTTTAGGCAATGCAAAAAATCCATCACCCACTTTACCCCATATGTTATCGCCCAATTTGTCATATTTTTTTTGTGTTTCGGCCCATGCTTTATTGAAAGATTTATTTATCTCGTCTTCTTTTCCGCTAATTGCTTTTAATTTTATATTTATATATTTTAAATCTTTAGCCATTGCCTCTTTTTTGGCTTTTTCGGCTTTCTGAGATATTAGAGGATTAATTGATTTTTCAAATCCTGATTCATATTTAACTCCATTTGAATAATTAACGATTCCTAATATTGGCGAAAAAAACTTCTGCGTTTGAGAAGCAAGAACAAAATATTTTTCAAATTCAAAAAGTGCTAAATCATCGGCTTGTTGAATTGATTGCGCTTTTTTAGATATCTTCTCGAATGGACAAATCCTTAACTTTAATTTATCAGCTTTTTTTATTCCGGCAAAAGCTGTAAATTCATATTTATAAAATGCTGGAATGACAAGTTGTATAACTTGTGGAACAGCTTGCCCGGACAATATATTATGAACTCTAAGTTTTGCGGTATAATAACAATCTGGATAATTTGATTTTTTCGCATTAGGAACTTTTGAAATTTCTAACACTTCACCTTCAATAACGCTTTGAAATTTATCCGCATTCGTCTTGACAGGATATAATGCCAGTTTAGTGATTTCCATATCGCCTTTAATGGAAAGAGCTAATTTCACACCTCCATCAAAATTATTTGACATGTCGAGGTATGAATAATAGGAACCTGACTTATTAATTTTTATATCGGGAAAACTTTTTTTGCCTGCCCATTTAAAAGAAGGGGTATATCTGCATAAATAAGATTTAATTTCGCCCTCACTATTTGCTGCAACATCTATTTTTAATAAGTATCTGCAATTAGCTAGCAATAGCGGAGAATATACAGTCATAAAATCTTTGCTCTGGATATGCCAGATATTCTTACCCTTTTCTTTTGAAAATGCTAATTTCGATGGAATAATATTTTTCACAAAGAAATTATAATAACTGACTCCCCAGTCTTTAGGTATTTTTAGTGAATTTATTTTATTAAAATCAATACCTTTTTTCTTTAGTAAGCTATCTAATTTTTTAGGACGAGCCAGATAGGAGTAATTTTCTAAAACATTATCTTTTAATAAATTATTCACTAAGCGTTTATTAGAATCTTTAATGATTTGAAGATTTTTTGTGTTATCTTGAGCATTTACATTTAATATTGATAATATAATAAATATTAATAGATAAGTTTTCATGTGATTTTTCTTTTTTAAAATTTTGAATCCAGTACGAAAATAAAAGTTCAGCAATTCATAGTAAAGAAATAAACATATAGTTGACAGCTTAATCGTTTGTTTCTTTTATTTTTTCAACTAAATCTGTTGTTGAAAACCCTTTGATGAATGGCAGAAAACGAATATCCGTATTGACGCTTTGCAAAGCGTCACGTTCTTGGGGATTAATGGTCTCAAGCGTGTAATCTCCGCCTTTGACATAAACGTCAGGGCATAATTCAATAAACATACTGTCACAGCGTTGAGTATCAAACATTAGCACCGCGTCTACTGATTCGAGAGCGCAAAGCATATATGCACGATTGTATTCATCAATGAGCGGGCGGTTTGCACCTTTTAATTCTCGGACTGAGCGGTCAGAGTTTATCAGTACCAGCATTGCGTCACCCATAGCGCGAGCCTGCATTAAATATTCAGCATGTCCCCGGTGGAGAATATCAAAACAACCATTAGTAACAACTAATTTTATATTTTTTTTCTTTAGTTTATCTCGCCAGGCTTTAGCCTGCGATAAATTCATTATTTGATCTTTGGGATCACGATTATTCATAAATTATTACTCCTCTTAGTTTTCCTCTAAAGGACGAACAGTTACGCTGGCTTCTTCCAATAATGCAAAAGCCTGATCCACGATGGTGTATTCCTGATGGTATACTACTTCCTTTATCCCAGCATTGATAATCATTTTAGCGCATTGCAAACATGGACTGAAAGTTGTGTACAGCGTTGCATCTTTGACTGAAATGCCATGATAGGCAGCTTGAACAATGGAGTTTTCCTCCGCATGGCAGCAAACACAGTTTGCAAGGTCATGACCGGATGGGGTGTTCGAATTGCAGCGGGGGCAACCTCCGTCAAAACAATTTTGTATTCCGCGAGGAGTGCCGTTATAGCCGGTAGAGATAATCCGGTGATCTTTGACGATGACAGCCGCGACTTGACGACGCGAACAATTTCCGCGAATTGCGACTACCTTTGCTATTTCCATAAAATAATGATCCCAGTCAGGGCGTTTTGATGCTGTCATGTGTATATCCTTTAATAATGTTTAAATAGTTTATAAAAATACAATAAATAAACAACTTTACAAGCTATTTATCGTCGCAGCAACTTGAACAACATGATTTTTCTTCATTGTCTGCTTTGAGAGAGCAAGTAAAACCAGAGTCATTAATGACTTTTGCAATAAGTGGATATAGTAAATGCGGAGTTTCAGCGTTGATTTTTATGATTCCTGATTCCACGTTTATATCCAGTTTTAATATTCCGTCAATGTGTTTGATAGCTTTGCTTATTGAGTCTGCGCAATGTTCACAAGTCATTCCTTTTACTTCGATCTCCAGGTCGCTGGGCATGTTTTTTGTACCAAAGCGTTTGACGAGACGCTGTAATATAGTGTAGGCAAGCAGTGCGAAAAGAATTATACAGCTGGTTTTCTGCAGCAAACTTATTTCCATTTTTCCACCGGATTGAATAAATGGCGATAAGTTTATATTAAGCATGTTAAATATGTACCCAGCAATTATTGCGGCAATCGCTACTGTAGCAATGTAAATCGCAACAGCTTTTTTACCTAAGACTTTAGACATTATAGTGATAGTCGCAATGTTTGTTGCCGGACCGGTTATCAGGAAAACCAAAGCTGCTCCCGGGCTGATTCCTTTGACTATTAAAGAGGCGGCAATTGGGATTGATGCTGTTGAACATACATATAAAGGAATTCCGAAAAGCAGCATCGCGGGCATCGCCAATAGGTCTGATGTGAGATATTCAGCTCCGAAATCATCAGGAACAAATAAGTTAATCAATGCCGCTAAAACCAAGCCTACAACCAAAGCGGAAGATATATTACCCAATAATTTAATGAATCCATAATGGAGAACCGCCGGAATAGTTTTCCAACCACGTATGCGCGGCTGATCTTCGTCTTTAAGATTGTTGGTGTCAGATTCTATTTCATTTTCAGGTGCACCAAACTTTTCCATCAGTAAACCACCGATGATTCCTGTAATGAATGCTACCAGCGGACGGAATATTGCTAAAACCCAGCCTAGCATAGCGTATGTAGCGAAAAAGCTATCCAAACCGGTTTGAGGTGTAGAGATCAGGAAAGAACCTGCAGCTCCACGCCCGGCACCTTGTTTTTTGAGTGAAACAGTTATAGGAACTACTCCGCATGAACATATCGGCAATGGAACGCCGAATAATGCTGCTTTAAAGATTGATTTGATACCAGGCTTACCCATGTGTTTATAGATATAGCCTGGCGAGAAAAATACTGATAGTACACCCGCGGCGAAAAAACCAAAAAGCAGCCATGGAGCCATCATACAGCTGACCATCCAAAAGGCGCTAAAAAATTCTGTTATATATCCAATCATGCTTTAAATAGACAACTCGAACGATAAAAGTCAAAGAATAGGGCAAGAATAAGCAATATTTTTTAGAATCAAGATTTTATTTATATTTGAGCAGTGTATAGTAAAGTTTCGTGCTGTATTATAATGTTTTTAAGGATGATTATGGGTAAAATTTTTGATAAAGAAAAATTTCTTGAGCCGGGTGGCTATGGACAGATTTTAAAAGTTGCGTATCCACTAATCATTTTGAGCGCGAGCCATACTGTAATGCAGTTTGTTGACCGGCAGTTTCTGGCCTTTAATTCTACTGAAGATGTTGCCGCGGCTTTGCCGGGTGGAATTTTGTATTTTACCATGTTTTGCTTCTTTATGGTAACAATAAATTTTACTGGCGCGCTGGTTGCTCAATTTTTTGGTGCTAAAGATATGATTTCCTGTGTAAGAGCTTGTTGGACAGCTTTCTACTTTGCGCTTGCAGCTGGATGCTTCATCGTTTTAGTGACGCCGCCGCTGGGGACTTTTATTATTCAACACGGAGGTCACTCACCGGAAATAATTGATAAAGAAATACAATACTTTCTCGCTCTTGCTCCCAGCGGTGCTTTTATGTGCATGGGGGCGGCTTTTTTTGCGTTCTTCTCGGGCAGGGGGAAGACCTCTTACGTCGCGACGATAAATACTATTGCCTGCGCTATTAATATTTTACTGGATTATCTTTTGATTTTTGGACATTGGGGTTTGCCAAAAATGGGGATTTACGGGGCTGGGATTGCAACATCACTAGCCACTGTGTTTTCATTTGTTTGTATCTTTATTGTGTTTTTATCAAGAGATCAGAAAAAACTACCTACACGAAAATACAGAGCGTTTCGTTTTGACTACCTGAAAAAGCTATTCAGTTTCGGCACGCCTGCGGGAATCCAAGTTCTTTTCGATGTTGGAGCGTTTACAATGATTCTATTTTTGGTAGGTCATATTAGCACCACAGCATTAGCGACTACGACTATTACTCTGACAATAAATCAAATAGTTTTTCTTCCTCTACTGGGATTTACTGATGCTACTTCGATTGTTACCGGGCAGTCTATTGGCATGAATAAGATGGATGTTGCAAAAAAGTGTGCCGGACATTCATGGCGGCTTGTTGCCTTGTATATGTGCATTGCCGGAGCGGTTTATCTTTTATTTCCGGAGACATTGCTTAAGTTGTTTGAACCACAAAACAAAAGTGACATTATTTTTAGTGAAATCATCCGAGATGGAGTGATATTGCTTGCACTGGCGGCATGTTATAATTTCTTTGACGCGACAAAATTTATTTACATGGGAGCTTTGCGTGGAGCGGGAGATACTAAAGCGGTAATGTTTATCGCTATTTTCTTTGCTTGGGGGATAATGGTTCCTGGAGTTTTGCTGATTATTTTTGTCATAAAGGGTTCCGTTATTATGGTATGGGGCTTTTTATCTGTGTATGTTGTGCTTGAATCAATGATAATGTTCTGGCGTTTCCGCTCAAACCGCTGGCAGAAAATAAAAATGATTGATCGTCATAAAGCGGTGAGTGAAGTGTCAGTCAGTCAAAATGATCTTACTATATAATATATCCTCAGACCCTAATGATTTGAGCAAGGGCCAAAACAAGAAGATGCTTTACATTTTTTTGACTTTTTTTTGTAAAAGACTTGACTTTTATTGTTTTTATCGTTACTATTAGTAACGTTA
>Ga0307988_1001727_pt1 | contig 11796 bp, 11 predicted proteins | sample EllFjometagen183_FD_203166 | JGI IMG/M metagenome (GOLD analysis project Ga0307988, IMG submission 203166) | Marine microbial communities from Ellis Fjord, Antarctic Ocean - #183 | ecosystem: Environmental > Aquatic > Marine > Unclassified | place: Southern Ocean | collected 2014-10-08 | reverse complement strand
AGTGCTGTGGATCTTCCGCTAAAACTTTTTTCAAGAGTTTATTAACAACCTGTAATTCAGCGTTATCAGTAGGTTCATCAAGGATAGAAGCATCATCTTCAGCTTGGCAACCGCGATGTATCAATAAAGTAGCATCGCCACCATCATCAACAATTTGCTCAGGACCACTGCCATCAGGCCATGTCAAAGCTTTATAAGTACAGTCCCAGTATTCTTCCAGAGTTTCACCTTTCCACGCAAAAACAGGAACACCAGATACAGCAATCGCCGCAGCAGCGTGATCTTGAGTAGAAAAGATATTACATGAAGCCCAACGGACATCAGCGCCCAGAGCTGTTAAAGATTCAATTAATACCGCAGTTTGGATAGTCATGTGCAGACTGCCCATGATCTTAATTCCTTTAAGCGGTTGTTCTGCTCCGTATTTGAGGCGTGTTGCCATCAAACCGGGCATTTCGTGTTCAGCAATATCTAATTCCTTGCGACCGAATCCAGCCAAAGAAATATCAGCTACTTTGTAATCCATAAAACTCTCCTGATTTTTTATATTTTTAATTTTTCGTTTATTTTTTCCCAATTCTTTTCAGAAATTTGAGATCCTAAGACCTGAATGACTTCCGTAGCGGTTATTGTGCCAAACTCGCCGCATTGCTGTAGAGATGCTCCGTTTAACCAGCCATGTAGAAAACCTGCCGCCCATAAGTCACCAGCCGCAGTAGTATCGACAACTTCAACTTTTTCGCCGGGAATTGTACAAATTCCAGACTCATCTTGTAAATAGCAACCATCAGCCCCGAGTTTTACCGCTACCACTGGACAAATTTTCGCGAGTACAGCAGCTTGTTCAGCGGGATCTTTAGTTCCTGCAAATTCAGCAGCTTCATCCTCGTTGGCAAAAACAATATCGACATAATCTTCAATTAATTGTGCTAGTAAATCACGCTTAAAGCGAACAAGTTCAAATGTTGCTAAATCAATACTGATTGTACAACCACATTCTTGCGCGGTAGCAAGAACTTTTTCTGTTACACCTTCAAGAAAGAGCAAATATCCTTCAATATGAACATGATCAACGCCTTCGAAATCCGCATGCTTTATATCTTCAACAGTCAAAGAAGCAGCAACCCCTAAATCTGTACGCATTGTGCGTTCAGAATCTGGAGTGATCATACTCAGGCAACGCCCGGTAACACCACCCTCGATTATCTGAAAAGATTCATCACTGCCGCCAAGATCAATAAGTTTGTTGCGGAAAAAATCACCAGCGACATCATCGCCAAGTTTACCTAAAAAAGTAGTTGGATTATGCAGTTTGGCCAGACCAAAGATAGCATTTCCCGCAGAACCGCCTGGGGCAAGCACTTCCCGCCCTGGAACTCTTGCCAGTAAATCCTCTATTTCGTCAGAATCAACTAATACCATACCGCCTTTTTCAGCTTCAATCTCAGTCAAAAATTCATCTTCGACATGAACCAAAAAGTCAACGATAGGCGAACCAACGCCTAATATTTTTTCCGAACAAATCATTTTACAGCCTGCCTGTTAAATTATTTATATTTTTCAGCAACTTGCTTTAAAATCTCTATTTTGTCAGTTTTTTCCCATGGGAAATGTCCACGTCCAAAATGTCCATAAGCAGCGGTGTCCTGATAAGTCCAACCGTTAGCTTGAGGATGTTTCAGTTGTAATGTTTCAATAATTCCAGCTGGTTTGATGTCGAACACTTCACGAACGATTTTTTCGAGATCAGCGTCTTTAGCCAGTTTGCCAGTTCCGTATGTGTCTACATTAACACTGATAGGTTCTGCTACACCAATAGCGTAGGCAACCTGGATCTCACATTTTGCAGCGAGCTCGGCAGCAACAATATTTTTAGCGATGTAACGGCACATATATGCAGCTGAACGGTCAACTTTTGAGGGGTCTTTACCAGAGAAAGCACCGCCGCCGTGAGAACCAACGCCGCCGTATGTGTCAACAATGATTTTACGACCAGTCAAACCTGTATCGCCGTTAGGTCCGCCAATCTCAAAACGACCAGTCGGATTAACAAGATATTCAACATCGTCATTCATGAGTTCTGCTGGAATAACTTCTTTAGAAATTTCTTTTACCAAAGCTTCGAGTTGTTCTATGCGCATTTCAGGAGTATGCTGATGTGATACGACAATAGTTTCAACACATATTGGTTTGCCTTTATCATAGCGGATAGAAACCTGACTTTTTGAGTCGGGACGAAGATAAGAATACTGTTCCGGCATCTCTTTGCGACGACGAGCCAGTTCTGCCATGATTTTATGCGCATAAATAATTGGAGCAGGCATTAATTCTGCAGTTTCGTTTGTTGCAAAACCGAACATCATTCCCTGGTCTCCAGCACCTTGTTCCTGGAACATGCCTTCGCCTTCTGTTACTCCCTGAGAAATGTCAGCAGACTGTTTGTGCAGGCAGATCATTACTTTGCATGAATCAGCGGCAAAACCAATGTCATGATGAGTATAACCAATTTTAGCAACAGCTTTACGAGCGACTGCTTCCCAGTTAACATGACTTTTAGTAGTCAATTCACCGGAAAGAACGATTAAATCTGTAGTAGTTAAAGTTTCACAAGCGACACGACTTTCTGGGTCATCTTTCAAACATGCATCAAGAATAGCATCTGAAATTTGGTCACAAACTTTGTCGGGATGTCCTTCTGATACTGATTCAGAAGTAAACACATGTGGTGCATTAATTTTACTCATTAATAAAACTCCTTTTATTTTTAATTGATATTTAATAATTAGAATAAATAACAGTCCGAAAGATACATCAATAATATCTATATTTCAACTAAAAAAGTTGAAATAATTAATATTATTATTCTACAGGAAACATATTCTTTCTATGCACTGGTCGAAGTTTTCTCTTCCACTAAGTATATCGATTTCTACACGCAGGAAATAGGACTGAATATCATATCGGTTCAGGCGCGGCATTCTTACGGCGTCTTTTTCGGTGGTAACAATAATATCAGCATCCGCGGCTTTTCCGTCGTTGACAAAATCTATCAACTCCTGTTCTGTGAAACGATGATGGTCAGCATAATGTATTGAATGAACAATCTCTCCGCCAAGTTGACCAAGGAAAGCCTCAAAACTTTCAGGACATGCAATTGCTGATATAGCGGCAATTTTCTTTCCTTTCAAAAATTCCAGATCTTCGCGCTCTCCGCGTTCATAAACTTTTTCGAGATAACGCGGTTTGTGGCAGCATTCAATGATCTCAGCATTTTTATTATGCCGTCTCAAGAATTTCTTTAAATGTTTTAAGTGACTTCCTCCGTTTGATTTGGTTAGGAAGATATAGTCTGCCCGGCGCAGATTTTTAATCGGTTCGCGGAGGATGCCGCGTGGCAGTACATGGTGATTTCCGAAGGGGTCGGTAGAATCAACTAAGACTATATTAATGTGGGATTTAAGGTCGAGATATTGAAAACCATCATCAAGAATCAAAGTGTCGGTTTCAAATTTATCAATTGCGTAAAGTCCAGATTTGACACGGTCTTTGTCAACGATTACCGCGACGTCTTTTAAGTTGGTCGCCAACATATAGGGTTCGTCCCCGGCATAACGGGAATCGAGCAGTAGATTTACTCCGTCAGAAACAATTTTGGGTGGTATTTCCATTTTTTCTGAACTGAATTTCTGTGACATCTTTTTCCAGAAAGGAATTTTTTTGCTGCGGTATCCGCGGCTCAAAATTGCGACCTTACGACCTTTTTGACGCAGGCTTTTGGCAAAAACTTCTACCACCGGGGTTTTTCCGGTTCCTCCGCAGCTAAGATTTCCGACACTTACGACCAAGCATCCAATAGAACGGTTGCGAATAACTCGTTTATCATACATCCAAATTCTAAATTGAATAGCCATCCGATAAAAACGTGATGCGATGAATAGAATTATCAAGAAGACTCTATCACGAATCCTTCTGCGTTTACCCGCTATTAATTGTAAAAAATATTGTTCAAAATTTTCCGCAAACTGTCCCAAAACGATATAAGCCCTTATGATTGTATTAATTTATCAAAAGACAAAATACAACCATTAGGGCTTAAGTTCAAACAAAATTCTTTTTAATTATAAATAACTAGTAAGATATTCTTTTATGAAATGTTCGTTTTGGTCCTCGGAGTTGTCGCCGACGGTTTCTTCAAATTTATGAGACTTTGCATGTCCGTCACAATATAAGTAGTTTGACTTGTTGGCGTGTCGGTCTTTTTTTACATCATCTTCCCAGACGCTTGGAGCTTTGAAACCGGGATAACCGCCATGAGCCAAGGCTTCTGTTGTATCTGCGCGTTCTGATAAAACAATGTTTCCCGAAGGATTTTTTAATCTGTTTATGCGTTTTGCGAAAGCAAACATACCGTTGTAAATATAGCTTGGACGAGTTTCCCATCCATCCGCTCCTCCTGATCTGACATTAGGATCTTTTTGACAGCGTAGGAATTGCGCCTTCATTCCGTATGGTTGTAAATACTCATGCCATGCCTTGAAAGTCGGATCGCTTTCTTCCACTTGCGGCGCCCCATAAGCTCCGCCGTGGACATTCGGGAAAAAGTCCGTGTAGTCGTCGATGTAACCTAAAAATCCTATACCGGATTGTTTTAAATTATTCATACAGTTTATTTCATGCCCTTTGTTTCGCGCTTTGCTCAAAGCAGGGAGGAGCATTCCCGCAAGGATTGCTATGATAGCGATCACGACGAGCAATTCAATGAGTGTAAAATTTCTTATATTTTTCATGTTTTTATCCATGTTGATTTTATATTTTTATTGTAATTTTAGGGTGTTGCTTGTGAATGCAGAATCACACTTTTGAGATGATTTTATAAAAAGGGTGTAGTAATAGTGTGATTATGATTTTTTATTTTTCTATGCGCTTGGAGGTCCGCGAGAGGAATGCTTTCTGTAAGAATTAAACGAAAAGGATTCGTGAGATTGATAATATTCTAAAGAATAGAGTGTCGTAAATTGTACTTGAATATTAGCCTGAGCTATTAATTTCCCGTTTATGGAATTACAGGCCAGGCAAATACATTTATTAAAAATCTTATGTATGGAGCCAGTGAAATCATTAATTTCAGGAGAATGTTTTACTTTGCTATCATAAGAATAATAGGAATGTGATTCCACACAATTGTGGAACATAAGATGTTCTAATTCCTGACTGCTGAATACCAGTGCAGTCAGAATCAAAGCTAAAAGTTGTAATTTATTTTTAAATCTCATACTATATAGTATATATTGATTTTTTAAGAAATACCAGTTTTTTTGGACATTAGCAACATAAAGTTTAATTTAAGCATGAATTTTATGTCTATAGGTGTTATAATAGAATTATAGACTTGTATTATAAAAAAGGACAAAATATTGTGGATGAATTAAAAAAAGTAGCTTCTCTTATAGATGATCTTATTGTTAACGATGATTTTCCGGCTGGTGTTGAACCTGAGTATTTGCGCGCGACGGTAATGGATTATCCATCCCGTGGGGGTAAACGCCTGCGCCCTGCGCTGTTGATCTGGTGCTGTGGTTTGCTTGGTGGAGATGTTGATACAGCTCTGTATCCGGCGATGGCGGCGGAATTATTTCATAACTGGACTTTGGTGCATGACGATATAATTGACGAAGATCGCATGCGTCGCGGACAGTTGACCACGCATGAGTCTTTACGTTTGTTTGCCAGAGAAAAATTCGATGGTGGAGATTTAGCGGCGGATAAATTTGGTCAAAACTTTGCTATTCTGGCTGGTGATATCCAGCATGGCTGGTCTTTAAACAGCGTCTTGAAATCAGCACAGCATGGATTGTCAGCGGAACTATCTTTGGCTCTCGGACAACGCTTGTTGGAGCTTGGAAGTTGTCAACTAATTTCCGGTGAAGCTCTAGATGTAGAATTCCCAATGCGTAAATGGCAGAATATTTCCTCTGAAGAAGTCCTGCATATGTTGGAACTCAAAACCGGAGCTTTACTGCGTTTCTGCGCGGAAGCGGGAGCAGCGATAGCCTTAAATACATGTGATTTTGAACGAAAAGAAATAAAAATGCTTGGCGACTTCGCAGCCGCGTCGGGGATAGCCTTTCAGTTACAGGATGACTGGTTGGGAATCTTCGGAAATTTTGATAAACTTGGTAAGGATATAGCATCCGACCTGGCATCTGAAAAACCTACTATACTTTTATTGAAGACTTTTGAGAGTCTTAAACCAGAAATGCAGCTACACCTTGCCGGCATGCTTGGGATGGATGAATATACTGAGGAAATTATAGAACAGGTGCGAACTTTGATGTGGGATTGCGGAGCTGAAGCCTATGTTCGCCAAAAAGCTGACGAGTTCACAAAACAGGCGCAAGACATATTGAAACAGTTTCCTGACAATGAATATCGTTCTCACCTCTTGGAATTAAGTTCTTTTCTGGTAAATCGCGATCAATAAGATTCGCTCTACAAGCAGGGATGTCAAGTTAATTTTTATTTTTTTAACAATAAGACCTTGCTAAAAACGTAAAATATCCTATTTTAACAGTTCAAGTTACGTACGAATTTGCTTAAAAACAATTAAGAATATAAAGGATTTACAATGGTCATTAGAAAAATGAATACAGTGTTCGCCCGTCATGGACGACTTATTTTTGGGGTAATAACTGTCATTATCGTCGTCTCTTTTATGGGTATTCTTCGTCCGGGTGGACTGGGTGAAATGTTTTCCAACTGGGGAAGTAAAAATGCTTATGGAGAAATTTTTGGTGAAACAGTATCACGCAATGATATAATTGAAAAGGCTGATCGGGACTTGATAATTGGTGATTTAATGTTCAATGCCGGATTAAATAATTCTCAAGCTGCCTATAAGGTTCAAGCAAATGCTTTTAGTAAGTTATGCCTTTTAGCCGCGGCGAAGCGCCGTGGAATTACTGCCAGTAACAAAGAAATTACAGATTTTATTATTGGACGCGCAAAATTCAGGAATTCGAAAACTAAAGAATATGATAATAAACTTTACAGCAAATACATAGATGGCGAATTGAAATCCAATGGGTTTTCCGCCAATGAACTTGATCTTGCAGTAAGAGAACATTTGATCAATACTAAATTGCTTAATGAATTGCAAAGTAGCGTTGTTGTTACTGATGATGAAGTCAAAGATCTGTATCGTCAATGGAATGAAAATTATTATACTTCATACGCTGTTTTTGACAAAGGGCAATACTTGAAAAAAATAAAAGTCAGCGATGCTGAAGCAAAAAAGTTTTTTAATGCTTACCCTGTAAATGAAAAGGAATATATGCCGGGTAAAACTAAAGCTTTGCTGGTTGAATTCAAATACAATTCAGCAGATATTCAGAAGCTTGTAGCTAAAGAACTCAGTCCTAAGGCGATTAAAGATTTTTATGAAAAAAATAAAAAATTATTTATGAATAAAAAGAAAGCTGTTCCATTTGCGAAAGCTAAAGCCAAAGCTAAGAAAATATTAGCCAGCCGCTATGCCAAAAAGTTTGCATCTGAAAAAGCTTTGAAATTCGCGGAAGCAGCATACGACGCAGTTGGTGATACTGTAGAAGAGAAACAACGTAAAGCTTTTGACGAAGTTCTTAATCAATTTAAATACAAAACTGTTCAAACCAAGTGGGTCAAAGATAACGCTAGTAAAATCGGCTCTATCAATGAACGAATGCTGGTAAAAGAACTCAGCGCCTTGCGTGAAGTTCCTGTATCAAATCATGTTATTTGTCAAGATGCCGCTTATGTTGCGTTTATTACAGAAAGAATTGTGCCGCAGTTAGCGAAATTTGAAGAAGTTAAAGCTAAAGTTATCTCTAAGCTGAAAAACCAGAAAGCTTTGAGTATGGCACGTTCTCAAGCTCGCGAGCTGGTAGCTAAATTGCAAAAAATGGATAAAGTAAAACGCTTGCAGGCTGTAAGGACATCCAAAGCTCCTAAATTTAAATCAGCTAAAGCTTTTTCAAGGATGAACCCACCGCGTATGATGTACGGTAACGCAATAAGCGGAATAGCAATGAAACTTCGTAATGGAGAGATTTCTCCAGCGCAAAATACTTTCAATGGAGCTGTTGTTGTGCTCTTGAGAAAACGTGTCCTGCCAGCTATGAAAGGTTTTACTGAGAAACAAAAAATGCTTAGTAATATATATAAAAGACAGAAAACATCTGTCGCACAAGCAAGCTTTTCTACATGGTTGCAAACAAAATGTAATCAATTCCAAAGATAACAGATATTTATTTATATTTGATTTTATACCCAGCGCATTGCGCTGGGTTTTTTGTTTTATATTACTTTGCCTGTAGTGCCTTGTAGATATAGATAGAATATCCAATATTATCTACAGGCTCGGTTTGCAATATTCTTTCTAGGTATTGTCTGATTCTCGGCGGTAATGCTTTATTGCTCTTATAGAGATACATATAGCTGACGCTGATTGCGATATACTTCGGTTTTCCTGAATATTTAATGCCGTAATATTCAGGATCACCCTGGCCAAAATAAAACATATACATTGGTGGATTCCCTTTCTTGTTTAGCCAGTTTTTCAAACCGGGCAGATCTTGTCCCCAATCCAGATTTGACGAAGCAAGCCAGTTTTTTCCGCCTTCAGCTCCGCCCGCAAAAGAATTAAAGTAAGCCAGATAATGTGGGTAGATCAAGAAGTTGCTGACCAGCATCCAAGCTAAGAGCAGAACAACAAGTACTCGAAGCTTTCCATGTTTGAAACGGAGCGCGTATCTGACAGCGAGCAGCGCGGCGATTGCGAGGAAGGGGAAGAGCGGTAGGATATAGCGTATTCCAAGCTGACGGTAGGCGACAAAACTGAAATTTAGAAAAATTGCCAGAGGTGGAATAAGAATAAAGTAATATTCCCACCGGCGATAAAAACGTCTACTTGCGATAATTATACCACTAACAATCAAAAGAAGAAATGGAATCGGTATTTTGATAAAGGAAACCACTAAATAGTAATACCACCACGAACCGCCATTGTTATAATATTTCCCCATGAAAATATTCGGAAAACCTGGCTGGTTATTAAAAGCGACTATGTCAAAGCCTTTGACATAGCTCAGCGGTAGCGGAATAGGAATATCACTGAGCAAGGGGACGGAAGCAAGTTTAGTCAATAATGGACTGCGTATGTCGCAGTCATTCAGAGAGTAACCAACGCCTTTGAACAAGTAACAGAGATTTATCAGCAAGAGGGAAGTGATAATTATGACAGCGAAAAACTTTAGCGCATTCAGCCTTGCTTCTTTGTTGTTTTTTTGCAGGCAGTATATCACTAGTTGTACTAAGATTATCGGGATAAGCAGTATTCCAGTGAATTTTGAGAGCATGGCTCCTGCTGTCATGATTCCGGCAAAAACCGCCCAAGATGTTTTCCCTGAAAGCAGAGCTTTGAACAGAAAATAAGTGCTTCCAAAGATGAACAACATTACCGCTATATCGACCGTCGCCAGTCGGGCATTGGCGCTGACGCTTGGAGATAATAAAAAAATGAGCATGCCGATGAACGCTAATTTATGTTTAAGGAAGATACGCAGGAAAAGATATAGAAAAATAGCACAGGAAAAACATAAGATTACATTGACGAGCCGGCTCCAAAAAAGGATTGTAGAGGCGTCATTATCCGAATATAAAAACTTTTGACTTAAAGTAAAACCCGTTCCCATTTGATAAGAGAATTGCTCTTTTTTTGGAGTTTTGGGAATATCTATATCCATAAATATTGTCGGAAACGCCAGTAAAGACTTTGCCAGTAATGGATTTTCCGCATTGACACGGGTTTCGCCATTGTGCAGAAAATTGCTGCCCGAATATATGATGACAGCCTCGTCAAAGGTCGCTGATTTTTGTTGATAGCTGCTGATATATATTGAGGCAAAAATCAGGAATGTAAAAACAAACAAAGCATAAAAAGATGCTTTGCTATTTATAAGTTTATTTAACAAATTATCAGCCCCATTGGAATTTTGTATTTATAAAACCTTAATAAAAAAAAGCTAAAAGTCAAGCACGAAGCATAAAAAGCACGGTAAATAATAAAATTTCCGCAAAAAGATATCATCCTATAGTAGATAATTAAAGGTAGAGGTGGGACATCCCTATCCCTTTTTTTAGCCCTCGCAGAGGGCGACATTTAATTAGCCTCGGGCGTAAGCCCGTGGAAAGATGTTTGATATATAATTTCAGCCCCCGCAGGGTGGCGGCACAAAACTAATGCCTTTTCTTGTTCCGCCACCCTGTGGGGGCTGGTTTTCTGTGGATCGTGATGTCCACGGGCTTACGCCCGAGGCTAATTAAATGTCGCCATCCTGCGGAGGCTTTGAAGAAAAAAGAGTGACATGTTACACCAAAGCTAGGCTTTGATACTGTAGCTTTAAAAACTTCCTTGCGAAAAGCATGGTCGCGAAGTATATTGGAGCGAGGTCGTCGCTATTCTGGTCAGACCCAGAATGAACAAAACTCTACTATGGTAAGATAAAATATGAAAATAAATATTAAAAAAGCTATAAGCAGAAAAATAATTTTACTAGGAATAGTAGGCTTTTTGTTTTTATTTTGTGCACTTATAACTTATTGGGTGCTATTACATAATAAAGGGTTGGCTTTGTTTGAAAAAAGAATTTTGCAGATTAAGCATGTTCCACAAAGTTCTAAAGTATTTTATAATGCGACAGTAAATTCTGGGCCAGGAAGCGGGGCTACATGTTGTTATTCTGTTGGAGAAATTAGACAAATCAAGCTGTCGCGTGATAAAATAATTAATTTTTATAATTTTTCATTTAAAAAACTTTCAGGAAGTCAATCTTTTTATTCTGAACTTCTTTTTTATGATAAATATGGAGAATTAATTGATGGAGAAGGTCTTCCTATGATATATCAAAAATTACCTTTCACGCATGATATAAATTTTGCTTATTATCTTGTATATTTTAATGCAGGAGGAGGAAAAGTTGGATATGATATCAGATTATGGAAATAAAGTTTTTCCATCCTATCCCTAAATTTCATTTTTCATTGCATCAAAACTTCCCTTAGATGAGGTTTTTGTGTGAGTATATGTGGAATGTCAGAGAAATAGTTAAAAAGATGTAAAAAAGATTCTATATAAGCTTGCAAATCAGTTAGGGTGACCTAATTTACCTACTTGAACAGTTTTTTTATAAAACAGGATAAAGCAATATGCAAAAGCCATTATCATTAATGGAACCCGGTGAAAAAGGGAAGATTATTTCTATTTCCCGCACGATGCGCAGTTATAAGAAGTTTGCGGATTTGGGAATAGTGAAAGGTGCTTCGCTTGTTTTGGAGCGGGTTGCGCCTTTGGGTGATCCTGTTGAAGTAAAAATTAAAGGTTATAGTTTATCTTTTAGAAAAGAGGAAGCTGTAAATATTACAGTTGAAATAGATAATGACAATAGTAAATAATATGCCAGTAGTATCATTGACCTTCGCTCCCGCAGGAGCGAAACTGATTGTCGTCAGCACTTCTGGAGGTCGTGAATTTGAGCGTAAAATAGCCGCCCTTGGTATTTATGCAGATGAAGAACTGGAAATAGTTGAACGTCACAGTCAGGGCGCTTTAGTCATAAATGTAAAAGGTACGCGTTTGGCAATCGGACAAGGAATGAGCAAAAAAATAAAAGTTAAAGTCATTTAGTGAAATAAAATGGAAAAGAAATATAAAATAGTCTTAGCTGGAAACCCTAATAGCGGAAAAACTTCAGTTTTTAACGC
>Ga0307988_1001726_pt1 | contig 11802 bp, 7 predicted proteins | sample EllFjometagen183_FD_203166 | JGI IMG/M metagenome (GOLD analysis project Ga0307988, IMG submission 203166) | Marine microbial communities from Ellis Fjord, Antarctic Ocean - #183 | ecosystem: Environmental > Aquatic > Marine > Unclassified | place: Southern Ocean | collected 2014-10-08 | reverse complement strand
CACCCAAGTGGTCTTCGTCGGCGAAACCCATGACAATCCAGCTTCTCACCGCCTACAGGAAGATATTCTTCGGGCGTTGCAGCAACACAATCCCGGCAATATCACCTTGGCGATGGAAATGTTCACTCCGTCACAACAGGCTGTTCTGGACCTTTGGATCAGTGGTGATCTATCGGAAAAAGAATTTTTACAGCAGGTTGATTGGTATCATAATTGGAGGATGAACTTTGCCTTCTATCGCCCGTTAATCAGCTACTGTCGTGATCATAAGATTCCTATCCTGGCTCTCAATGCAGAAAAGAGTCTCAAACAAAACGTGGCCAGAACACCCTTGACTGAACTGACAGTTGCAGAGCAAGAACAACTGCCCGATATGACCCATAGCGACCCCTACCAGGAAGCAATGGTTCAAGCTATTTTTAGTGACCACAAAATGGGACAAACCATGCTGGACGGGTTTCAACGCGTCCAAACTCTGTGGGATGAAACCATGGCACAAAACCTGGCTGAATATCTCCAACATCAGGGAAAAGATCGCCAAGTTCTCGTCATTGCTGGAGGAAACCACATCCGCTACGGATATGGTATCCCCCGCCGGATGTTTCGCCGTGTCCCATCAAGTTATCTCCTTATTGGTTCAGAAGAATTGGATATACCTGCGGACAAGCAAGATCGGCTGATGAATGTTGTCAAGCCAAACTACCCGATGCCACCCTATCATTTCCTCACCTTTACTGAGTATGAGGACCTAGCAAACCCTGGAGTTAAATTGGGTATCATGCTCGACAAAGCTGATAAGGGTCTACTTATCAAAGGAGTGGTTCCTGGATCAATTGCGGAGCAGCAAGGTTTAAAAGAAGGGGATGTGCTGACGCAGATAGACTCGCAGCAATTAACAGAGCCTTTTGACCTGATTTATGAGCTGCAACAGAAAAACAGCAATGATAAGGCTGTATTAACCCTGCAGCGTCAGGACCAATCATTAACAATAACCATCAATTTCACGACTCCCTAGCAAGCTATGGCCACGCCTTTAGGTTCTACTTCGAGACTGCTGATTTTCAGCAGGTATCCTGTTTCGGGAAAAGCTAAAACCAGGCTTATTCCTACGCTGGGGGCTGAAGGGGCGGCACGGCTGCATCGACGACTGACAGAGCATGCTATCAGTATTGCCCGAGCATCCTGCCTTGAAGACAGTAATTACAATCTTACCGTTCACTACACAGGAGCCCGGCTAAAAGACTTCCGGGCCTGGCTCGGGTGTGATCTGGAATATAAAATACAACCACGGGGTGATATTGGTCAGCGCATGCAAGCCGCGTTCAAATCCACTCTTGACCATAACGGCGGTCACGCTATCGGCTTCGGCACTGACATTCCCAACCTGACTCCCGCTATTCTTCATCAAGCGCATACAAGTCTCGATGACCATGATATTGTCCTTGGCCCGGCTATCGATGGAGGCTATTACCTGATTGGAATGAAAACCTTTCATCCAGAACTATTTGTTAATATTGATTGGGGAACGGATCGGGTGTACCAACAAACCCAGGAGATCTGTACCCATCTGGGCCTCCAGGTTGCAGAGTTGCCAAAGTTAAGCGATATCGACCTCCCGGAAGACTTAGAACCCTTAAAGAATCATCACTATTTTAGCGATATTTCCACAGACAAACCCCTGCTCTCCGTGATCATTCCAACCCTCAATGAAGCAAGGGTATTGGGTACCACACTCGAAAAGCTGCAACATTCTGACAATGTTGAAATCATTGTTATTGATGCCGGCAGCCAGGATGGTACCGGTGATATAGCCACCCGCTACGGAGCAAAACTACTCACAATCACAACCGGGAGAGCTGATCAGTTCAACACAGGCGTCAAGCACAGCAAGGGAAGATATCTGCTTTTTCTCCATGCCGACACTCTGCTCCCTCAAAATTATAGCCATCTGATCCACTCAGCATTGGCTGATCCCAGCACAGTTGCCGGAGCATTCCGTTTCAAAACAGACGTCTCAAGCATCGCAATGCGTATTGTTGAATGGGGAACTAATTTTCGCTCCGCCATTTTAAAATGGCCATATGGTGATCAGGGGCTATTCATGGAAAGACGGGTATTTGATGAAATGGGAGGCTTTTCTCGGATCCCAATCATGGAAGATTTTGAACTGATTCGTCGCCTTCGGCATCGTGGCAATATCGTCACCCTTGCGGACGAGGCAATAACATCAGCACGGCGCTGGCAAAACTTGGGAATCGTTCGCACAATCATTGTCAATCAGTTGATGATTGCCGGCTTTCTAATTGGTGTTCCAACTGAAACATTGAAACGTCTCTACAGACATAAATAGGGTTTGAGATCATTCAGTTACGTTTCTAATCACTGGGGAAGGAATCATTTCATGAGTACAATTTCGGTCCTGAAAAGGATAAAATCACCTTTTTGTCTTTTCTTACTGCTCTCCCCTTTGTTCTTTGCCCCCACACAAACCAATGCGGGACAGAAGAATTTACCGCCAGCCATCCAAGTAGGCTTTTTTTCCGAAAATAACCTTGATGGCTGGGAAGAAAAGGAATTTGTCAACCAAAGCAATTACCACCTAGTCAAACAAGGCGACCAGATGGTGCTTCACGCAGAAGCAGAAGCCTCTGCCTCTGGGCTATTTAAAGAAGTCGTGATCGACCTAAGAACCCATCCATACATTAATTGGCAGTGGAAAGTTGAAAAAGGGCACCCCTCTTTAGCTGAAAGAACTAATGATGGTGATGATTATGCAGCACGGATCTACATTGTTGTAAAAGGTGGACTGGCGTTCTGGAAAACCAAAGCAATAAATTATGTCTGGTCTTCAACAGAGAAAAAAGGGGCAACCTGGCCGAGCGCATTTGCCGGAAAGAATGCAATGCTCATGGCCATTCGTTCTCCTGAGGACAAACAAGATATCTGGTATCAAGAGAAACGAAACGTCTATGAAGATCTAAAAATCCTCTTTGGTAAAGAGATAAAAGAAATTCATGCTGTTGCCATTATGACAGACAGTGACAATTCAAAGGGTTCGGTCAGCGCCAGCTACGGTGACATCAGCTTTACTGCCGACTAAATCGACCTTGCGGGAAGCAGCGAACTGAGTTACTTAGACATTCTCAGCACAAGATAGCCCACCAACCCGGAGACAAAAGAGCCGATAAGGACAGCCAATTTGTCGGCATAATTGTAAACTTGTGTATCATTATAGGCCAAGCTATCGACAAATAAACTCATGGTAAAACCGATTCCCGTAAGAATGGAGACACCATAGAGCTGCTTCCAATTGCTGTCTGTCGGCAGGCTGGCAAAACCTGACTTGATCGCCAGCCAGCTAAAACCAAAAACCCCCAGTTGCTTACCTAAAAACAATCCAAGCATGATTCCCATGGGGACGGGATTGAACATTTCTGCCAGTGAAATTCCCCTCAAATCAACCCCGGCATTCACAAAAGCAAAAAGAGGCAAAATCATAAACGCCACCCAGTAGTGCAGATCATGTTCCATCTCTTTGCTCATTGCACAGGTTTTGCCGTCTCTGCTTTTGCAGTTAAAGGGAATCATAAATGCCAGTGCAACCCCTGCCAGTGTTGCATGAACGCCAGACTTCAATACACTGACCCACAACACAATACCGACCAGAATATAGGCGGCCTTAAGAGCAACACAGCATCTATTCATAACAAACAAAATTGTCAGTGCAATGGAAGCAATGATGATTGATAAGGTCGAGAGTTCACTCGTGTAGAACAGAGCAATGATAATAATGGCACCTAAATCATCGATGATGGCCAACGCTAACAAAAACACCTTGAGAGAAAGAGGAACCCTGGTTCCCAGTAGCGACAAAACCCCTAAAGCAAAAGCGATATCGGTAGCGGTTGGTATTGCCCAGCCCTTCATTGCAAAAGACTCGCCTTGGTTAAAGGCAATGAAGACCAAAGCAGGCACAACCATTCCACCGATAGCGGCAACTCCTGGCAGAACGACTTGGCTGATAGAAGACAGATGGCCTTCCAATACTTCCCTTTTGACCTCTAAACCGATAAGAAAGAAAAAGACCGCCATGAGACCATCATTGACCCAAAGCAACAAAGGCTTGGCAATTTGTAAAGCACCAAAACGAATTTCAACATGTGTGTGCAGAAAACTATTATAGAGTTCAGATAAACCGCTATTCTTCAAAACCAGGGCGATAATAGTGACAAAAACCAGCAAAATACCCGCGGATGATTCTCTTTTTATAAAGCTCTCAATAGTCGTGATCATAGTTCTTCCTTATGCTGCTTACCTAAAAGATAACAGGTAATACCTCGGTGCAAAATGTTTCGCCGCAGGTAAAATAAAAAACCTCTACCCACTGCATGTTGTCATGCTCTGAATAAAGGTCTTGCAAATTTCGACTAAAGCGTCACAACCCCGCGCCCGGGTGGATAAACCACCGTATTGACGTATCGCGGGCCGGCAGTATCTGCCACCGGTTGCTACTCCCCTTCAACAGATTAATACTGTATTTTAGCTCTCTTCGTCCTGTCAATAGGAAACGGCCAATCATTTTCTGATTTCGTAAATACATCAGCCACACAGACTAAAATTCCTGTGCTGTGCTAGACTTACGCTCGATAATTGAGATCGAGATAGAGACAACGTAACTCATTACTAATGTAATCCGGTTTCTTCCAGCAAGATGCTTGTATTTTCAAGGAGTTCAGCTATGACACCAAAAAATGATCTTATAAAAACCCCGCTATGGAAGAAGCTGCTGGGAGTCGTTCCTATTATCATCGCCATCCTTGTTATCGCTATGTTGTTGAAAGCCAAAACTGGCCCGCAAAAAAAAGTTATCAGCGAGATCCCCAAACCGATGCGGGTTATCCAGGTACCCAGCGTTGATCTGATTCCTCGAGTCGTTGGTTATGGCATTGCTGAGCCAGGCAACACCTGGCGCGCGGTGGCCGAAGTCAGGGGACGGGTGCTGGAGGTCCATCCCGACCTGAAAGCCGGCGCTCTAGTCAAAGAGGGAAGCATTCTGCTCAAAATAGATCCCACCGAGTACCAACTGACCGTGGCCAGACTTATTGCCGGCATCGATCAGGTCAAGGCCGATATTGCAGAGCTGCAGGCCCAGAAAGATAATACGGAACTCTCACTGGAGATTGAACAACGCTCTCTTACTCTGGTGGAACAATCCCTGGCCCGCAAGCGGAGCGCCTTAAAAAACCAAACCATCTCGGCTGATGATGTTGACAAGGAAGAAAGAAATGTTCTGAGCCAGCGACAAAGTGTTCAGACTCAGCAGAATACCCTGATGGTCTTCCCGTCACGGGAAAAAGCCCTTGAAGCCAAACTCGTCGCCAGTCAGGCGAGCCTCAAACAAGCTCAGTTCGACCTGTCTAAAACGGTCATCAAAACCCCCTTTGACTGCCGTATTGCCGATGTCAGCCTGGAACCCGGTCAGTATGTCAACAGCGGACAGGTTCTGTTCGAGGGGCACGGGACGGCAGTGACCGAAATTCAGGCGCAAATTTTAGGGGCCCAGCTGCGCCACATCGTCGATCAAGCTCCGGCCCCAGAGCTGTCGTCTTATGCCGATTCCGGTCTTAAGGAAATGCGGCAATTAAAAGATATCAAAGCGATTGTTCATCTGCACAGCGGCGACTGGAATGTTTCCTGGGCGGCCAGGTTCGATCGGATTCGCGAGGCCGTTGACCCGCAGACCCGAGCTTTCAACGTTGTTGTTGCGGTCGATAATCCCTATGAAAAAGTGATTATCGGCAAACGACCCCCTCTCACCCGTGGACTGTTCTGTGAAGTTGAATTGCAGGGGCGGATCCGCCCTGACAGCGTTATCATCCCGCGCGCCGCGCTGCGCAATGGAACTGTTTTTATTGTCGATGCAGAAAGCCGACTGCAGCCGGTTAAGGTAACCAGCGCTTTTGTTCAGGGGGATTTAGTGGTCATTGAGTCGGGACTGGTCGGCGGAGAAACCCTGGTGGTCTCCGACCCCGCGCCCGCGATGACCGGCCTGTTGATTACACCGATCAAAGATAGTTCGCTTGAATCTCGTCTACTGGCTGAAGCCAATGCAGAGACGGAGTTGAAATGATCCGTTTTTTTGCCAAACATCCCACCGCCGCCAACCTGTTCGTCCTGATTTTTGTCGCCGTCGGGCTCTTGTCCCTGCCCAACATCAGACGCGACACCTTCCCCGAGTTCACTCCGAGCGAAGTGCAGATCAAGGTCGTCTACCCTGGAGCCACCGCCGAGGAGGTGGAAGAAGTCGTCAGCCAGCGGGTTGAAGATGCCATCGACGGCATCTCTTTTATGAAGGAGGTCCGCTCGGAATCCCGTGAAGGGCTCGCCTTGATCGTGGCCGAAAAGGAAACCGCCGGCGATCTACTCAGCTTTATCGACGACATCGAGAAAGAAGTGGCCGCCATTTCCGACTACCCTGTCGAAGTGGAAGATCCGGTCATTACCGAGCTGAGCAGAACCGATCTGGTGATCTCGCTGATCGTCTCCGGTCCGATGCCGGTCACCGATCTGAAGATCTATTGTGAAGACCTCAAGGACCGGATGCAGGAAGCGGGTCTTTCCCTCATCGACATCACTGGTTTTTCCGACCGACAATTCCGGGTGGAAGTTTCCGATACGGCTTTGCTACGGCTGAACATGAGTGTTGCTCAGTTGGCCGAGATCGTCTCCGCTCAAAATACCGATCTCCCCGCCGGGATCATTGAAGCAAAAGACCGAGATATCCTGCTCCGGTTTGCCGATCAGAAGCGGACCATTCAAGAACTGGAAAAAGTGGTTGTCAAGGCCGGGCCTCAAGGGGCTGAAATCCTGCTGGGCGATGTCGCTACTATTCACGATACCTTTCAACTGGCCGAAGATAAGATTATGGCCAATGGCAAACGTTCTGCCATCATCAATATCAGGAAGACCAAGCAGGAAGACACGATCCGTGTTGCCGATCAGGTCAAGAGCTTTATTGCCGAGGAACAGCAACGTTACCCGCAACTTGAACTAACCATCACTCAGGACAGTTCGATTGTCCTGGGCGATCGCCTGCAGATGTTGATCACCAATGGTTGGCAGGGGCTGGCTCTGGTTTTCTTGACGTTGTGGCTCTTTTTCAATCTAAGAATCTCCTTCTGGGTCATATTCGGCCTACCGATTTCTTTCCTCGGCGCGTTCTTTTTCATGCCGATGATGGGCCAGACCATCAACATGATGACCATGGTCGGGCTGTTGCTGTCTCTGGGGTTATTGATGGATGACGCGATTGTCGTCACCGAAAACATCGCCGCCCATCGAAAGCGGGGCAAAACCCCCTTAGATTCTGTAGTTGACGGCACCAAAGAGGTTGCAGCCGGGGTTTTTTCCTCCTTCATCACCACCATCTGCGTGCTGGTTCCCCTATCCTTTATCGATGGCCAAATCGGCAAGGCCCTAAAGGTGGTGCCGATCATCCTGATTCTAGTGTTGGCAGTGAGTTTGATCGAAGTGTTTTTTATCATGCCAGCCCATCTAAACCATGCCCTCCATAGCTACAATCCAGATAAGACAAATCGGTTCCGGCGCAAGTTTGATGGCTATATTGAGTGGACTCGTGAAAACCTGATTGGTCGCTCGGTCGATTTCTTACTGAATTGGCGCTACTTGCTCATCGGCGGCATCATCGGTCTGTTTATTTTTACCGTCGGCCTGATCCCCGCCGGCAAGGTTAAAATGGTCGGTTTCCCCGCCATCGAGGGTGACGTGATCACCGCCCGATTGCTCATGCCACAGGGAACCCCGCTGAACAAAACCGAGCAAGCCGTCACTCAGATTCTTGCCGGCTTAGCGGCAATGAACGATGAATTCAAAGCCAGCCAGTCGGCGGGGCAGGATCTGGTGATCAATTCCAGCGTGCAATTCAACCAGAATGTCGATGCTTACGAAAATGGCCCCCACGTAGCGACCGTATCGGTGGACTTACTCTCTGCCGAAAAACGCAATGGCCGCATTGTTGATTATCTTGCCACTTGGCGCGAGCAAACCGGACCATTAACTGATGTGATAAGTCTGACCTTTGGCGAAGTTGGCTGGGGCCCGGCCGGCCGGCCGATAGAAATCAGGATACGGGGAAATGATCTCGATGTGATGAAATCGGCTGTCACCGAGATGAAATCCTGGCTGGCGCAGTTTAATGGGGTTTTGGATCTTTCCGACGATCTGCGACCCGGCAAACCCGAGGTCAAGATGCGCTTGCGTGCTGGGGCAACCAGCCTGGGTGTCGACGCGGCGACCATTGCCCGACAGCTGCGCGCAGGATTTTATGGGGTAACCGCAAATACCCTACAGGTTGGTTCAGAAAGTTACGAGATTGATATTCGGCTACGCGAAGCGGATCAAAACAGTCTGGCAGACCTGGAAAACTTCAACATCATCCTCGCTAACGGCAGTAAAGTTCCCCTCTCCACCGTTGTTGAATGGCAGGAAGGACAAGGGGTGTCCCGCATTGCCCGTCACAACGGTATGCGCGTCGTCACCTTGCGCGGCGACCTGGATACCCGGGTCGCCAATGCCAAAGAACTGATCACGATGTTAAAAAAGGGTTACCTGCCAAAGTTTTCACAAAAATATCCACAGTTAAAAGTTGAAGTCGGTGGAGAATCGAAGGAGTCTGGACAAACGCAGCTGTCAATGCTGCGGGCCATCATGATCGGCATGGTTGGTATCTATATCCTCTTAAGTTTTCAATTTAGAAGTTACACCGAGCCCCTTATCGTTATGGTTGCGATCCCTTTTTCTCTCATTGGGGTAATTTGGGGGCACCTGATTATGGGCGTCCCGATCAGTATGCCGAGCATCCTCGGCTTCATCGCTCTGTCAGGTATCGTGGTCAATGACTCGATCCTGCTGGTGCTGTTCCTGAAAAACGCCAGAAAGGCGGGTTTATCCATTCGTCTGGCGGCAGGGCAAGCCAGCCGCAGTCGTTTCCGGGCGGTACTTCTGACTTCGGCAACCACTATTGCCGGACTGACACCGCTGATGTTCGAAAAAAGCCTCCAGGCTCAAATTCTCATCCCTCTGGTGGTCAGCACTATTTTCGGTCTGATAGCATCCACCATTCTGGTGCTGCTGGTGATCCCCTGTCTGTATCAGGTACTGGGAGATTTAGGTCTGCACGAAAAAGTCGTAGCTGCTGAACCTGAAAGCCACAGCCACGAACAGATAAATGAACAATTTTAAGGTGAAATCCATGACGATTAGATATCAGGCTCAAACTCTATTCGCACTCATTGTCGCCCTCTTGCTGCTGAGCGGCTGCGCAGTCGGACCGGACTATGTTTCTCCGCAAGTTAAGCAGGATCTGGCAAACTGGGAACAATCCCTGGAAGCAGGCTTTAAAACCTCTGAAGCAGAGTTGCCACAATGGTGGAAAAATCTTGATGATACACGGCTCAATCAACTGGTCATGCTGGCGCTAGAAAATAATCTTGACCTGGCACAGAGCCGCTCGCGGATTCGAGAAGCCAGAGCCCAGCGGAATATCGCCGCAGCAGCCGGAATTCCGTCATTGAGTGCAAGAGCGACGACACAAAGCCAGAAAAGTGGTGATACCCCAACTGGATCTCTGTACAGTTCCGGTTTTGATGCCGCCTGGGAGCTCGATGTTTTCGGCCGGGTCAAACGGTCGATTGAAGCCTCATCTGCCGACCTGGACGCCAAAGTGGAAAGCCTCAGGGACGTTCAGGTGAGCTTGCTTTCTGAGCTGGCCCTGAACTTCATTGATGTCCGTTCGTTTCAGAATCGCTTGCGCCTGGCAGAGGCAAACGTGGAATTGCAGGAAAAAACCTACAGCATGGTAAAAAATCGCCTCGATTTAGGGCTAGCGACCATCCTGGACATACGCGAAGCGGAAAGTAATCTGGCCAATAATAAAGCGCAAATTCCACAGATCAAAACCGGCCTGAGTCGAGCTATGCATCGCATTGCCGTCCTGGTTGGCCAGAAACCGGGGAAACTGAATCAATCCTTAGCAGAACCAGGCGTTATCCCTATGGCTCCGCCAGAAATTCCGATCGGCATTCCGGCCGATCTGCTGCGCCGCCGTCCTGACATTCGCATGGCAGAGCGTGAATTAGCGGCCCAAACTGCCAGAGTCGGGGTGGCGATAGCCGAGCTCTATCCACGCTTCACGTTAAGCGGAGCCCTCTCCTTTCAAGCCACCGACAGCGCCAACCTGTTCACGACTCTAAGTCGGGCCTTATCTTTCGGTCCCTCTCTACAGTGGAATATTTTCAGTGGCGGCAGTATTCGCAATAATATAACTGTTCAGAATGAGCGGCAGAAACAGGCATTGCTGAGATATGAAAAAAGCATTCTGACTGCTCTCGAAGAGGTTGAAAACGGGATGGTTGCTTACGCTCGTGAATTGGATCGGCGCGAAAACATGCTCACTGCGGCGGTCGCATCCAGAGAAAGTGTCCGTTTGGCAGAATCGATGTACAAAGATGGTTTAACTGATTTCAGTCGTGTTCTGGATGCCCAGCGCAATCTCTTCACCCATGAAGATCAACTGGCCGATAGTGATGCCGAGGTTACCCGTAACCTGATCCGTTTGTATAAAGCTCTAGGGGGTGGTTGGAAGGATTCTACAGAGAGTATGGATCCAGCAAAAAAATCAAATTAATATGCGAGCATGCTTGTGGAGTTGTTTTGACTCCATCAGATCTCCAAAATGAGGAAATAATGCGCGCTATTTGTATTTTTCTCGGTTCAAAGTCAGGAACGAATCCTGCTTACGCTCAAGCCACCAAAGCCATGGGCAGAGAACTGGCCACACGCGGTCTCACTTGCGTCTATGGTGGTTCGGATACTGGCCTCATGAAGTTGCTCACCGACAGCGTTTTGGAATCCGGTGGCAAGGTCATTGAGGTCACAGTTCAGGCGTTACGTGACAAGGAAATTTTCCATCCCGGACTGACAGAACTTCACGTTGTCCCGACGATGCACGACCGAAAAGCTCTTATGGCGGAACTCTCCGATGCATTTGTGGCTCTACCGGGTGGTATCGGCACCTTTGAGGAATTTTTTGAAGTCTACACTTGGGCTCAATTGGGGTTTCACTCCAAACCGTGTGGGCTTCTCAATGTGAATAATTACTACGCTCCCCTGGAAGCACTTCTGGATAATGCCGCGCAAGAGGGCTTTCTAAACTGCCCACACCGAGACATGGTCATACGGGCGGACACTCCTGCAGAAATTCTGGACCTTCTAGAAAGTCGAATGATTTAGCGGCCAAGGAATGTGCCATTGCACAGTCAAGATTTGCGAGATGGAGATTCAAATGTTACGAGACGCCACGTTTATTTTTTCCGCCCAAACCAGTATCTTCTACAACATCGAAGGGTTGTTGTGGCAGGCAATCTAGAGAGAAGACAAAGACTTTCTGTGGCAGGTGAGTCCGGGTCAATCGTTTTAACCTCCCAAAAAATTTACCCCACAGTTCTCCACCTCCGGAGCTGTGGGGTTCTTTTTTTAGACAACCGACTATAGTTGCGGTACCTTAACAAGGTCAACAAGCGGAGTAGAAAAATATTCCTATCAAAAACAGGAGAATATTATGGCAAAAGTTCTCATCTGGCTCGCATCTGGAGATATCGACAAATTACAGCCAGGAATTATATACGGAACAAATGCAAGAAAACACGGTTGGGTTGATGATGTTCAGTTCGTCGTATTTGGTGAAAGCGAAAGATTAATGCTAGAGCATCCGAAGACCTTTGA
>Ga0307988_1001725_pt1 | contig 11806 bp, 7 predicted proteins | sample EllFjometagen183_FD_203166 | JGI IMG/M metagenome (GOLD analysis project Ga0307988, IMG submission 203166) | Marine microbial communities from Ellis Fjord, Antarctic Ocean - #183 | ecosystem: Environmental > Aquatic > Marine > Unclassified | place: Southern Ocean | collected 2014-10-08 | reverse complement strand
AAATCAGGTTATCTACTTTGTCAAGCAAGTTCTCAATTATTGTAATTTTCGACGAAACTTTTGCACCTCCCATAATTGCGGTTAACGGCCGTTGAGGATCTTTAACAACTTTGTCTAGACTTTCAACTTCACTTTCAATTAAATAACCAAACATTTTATCGTTGGGAAAATACTTTGCAATAACCGCCGTTGAAGCATGTGCACGATGTGCTGTTCCAAAAGCATCGTTTACCCAACAGTCGCCATTTTCGGCAAGTTTAGTTGCAAAATCTTCATCGCCTTTTGTTTCTTCTTTGTAAAAACGTAAATTTTCAAGAATTAAAACTTCGCCCGGCAGAACATTGTTTGCCATCTCTTTTACTTCATTGCCAATACAATCGGGAGCAATTTTTACTGTAGCTCCGTCCAATAATTCAGATAAGTGAGCAACCAGAGGTTTTAACGAGAATTTATCTTCGGGGCCACTTTTTGGCCTACCCAGGTGAGACATAATTACAGGAGTTCCACCATCGGCAAGAACTTTTTTAATGGTTGGTAGTGCTGCCCTCATTCGGGTATCATCAGTTATTTCAAATTTTTCGTTTAAAGGCACGTTAAAATCAACACGAATAAGTGCTTTTTTACCCTTAAAATTGTAGCTGTTAATTGTTTGCATTGTGTTATTATATTTTATGTTTCAGAATACCAATCAAAGGTAAAAAATAAAACTCGCACCAAATCAGAGTTATTTTTAGCTGAAAGCAATTTAATATTGAGGTAACCTCCAAAATCAATTCAAAACCATTATTTTTGACTCATGTTTTTTAAAGATATAATTGGACAGCAAGAGATAAAAAAGCGACTAATCCGTTCGGTAAAAGAAGAGCGAATTAGCCATGCACAACTTTTTTCGGGTGGTGAAGGAACCGGTAAAGTTGCAATGGCAGTTGCTTATGCACAATATATTTCCTGCAAAAACCAAACTGATTCGGATTCTTGCGGAGTTTGTTCATCGTGTCATAAATATCAAAAACTGGCTCATCCCGATTTACATTTTGTTTTTCCGGTATTTAATTCACCAAAAATAAAAAATCCAATTAGCGACGATTATCTTCCCAACTGGCGGGAACTAATTCATAAAAATCCATATTTTAATCTCAGCCAATGGTTAAAACATATTGAAGCTGGAAATTCGCAGGGCTTAATTTACGAACGTGAAAGTGATTCTATTTTTCGAAAATTGAATTTAAAATCATTCGAGTCTGAATTTAAAGTAATGATTATTTGGTTGCCGGAAAAAATGCATGCAAACTGCTCAAATAAAATTTTAAAGCTTATTGAAGAACCTCCCAATAAAACTCTTTTCTTACTTATATCTGAAAATGAAGAGGCGGTAATTTCAACTATTCGTTCAAGGGCACAATTAATAAAATTTCCGTTTATCGACAAAGCATCGGTTAAAAATGCACTACTGCAAATCGAGGGGGTTGATTCAGGTTTGATAGATGATTCAGTTCATCTTTCGGAGGGTAATTTTATTAAAGCCCTCGAATATTTAAATCCGGGAGAGGACACACAATTCTTCTTTGAAAAATTTCAGGAGATGATGCGTTATGCCTACAAAAGAGAAGTTTTAGAGCAAATTGAATGGGCGGACGAGATGGCAAAAATTGGTCGCGACAAACAAAAAGCATTTTTCAATTTTGCACTGCGTTTAATTCGCGAATATTTTGTAATGAACATGAAACAAAGTAGTTTGGTTTACCTGAAAAGAGAAGAAAAAGAGTGGGGAACTCGCTTTGCACCATTTATTAACGAACGAAATATTGTGTCCTTTTTTCAAGAATTCGAGCTGGGGATAAAACATATTTCTATGAATGGAAATCCACGAATAATATTTCTTGACACTGCCTTACGAATGGTACGTCTAATAAAAATCTAAGAATAAAAATTGTTTCTTATAAGTGTACGTTCTAACACATTTGTTATCCCCAATAAATCTTTAATAATTGACCACAATTTATCCAAAATTGTACTTTAAAAAATTCTCTTTTTTAGAATGACTTTAAAAATCAATGAATTAGTACTCAATTCGTATTATTGATTATTTTTGTAGGTTAAAATGTATATTTAATTAGCTTCAAGTCAATACACTTTTAGCATTTCAAAAAAAACTATGCAGAATGTTGATACAATAGAAAGAGGCGTTTGTAAAACCAAATCTGGTTGCTGCGCAAAACTTCATGTAACCGATTGGTTAAAAGAAATACAGCCTGCTACCAAAATAGACGATATTTTAGAAGTTCGTTTTAAAAATACGCGTAAAGATTATTATCTAAATGTAAATAACCTAAAATTAAAAATAGGTGATTTAATTGCTGTTGAAAGTAGCCCCGGACACGACATTGGAATAGTTTCGCTAATGGGAGAATTGGTGCAGCAACAAATGCGAAAGCACAAAGTAACTCTTGTTAACGGTGAAATCAGAAAGGTATATCGCAAAGCAAAATCGGTTGACATCGACAAATGGAAAGAGGCAATTTCGCTTGAACACGAAACCATGATTCGATCGCGGCAAATTACTGCCGATTTAAATTTAAAAATGAAAATTGGTGATGTAGAATATCAGGGAGACAGAACTAAAGCTATTTTCTATTACATTGCAGATGAGCGTGTTGATTTTCGGGAATTAATAAAAGTGCTTGCAGAGAATTTTCGTATTCGTGTGGAAATGAAACAAATTGGTGCAAGGCAGGAAGCTGGTAGAATTGGTGGAATTGGCCCGTGTGGAAGAGAAATATGTTGCTCGACGTGGATGCACAAATTTGTTTCTGTTACTACTAATTCAGCACGTTATCAGGAAATTTCACTAAATCCTCAGAAACTGGCCGGACAGTGTGGAAAATTAAAATGTTGTCTCAATTTCGAGCTTGCAACTTATATGGATGCGCAAAGGAATTTTCCTCCCAACCAAATTCCTCTTGAGACTGAAAACGGTCTCTATTATTTTTTGAAAGCCGATATTTTGTCAGGAACTTATTCCTATATGCTACAAGGAAATACCCCATCGAACCAAATTGTTGTACCGGTACAACGAGTAAAAGAAATTCAACAATTAAATAAAAACGGCAAGAAACCCGAAATGTTAATCGTAACGGATGAAGATACAGAATTGAAAAGCAACGATTCGTTTAAAAACGTTGTGGGACAAGACGATTTACACCGATTCGACCGACCTAAAAAACAAAAGAGTAGCAATAAACGTCGTTTTAATCGAAATCCTCGAAGAAACCAAAATACCCGATGAAAAAAATTGGATATCAAATTCTATTTATTGCAGTCGTTTTAGTACTATTTTCTGCCTGCGATAAAAATCGAATTTTTGAAGAATACAAAAAAATTCCTAAAACGGGCTGGGAAAAAGACTCGGTGTTAGTGTTTAATGTTCCGGTAACCGACACACTTCAAAACCACAATTTATTCATAAACGTAAGAAACAGTATTAATTACAGTTTCAGTAATTTATGGTTGTTTGTAGAAATTAACCAGCCTGGCGAAATTGCATTAACCGACACCTTTGAATTGTCTTTGGCATCGCCCTCGGGAGAATGGTTGGGAGACGGTTTTGGTGGAATAAAAACCCGACAAGTAGTTTACCGAACAGGAGTATTTTTCCCTGTTTCAGGGCAATACCAAATAAATATTCAGCACGGAATGCGCGAGGAAATGTTATCTGGAATAACTGACATTGGTTTTCGGATTGAAAAGATGAATTAGAAGCCCCCTCTTTTTCTCCCCCAAAGGAGGAGATTAAAAAAATCCAAATAGAATTTCCATAGAAAAAAAACAAAAATCAGTTAAACAGTGAGCAAAAATAAGCTAGCAAAATTCGGTGAAATGGAGACTTTCGAACATGTAATTCAGGCTCCGTACAACAAAATAGAACAAAACAACTTTTATTTGAAAAATAATTGGGCGAAAGATTTTTTTAAAAACAATAACCCAATTATACTTGAATTGGGATGTGGTAAAGGAGAATACACCGTTGCTTTGGCTGAACAAAATCCGAAGTTCAATTACATTGGTGTAGATATTAAAGGAGCACGTTTGTACAACGGAGCAAAACAAGCTTTAAATAGTAAGCTAAAAAATGTAGCCTTTCTGCGAACTAACATTGAAATAATAGGCCAATTTTTTGGTGAAGAAGAAATTGCCGAAATCTGGCTTACTTTTCCCGACCCGCAAATGAAAAAAACCAGGAAAAGATTAACATCAACATTTTTTTTGAATAAATACAAAGCCTTTCTGAAAAAAGATGGAATATTACATTTAAAAACCGACAGTAATTTCCAGTACACCTACACATTCGAATTGGCCAAACTAAACAAGTTTGAAATTTTAGCTGATACGGATAATTTGTATGAATCAGAATTATTAAGCGATACTTTGCAAATAAAAACATTTTACGAAAAACAGTGGTTAAGTCGCGGAATAACCATAAAATACCTGGCATTTAGAATGAATGATTTAACTTTTACAGAACCCAAAATTGAAATTGAGAAAGACGAATACCGAAGTTTTGGAAGAAGTGCCGGAGGAATTAGTTAGTATTGAGAAAAGAAGAAAGAAAAAAAATAAAGAGTAAAGAATTACCACGAAAGGGCTATATATTTCAGTCTGAGGCAAGCAACTCTTTTGCACCATATTTTGCTTTCAATTATAGCTAATAGGTTTTTGGGGCAACACTACAACTTTTATTGAAATAAGAAAAGAATGAAAAAAACATTTGAACACAAACTTTTATATCTCGAACTTCTTACGAACTACTATTAATCTAAAAAATGTCCGATTTTTTCAACAAAGTTTACGAAGTAGCAAAGTTAATTCCACCGGGAAGAATAACATCTTACGGTGCAATTGCTAAATATCTTGGAACAACTGGTTCTGCACGAATGGTAGGCTGGGCAATGAATGCTTCACGCAGCCATTCAGAATTTGTTCCGGCTCATCGGGTAGTAAACCGCAACGGATTAATTACCGGGAAACACCATTTCGACAACCCAAATGCAATGAAAGAACTTCTGGAAAATGAAGGTATAAAATTAGAAGGCGACCAAATTGTAGATTTCGATTTGAAATTTTGGAATCCGGGAAAAGAGTTGTTGTAAATATCACACTTTTTGTACTCAATGCATTCTAAAAACCCTTTCCGTATCAAACAAATGTTTAATTTAAAATTTCTCGAACAATTCATACTAAAAAGTGTTTTTTAAAAGAGATTTATTAGTTTTGCAAATTCAAAAACAAGAAATTACAAATCAGTAAAATAAAAATACAATGACTGATATTCCAAGAAGTTTAATCGTACCCAAAAATATTACCGATGCACTGCGCACTGTAATATTTCCTGGTAGTAAAGAAGATATAGTAAAATTAGAGATGCCTCAGGAAATTCGTATTGCCGGGCAACGTGTTAGTTTCTCATTAGTTTTTCAGCGCAGCGACGATCCCAATATCGAGTCGTTGGTATTGGAATGCGAGCAAGCAATTAAAAAATACATTGGCGACAACGTGGAAATTGAAGATAATATTTCGGTAAAATTTATTCACGACATGGAGCGTCCGGTTTTACCGAATGTTAAAAATATTATTGCAATTGCCTCGGGGAAAGGTGGTGTTGGAAAATCTACAACAGCGGTAAATCTTGCTGTTTCGCTTGCTAACTCGGGTAAAAAAGTAGGTTTGTTAGATGCCGATATTTTTGGCCCTTCAATTCCAAAAATGTTTGGTGTTGAAGGCGAGCGACCATCCGGAGTGAAAATTGACAAAAGAGAGATGATTAACCCGCTGGAAAAGTTTGGTGTGAAGTTTCTTTCGGTTGGCTTTTTTGTTGATGCCGATAGTGCAATGATTTGGCGCGGACCAGTTGCATCGAATGCCTTAAAACAACTTATTACAGAAGGAAACTGGGGAGATTTAGATTACCTGCTTATCGATTTACCTCCGGGCACCAGCGACATACATTTAACCTTGGTACAATCTGTTCCGGTAACCGGAGCGGTAATTGTTACCACCCCGCAAGATGTTGCTCTTGCCGATGTAATTCGAGGAACAAGCATGTTCCAAAGTAAATCTATTGATGTGCCTGTTTTAGGATTAATAGAAAATATGGCTTGGTTTACACCCGAAGAATTACCAAATAATAAATACTATATTTTTGGTAAAGATGGTGGAGTAAAATTAGCCGATAAAATTGGAATACCACTGCTCGGACAAATCCCAATTGTTCAGGGAATTCGTGAAGGTGGAGATTCGGGAATGCCAAGTTCTGTGGATAAAGAATCAATTACAGGATTAGCTTTTGCCGAAATTGCAAAAAAAGTAGAACACCGCGTGCATTTACGCAACATTCAAAGAGCTCCCACAAAAAAGGTACAAATAAGCCGGAAATAAACATTTAACAAACTATTCTATTTTCTGTATTGAGCTTTGGATCCGAAATCTGGTGCTTTTATTTTGAGTTTTTTATATCAGTTGTAAACTGAAAAGTAAAATACTTACTCAACACCAAATTTGACATGCATTTTTTCTTATTTTTATGTCGTTTATAAATCGTATAAATTCATGGGAAAACAGGCAATAAACTGTTTAATATTGAGTTTATTTCTAAAGCCTAAAATTTTTCTATTGAATAGACTTCTTTTAAATATTATTGTACTGTTGTTAATTGCTTCGTTTTTTTCCAGTTGTTCCACTGAAAAAAATACTCGTGCATCCCGAACATTTCATAACATTACTTCGCATTACAATGTTTATTTTAATGCCAGCGAAAGCGTAAATGAAGGGAAACTTAATATTGAAGAGAGCCTTGAAAACGATTTCACGCGAATTTTACCCATTTATAAAGAAAGCGATCCGTCTGCTGCAAAATTGGTAAAATCGGACATGGACAATGCAGTAATTAAATGTTCTAAACTTATCGAAATTCATTCGATTACAAAAAAACCAAAAAGACAAAAAAGACGGACACGCAAATACCAGGAATTTGCCAGCCAGGAAGAATTTAATGAATGGATTGACGACGGCTATTTATTAATGGGAGAAGCCTATTTTTATCAACATAATTTTATGGCCGCCATCGATAATTTTGCGTATGTTATTAGAAAATACCCCAAAGAAAAAACCCGAAATGAAGCTCAAGTTTGGATGATTCGTTGCTATTCAGAGTTGGAACGATTTATTGAAGCTTCAGAAGCAATTCAAGCGGTGCAGAATGAAGAGAATTTTCCTAAAAAACTAGAAAGAGACCTCGCTGTTGCAACAGCAGATTATTATATGAAACAGGAAGAATATGATGAAGCCATAAAATTCCTGGACATTGCCATTAAAAAGACATTTCTGAAAAGAAAAAAAGCAAGGTTGCAATATATAGTTGCTCAGTTGTACCAAGAGATTGGTAGAGAAGCTGACGCTTCAAAAGCATTTGCCGCCGTCTCTAAATTAAATCCGGATTACAAAATGGCATTTAATGCAAAAATAAACAGTGCCGGCGTTTTCTCAAATAGTGGCGATTCGGAAAAAATAAAAAAAGAATTGCGTAAAATGTTACGCGATAAAAAGAATATCGATTTTCAGGATCAAATATATTATGCTCTTGGAAACTTGTATTTTAGAGATGGAAATCGCGATCTTGCCATTGAAAACTACAAACAATCAGTAACAAAAAGTTTTCAAAATCAACACCAACGAGCACTTTCTTCGGTTACACTTGCCGACATATATTTTGAAGATTTAAGATACAGAGATGCACAGTCGTATTACGATAGTGCAATGATAATTATAGACGAAACTTATCCCAATTATCAGGTTTTAGCCGACAATTATAAAAGCCTTACCAATTTAGTTGACAATATAATAATCGTTGAAAATCAAGACAGTTTGCAAAAAATTGCCCAAATGCCCGACATGGAACGAGAAGCGTTAATATCTCGATTAATGAAAGAAGAGCAGGAAAACCAGCGCAACATGGAAAACTTGTCTTTGCAAGGAGCGCAAGGTCAAGGTTATTATCGTGCCAACCAAAACAGGATGGGAATGGGAAATTCGCGTGCCGGAGCAGGTTGGTATTTTTATAATCCTCAAACAGTTTCGTACGGAAGAGTCACGTTCCAGCAACGATGGGGAAAACGACAATTAGAAGATGATTGGCGCCGATTCAATAAAAATTCGGTAATGGGAGAATTTGATGATTTGGCGGAAGGCATCGATTCTACGCAAATTGAAATTCGGGAACAAGACCCTTTGAAAAAAGAATTTTATACGCAAGACCTTCCATTAACAGACTCTTTAATGACCGTCTCGCACGAAAAAATAAGAGATGCACTCTACAATACAGGAAAAATATTTAAATCAGATTTTGGTAATTATCAGCGTTCAGCCGAGGCTTTTGAAGATTTAAACAAAAGGTATCCCGAAAATATTTATCTGCTTTCAGCCTATTTCGATTTATACGATTTATTTGAATTATTGAATGACCCACAAAAATCAAGTTATTACAGAAACCTGCTAATTTCGCAGTTTCCCGAAAGTAAATTTGCGCAGTACTTATTAAACCCCAATTTTTTTATTGAACTTGAAGCAAGAATGGATAGCATAAATCAATTGTATCGGGAAGTTTTTAGAAATTATAAATCCGGTCGTTATCAGAATGTCATTTCCCTGTCAACTCAAATAAAAAAGTTGGTTCCCGATAGTTTGCTTGCACCAAAAATTGATTTTATGGAAATGGTTGCAAAGGGAACACAAACCGACGTTCATAATTTCGAAACCCTTTTAAAAGGGTACATTCAAGACTACCCAACAAAAGAGCCATCGGTTTTGGCAAAAGAAATTCTAACATTAATTCAAGACAGCACATTAGCCGATTATCAGAAACTTGTTGAAATGGGCTACATAAGCGAAGACATCCAAAACGAAGAACTTCTTCCCGGAAACCAAATGGAAAATGATGAGTTTGGAGGAAGGTTTACATACGACCATGACTTGCTTCATTATTTTATAATTGCTTATCCACGCGAAGAAAAAGTTGACATTAACAGATTGAAATTTGACTTAGCCAATTATAACATAGACCATTATACAAAAGTAGATTACGACATTGAAACAGAAAATTTAGATGATAATCTTGCTTTTGTAATTGTTCGAGCCATGGAAAATAAGGAAAATGCGCTTATTTATCACCGGGCAATTATTCGCAGAGCAAACGTTTTTAAAACACTGAAAGATGCTGAGTATTTAAACTTCGTCATTTCATCGACAAATTACAGAACTGTTTTGGCAGAAAAATCAACGGCCGATTATCTAAAATTCTTCGTAAAAAACTACAGCCGTTTTATTCGCTCAGACTTTAACGACAATGAACCAGATATTTCGCCCGAAGAATTAATGGCAAGAGCCAAAGAACAAGATGAATTGCTTAAAGAAAGAGGACAATTTGTTGTGGTAAATACAGGTGCCGATAAATTGTTTAATGCAAATATCGATACTACTCAAAATTTTATAATCGCTATTCAGGATAAAAAAATATCAACTCGTCAAGTGCTTACCGGGTTTTCTGATTTTAACCGCGACAATTTTAGAGTTTGGAACCTGGCTTTGCAATTAAAACAAACAGACAATTATCAGCTATTGGTTGTAAAAGGAATTCCAACTCTAACAGAATCGATGTCGTACTTTAGAAAAGTGCTTGTTACAAGAAAATTATTTGACGCACTCGGACAAACAAACTATCAAATTTTTCTTGCAACAGATGAGAACCTGCAAAAGTTGATTGAAGAGAACAAAGTTGAAGACGGTATCAATTTCTTCAGAAGCAACTACGTTAATCGTAATACTCAAACTCCTTCGCCAACACAAACAACCGCCGGTACAGTTGCACCGCTTGTAGATAATACGTTACCAATTCCTACTATTGAACCAGAAGAATATACCGGACCATACAACGAAAACGTGGAAGGGTTGAACAACCTTGTATTTGTAATTTCAAAATTGGGTATCGACCAACCTGCATTTATTAACGGAATTGAGCAGTTTAACCTGGCAAATTATTCAAATCTTAACTTAAAAACTGAGGTTATTTCGCTGGATGATATTCGCCAAATTGTTCGTGTTTCAGGGTTTCCCGACAAAGAAACTGCCCTGCCCTATTTCAATAAAGTAAAAAACAACAGGGTACTTTATTCTCCGCTGCGAACCGAACAATATCGAAATTTTCTGATCACGAACGATAATTTCGATACATTCTTTCAGGAGAAAAACATAACTGATTACATGAATTTCTATAAACGTTTTTATCTGGGACAATAAGATCTTGCATTTTTTACTTGCAGTTTTCAGAAATTCCTCTTTTTATTTTACAATTTTGAACTGAAACCTGAAGAGGTTAAAGTTTGTTAAACACATACTACCACAGCACTTTTTTTGTTTTTATCTTTATACAATTAAATACGAATATATTAAATGAACAAGCCACGAATTCTTTGGACAGACGACGAAATTGATTTATTACGCGCGCACATTATATTTTTACAAGAGAAAGGTTACAACGTTGAAACTGCCAACAATGGCTCGGATGCCATAGAAAAAGTTAAAAATGAATTTTTCGACATTATTTTTCTGGATGAAAACATGCCGGGACTTACTGGTTTGGAAACGCTCACACAAATAAAAGCAATTTCACCCAACACTCCGGTAGTAATGATTACTAAAAGCGAGGAAGAAAATATAATGGACGAAGCAGTTGGATCAAAAATTGCCGACTATTTAATAAAACCGGTTAACCCAAAACAAATACTACTTTCTCTGAAGAAAAACATCGACCAAAAAAGGTTGGTTACACAACAAACCACTTCGGCATATCAAATGCAATTCGGCCAAATTGGGATGCAAATTAACGACAGACTTACATTCGATGAATGGAAAGATATCTACAAAAAACTGGTTCATTGGGAAATTGAACTTAGTAACTCGGAAGACTCTACAATGGACGAAGTTTTGGCCATGCAAAAAGACGATGCCAACAAAGCTTTTTTCCGATTTGTAAAAGAAAATTATATCGACTGGTTTACGCAGGATTTAGATGAGCGGCCAATGCTTTCTCCCGATATTTTCAAACAACGTGTTTTCCCGCATTTAGACGCAGGCAAAAAAACACTTGTATTAGTTATCGATAATTTACGTTTCGACCAATGGCGCACTTTAAGTCCAGTATTTAATGAATATTTCAGAACCGACAAGGAAGAGATGTATTGCGGCATTTTGCCAGCTGCAACTATGTATGCCCGGAATTCTATGTTTGCCGGTTTAATGCCATCCGAAATTGAAAAAAATTATCCGGAACTTTGGGACGATGATGACAATGAAGGAAAGAAAAATAGATTTGAGAAAGAACTCATTCAAAAACAATTGGATAGATTCCGACGAAAAGAGAGCCTTTATTTTGAAAAAGTATCGGGAATAAAAAAAGATCGCTGGGTTTCCGAAAATTTACAAAATATACAAGACAACGATCTTTCGGTAATGGTAATAAATTTTGTTGATATGATTTCTCATGCCCGAACCGAAATGGATATGATTCGGGAATTGGCAAATAACGAAAAAGCTTACCGCTCCATTACATTAAGTTGGTTTCAAAATTCATCGTTACTCGAGTTGCTAAAAAGCCTGGCTGAAAACGACATTAGAATTGTGGTTACAACAGACCACGGTGCTATTCGTGTTAATAACCCGGTGAAAGTTCTTGGCGACCGCGAAACCAATACCAACCTTC
>Ga0307988_1001724_pt1 | contig 11808 bp, 8 predicted proteins | sample EllFjometagen183_FD_203166 | JGI IMG/M metagenome (GOLD analysis project Ga0307988, IMG submission 203166) | Marine microbial communities from Ellis Fjord, Antarctic Ocean - #183 | ecosystem: Environmental > Aquatic > Marine > Unclassified | place: Southern Ocean | collected 2014-10-08 | reverse complement strand
AAGGCTAAAAATCTTATTCGTGTCTACATTATGAAAGGCCTCGAACACACAGTGTTTGTCGATAGATTCGAGGATTATTCCGTCGTTTAATTAGTGAATTGATGGCTGTAGGTTTTTTTTTACGATGGTTAACAAATCAAGATTCCAGTTATTTTTACTCAAACATTCTGGTCAATTCCTGCAATCTGTGATTGAATTATTTAAATGATCCGAAACGCCACATTGTCCCTGAAAAGAAAGGAGTCGACAAGCATGTTCAAACGTAAAAAAAGGCTGGTCACATTTGTCACTATTTTACTTATCAGCGGATTTTTACTTACCAGCCTTGCCAGTTATTTTATATCCCTGGCATCTCTCAGGGATCAAGTTACCTACAGTGAACTGCCACTGACCAGTGACAATGTCTATTCGGAAATTCAACGCGATCTTCTGCAGCCACTTTTTATCTCATCACTCATGGCATCTGACACATTTTTGCGAGACTGGGTAATAAGTGAAGAACAAAACCACGATGCAATCATTCGATATTTAAATGAAATCCAAAAGACATATAACACCTTTACTGCATTTTTTATTTCAGACAAAACCTACAACTACTACCATCCCGACGGCCTGGTAAAGCAGGTAAGCCCTGATGAAAAAAGGGACGACTGGTACTTTCGAGTGCGGGACATGAAAGAAGACTTTGAAACAAACGTAGATATCGATATGGAAAACGATGATGCCCTGACCATATTTATTAACTATAGGGTGTATGACTACCAAAAGAACTTCATTGGCGCCACTGGTGTTGGCTTAACAGTCAATTCAGTACAAAAACTCATCAACCGTTATCAGAAAAAGTATCACCGCACTATTCTCTTTATTGACAAAACTGGAGCTATCAAACTCAGCAATTACAATTCAGATAAATCCGATAGTGCAACTGAGCTTCATCTTCTCATGGAGGAGCAAGAACTTATAACAAAAATCACCTCAAGTGATTCATTATCTTTTCAACACAAACACAATGATTATAATATTTTGCTCAATAGCAGATTTATAGAAGAGTTTGACTGGTATCTTATTGTTCTACAGACTGAGTTGCCAGGATCAGGAAAACTTGCAAGGACACTATTACTGAACCTGGCAATTTGTGCTGCTATCACCATCGTCGTGTTAATCATTACCAACCAAACAATCTCAAGATATCAAAATGATATTGAGAAGATGGCAACAACTGATAAATTAACCGGTTTGTATAACAGACAGGCGCTGGATATATTATTCAAGCAGTTGCTTCTTGAGCAGAATCGCCAAGCGACAGAACTCTCAATATTGTTACTCGACATAGATCATTTTAAACATATCAATGACACCCATGGGCATCCGGCAGGCGATGCTGTTCTAAAACACTTTGCAACACTATTAACAACTCGACTCAGGGAAGCTGATATTATCTGTCGCTGGGGTGGAGAAGAATTTATTATAGTGCTAAAAGATTGTAACCTTGAGACTGCAACCAATAAAGCTGAAGAATTACGTTTAGCTATTATGAATAATCCACTCAGTGTTACAAACACTCAAATTCAGGTCACTGCCAGTATTGGAGTTTCGACACACGAACCAGATGACAATAGTGATACATTGATCAACAAAGCTGACAAGGCAATGTATAAGGCAAAAGAACAGGGAAGAAACCGAGTTATCTGCCAGTAAGTTTTGTTGATGACTTAAAGGCCTACCAATAAAAAACATATTTTCCAGTCACGATTGCTGACACCTCATATTGAAACACTTTTCTGCCTTGATTGTAATGGGTCAATCTTGCTAGTCCATACAAACCAATTCTATAATTTATCTCAATAATACCAACCCACAAAGCCACCTATAATACTGTTTTCCATCATTTTTCAGTTCAATAAGATTTCAATTTCGACTCAAAGTCTTATTTTACTCTGACCCATTATTTTTTTCTTTTTCTGTAATTGGAAAATTCTTCTTTGAGTTCACTAAGTAATAATTGTAGTATGTGCCGGTGAGGTCCTTGTTATGATTTGTTTTTTCACAATTACAACTACCATTACTTGGCCGCGCGACCACTTCCAACGTGCTGTTTTTATGACAAATAAAACGACTCTAAACACAGAGAACTCATTACTCTAGCTAGAGCATAAGATAAAATAAAATTTGGAGTTATTATGTTTAAATTACAGAATATTGGCTCAAGAATTATCATCCCAGTACTTTTGGTGACAGTTCTATTCTCAGTGGTCCTTTATTATATGGCAAATTCTACAATCTCAGGGCTCATCGAGCAAAACCTCATTAACAATGCTAAAGATAAGGTTGAAGAAATCGCAGTCAGTGAAAAACGTATTGCTGACACTATGCTGACCGAAGCAGCCCTTTTCAGTAAGGCTCGAGCTGTGCAATCTGCTTATCAGGCAGCCCATACAGGCAACATCCAAGATGAAAACGACCCAAATATGGAGGAAGCCCGCGGCCAGCTTCGTTCCTATTTTTCGTCCATTGAGAAGGGTTACAAGTCTATAAAAAACGGTAACAACTTTCGGATTCATTTCCATTTGCCCTCCACCAGAAGTCTCCTACGTTTATGGAACCCCAAGCAGAACAAGAGCGATGATCTCAGTTCTTTTCGTAATACCATAAAAACTATTAGTCAGGGTGCACATGCACCAATTGCAGGAATTGAAATTGGACGGGGCGGCTTTGCAATCAGAGGTATTGCTCCCGTAGTATCGGATACGGATGCGTATCTCGGCTCTGTGGAAGTGCTGTCTTCATATGATCCATTAGTACGTTACAGTATTTCAAATAAACAAGAATATATTGCAGTTTATATGAACGAAGAGTTCTTACCGATAGCTACAAAGCTTCAGGATCAAAGCATAAACCCATTAATTGGAAACAAATTTGTATATATTTCATCTACTGATAAGTCAATTACGAATAGACTTCTCACTCCTGATGTTCTCTCTCGAGGAGAGCGAGACACAAGTCAATTACGAATAGATGATTTTTTTGTCGCTGTATTTCCGATAAAAGATTTTAGCGGTAAGGAGATCGGTGTTATGGCTTATGCGTATGATGCCACGGAAGCCTATGCTACACTGGCTAAATTGCGGGTCGGTATTCTTATTCTTTGTGTGGTTCTTGCCTTGGCAATTCTCATTCCGCTGCTAGTCGGGGTTCGGTCCGTTACTAATCCGATCAACCGCACGGCACAGATGGTGAAGGACATCTCCGAAGGTGAGGGCGATCTGACTAAACGGCTTGAGATTCTAAAGAATGATGAAATTGGTATATTGGCCGGATACTTCAATGTATTTTTAGATAAATTACAAGAAATGGTCAGCCAAATAAAAGAGAATGCGTATACCATCAATACAGCATCAACGGACCTTTCTAATGTAGCATCCCAAGTGTCAGAAAGCTCTGAAGAGACATCAAATCGTTCGAATATGGTGGCTACTGCTGCAGAAGAGATGAGTGCCAATATCAACAATGTTGCAGCCGCGATGGAAGAGTCTTCTACCAATATAAATATGGTGGCTTCGGCTGCTGAAGAAATGTCTTCGACAATAAATGATATCGCAATGAATGCGGAAAAGACACAAACAATCTCTAATCATGCAGTTGAGAAAGCCAGTGAAGTTTCTGTGAAGATGGCAGGTCTGGGAGAAGCAGCTGTAGGAATTGGAAAAGTACTGGAGACGATCACTGAAATTTCTGAGCAGGTTAACTTGTTGGCTCTAAATGCAACTATTGAAGCGGCAAGGGCCGGTGAAGCCGGTAAAGGATTTGCGGTTGTCGCAAATGAAATCAAGGATCTTGCAAAGCAGACTTCAGAAGCAGCTTCTCAAATCAGAGAAAAAATTGAAGCAATTCAAGCAAGTACCAACGATAACATTGCAGGCATTGAGGAAACATCAGGAGTCATCAACGAGATTAATGGGCTAATCGATTTTATAACCGGAGCGGTTAGTGAGCAGTCTCAGGCTACTCAAGAAATTGCAACGAACATAGCTCAAGCATCGCAAGGTATTCAGGAAGTGAATGAAAATGTTAATCAGAGTTCTTCTGTCGCTGGAGAAATAACACAGGATATCGCTGTAGTAGATAGTTCTGCAAAAAGTATCACAAACAATAGCAGTCAGTTAAAGACAAACGCAGAAAACTTAAGTAAAATGGCTGACCAGCTCAATTCTATCGTTGGTGGTTTCAAGGTGTGAAAGTACTAGCCATAAGGTGTTAATTGAAAAGCAGATTTCCCCATAGACTCTTTAATTGCTGGAGGAGACTATCGTGCTATGCTTATATTTGGGTTTCTGGAGTGTGAAACAGCAATGATGCAAAGCTCTCAGCTACCCTACACACAAAACAGGGCAATGCGTTCTTTAATGAGGGCGCTAATGGTACAGCAACCCTCCGGGACTTTTATCTTCCCTTATACTTGGCACTAGACTGTGCATTGCCGAGTTACGATAGCTGCCAATGAGAAGGATTTGCCGGAAAACTTACGTGAAGACGTAGTCTAACCTTAAAAAGTACATTTAAGTTTCATCACTAAAACGACATATCATGCTAGAGACTAATAATTCTTCCACTATTACCCTTCTCGATGGTGGAATGGGACGAGAGTTGTTGCGGATGGGAGCACCATTTCGCCAACCCGAATGGTCGGCTCTTGCACTTATGGAGGCACCTGAGCTTGTAAAAAAAGCACATGAATCTTTCGCAACGGCAGGGAGTGATATCCTGACAACCAGTAATTACGCCGTTGTTCCGTTTCATATCGGCGAAAGACGCTTTGCAACTGAAGGAGCTAACCTAACAGCACTCTCCGGTCGACTAGCACGCGAAGTAGCATCGTCTTTTGGAATCACCGTTGCTGGTTCAATACCGCCGCTTTTTGGTTCATACCGCCCAGACCTATTTATACCTGAACGGGCACCGGCCCTACTGAAAACAATCACTGATGCCCTAAGCCCTAATGTCGACCTCTGGCTTGCCGAAACTACAAGCTCAATCAGAGAGGCACAAGCGGTGGTGGAGGCACTCTCAGGTGACGACCGTCCAGTATGGATTGCATTTACACTAATGGATGACGAGGAATCACAAGAGAAAACACCACTTCTTCGCTCAGGCGAGACAGTGACAAGCGCAGTGAATGCAGTAATAGATTTGGGCATATCAGCTATCTTGTTTAATTGTAGCCAACCAGAAGTCATGGCCCCGGCAATCGATAGAGCAACTCATGAGTTCAAACGTCTAAACGTAAATATGCCCATAGGGGTTTACGCTAACGCCTTTCCGTCTCAACTAAAAGATGCCCAAGCCAGCTCTACCTTGCTAGATATTCGCCAGGATCTCGATCCCGCAGGTTATCTATCCCTCGTGGATACCTGGTGCCGCCTTGGTGCGACAATCATTGGAGGATGTTGCGGTATTGGACCTGAGCACATCGCCACCCTACATAAAAGATTAAAAATATAAGAACATTAAAATTCCACAACTTAACAAAACGACCAATGGAAGAAAACGTGGTTATGGACCAGTCTAATTGTCGGCCCTGGTATCATGAGGATCAATCCTGTTGCTCAGGCAAAAAGAATGAAACGTTCTAGACTCATTGTCATTTTCCGTTGACTTGTTCACCTTACTCCCTGAAATATATCTGAAAGTTATTGTGTAATTGTACGCAAGCCACAGTACTCTTTATTATTCAGAAAATACTGAAAAAGCAGTATGAAAAATTAAAAAAAGTAGTCCACAGTCAAAACAAGGCTGGGTTCTTCTTGGTTCAAGGTTCAAGTTTCCTGGTTCAGAGTTGCTGGTTGTTTGAGGCCTGCAATATCCTGTATCCGTATGGATTCAATTGCAGGCCTCTCTTGTGTGTTTGTAGCCATAAGAGCGGCTTGATTTTTCTCGAGAAACGTTTTTGGTTCAAGGGTCCAGCCGCTAGCCATTCGTTTTTCTTCTTTTTTCATGGACCGGTAGATATACCGACCAACGAGCGGAGCCAGAAGCCGTGGCTGCAAACCCAATGTCGCGTATATGTCATGGAGAAGATCATCAAGCTGCTGATGAAGGTTTTCGTCATGCTGATACCATTTTCTCATAGCCCATACTGCACCGGCATACATATTTCGCAGCGGTTCGACTTCTTCCTTAAAACGGTCACGTATCCTTTTGTCAGTTGAGTTTTGATACTGCTTCCAACCATTCAGAGTGGTTCGAATGAGGCGAAAAAGGCTTGGGCCATTTGTCTGGAAGTCCTGTGTAAAGGCATCCAACAGCAGTTTTTCTTCATCACCTGCAGGAATGTGAGGGTGGCGATGGTTGAAACGATACTGGCCATGGCTGTCAGAGAGTTTGAACTCTTCTACGGGCAGCAACGTACCTTTCTTCTTAAGCTGACTATGGAGGGGCGTTCCATGATTAGCGGTGTAGAGCATAAACTGGTGAAAATCCACAGAATGGGAGACGGCATAGTCTATGGCGTGTCCTATATTTTCCGGTGTGTGTTCTTCCAGGCCAATAATGGAAGAGCCCAGAACCCGAATACCGTGTTTTTGAAGGTCTGTGACCAGCTCTCTGGTCTCTATACCAGCAAGCTTCGCATATTGGCTCTGTTTACCTTCAAGCCCCATCCAGACCCACGAGATACCTAACTCAACCAATTGTTCCGTTGTATATGATTGGAGAACCCTGGCAGAGCTAAAGACATAAAGAGCCCAGCTTTTGTTATGTTTTTTCATTTCTTTTAACAGGCTGAGAGCCCTTTCTCGATGGAGGAGGAAATTCTCGTCGAGGATGAAAAAAGATCGTGTTTGCAGCTTCTTCTCAAGACCAGCCATTACTTCATAAAGTTCTTTACCACCCTCATAAAAATTTTTAAATTTCCCCTTACCACCAAACAGGGCTGAGGTTGAACAGAAATTACATCCCATGGGACAGCCCACTGAGGGAACGACAATAGCTGCGGTATCTCCCGGTTTGCTGGAAAGAGTATGCCCTAGTATTCTGGTTTTAGTGGCTGAGGAAACGGCTGGATGTTTGACAGCTTGACTCATATCCTGCTTCAGATAACGCCGAAACCATTCGATTCCGTCTCCCAGTACGATATGATCTGCGTCCAGTATTTCATCGACATCGTCCATATTGCTGATATGTCCGCCAACCACGATTGTTGCCCGGGGCTGATGGCTGCGAATCAGTTCACACATTTTTTTCACTTTCCCAACATTGGGAATGATGGAGCTGATACCGATAATATCGTATTGGTTGTTGCTGATGGTTTCTATAAAACAATCAAGATCAGGGAAGTCGAGGAGGGTACAGGGAGCATCGATGTTTTCCTGAATCATCAACAGTCCAAAGGATCTATGAAACATACGCAGGGAGAAAACGCCCTGTACGCGGGTAACTTGATTATGGTACAGTTCCATAGGGTTGACAGCACTGCTGCCGTACTCGTCGTCTTGGGCATAGGGGCCAAAGACACTTGAGAGAAGGACCTTTGCTTTACTGCCGAGATGATGGACGGGGTGAGAATATGTCATTGGAGAACTCCTGTATAGAAACGAAATAAAAAAGGGAATAATGCTAGTGTAAGGCATTAATCTCACAAGAGATAGCGAAGGAATGAAAATGACAATTCTTTTACAAAACAGAGAAAATCAATGAGACGCCCCTTCTGGTTTGTTCATCCCATCGCTATCTTTGTATATTCAATTGTTGCCCTTGGGCTTTCCTTATTTCTCTACATCTACTGGTATGTGGAGGTTAGTAGTGGATTAAAATCGGTCATTGAGAAGGCAAATCTCGATCCCGATCAGTTTGTAGCCTGGCAGACCTGGGTTGTAATTTTGGTACTGTCTATTCTGGTCGGTATTATCCTGCTGGGTATTATTATGGTCTTTGTCTACCAGCGAAAGACTCTGGCTCTCTATCGTTCACAGCACAAGTTTATCAACAGCTTTACCCATGAGTTGAAAACTCCGGCAACCTCTCTACAGCTCTATATTGAGACAATGGTAAGACATGAATTACCCAGAGAGAAACAGCTAAAGTATCTGGATTACATGCTGGCCGATGTTGCCAGACTGACCGACAATATTAATGGCATCCTCAATCTGGCCCGCATCGAAGGAAAGGTGGAAGGTGTGGAATTTACCGTTGCCGATCTGGTGGAGGAGGTGCTAGAGTTTTACCGGAAAAATGAGCAGTTGTATCGCAACAGTGAGATCCTTATCAACAAATCTGAAGGCGAGTGTTATTACTGTTCAGTCAATCATTCGCTCTTCCAGATGATGTTGATGAACCTGTTGTCTAACGGGATCAGATATAACACAAATGATTGTCCACAGATCAGTATCGGTTTCAGCCAGACGGAAAAAACTGTGAAGCTCACTATTTCTGACAACGGGGTTGGTTTTGAGAAATCACAGGCGAGAAAAGTGTTTAGAAAATTTTTTCAGATCGAGAGTGAGAGCCTGACGTTTGCAGGCGGAACAGGTCTTGGATTATATATGGTTGATCAGGTGGTCAGATTGCATAATGGAAAAGTTGTTGCACAGAGTGACGGCCCAGGGAAAGGTGCTCGATTTACGGTGTCACTTCCCCGGAAACACCCTAATCCTAACGATTAATATACTGATTATTTCAGATCATTTGCAAGGGGAACGACAGGTGGACGGAGAAAACAAAAGACGGATTTTACTTATTGAAGATGATGCCCATATTGCCGAAGGGATAGCCCTCAATCTGACTCTCGAAGAGTATGAGGTGAAGGTTGCAGCAAATGGCATTCATGGGCTTGCGGCATGGAAAGAGTGGTGTCCCCATCTGATTGTCCTTGACTTGATGCTTCCTGGTATGGACGGTATGGAGGTATTGAAAAATATACGTCTTGAGGATGAGCGACTTCCCATTCTGATTTTGTCGGCTAAGGGTGATTCAGCAGATAAGATTAATGGCTTTGTTGATGGCGTGGATGATTATATGACAAAGCCATTTAATCTTGATGAATTTTTGCTGCGAATCAAACGACTTTTGACCCGTGACCAATGGCAGCAGGAACAGGTCGCATCACAGACAGGCAAGCTGACTGAACAGAAGCCCTATAGCTTTGGAAACAATACCATAGACTTTCCCACTGGTCTGGCACACTGTCGAAGTGGTACTGTCGAGCTCACCGAGCAGGAGCTCAAATTACTCAGACTTTTTATCGTCAATAAAGGAAAACCGCTTTCACGGAGTAAGTTGTTGGAGATTGGCTGGGGCTACAGTAAGGGAACATCCACCCGTACGGTGGACAATTATATTGTCCGCCTTCGAAAATATTTTGAAGATGATGTCAAAAATCCTGAATATTTTAAGAGTAGACGATCTTTAGGCTACATATTTGATCACAGTTGAATATTCTATCATTTTAAAAAGAATAGAGTGCTTCCTTGAAAGGGTAGATATATATCTTATGAACAATGTGTAGCTTAGCTTTAACTGCAACGCGAGTATGATTTCAAGACTCTTTCTTTCTTCTAAACAAGCCATTTTTGATAATAGAAAAATCCAGAAATATTTGTCATCTATCCACAAGGGGCACAAGAATGTTTGTTAAAAACTACAGTTAAGCCAAAGGCAGATTTGCCCCCTTGAGAGGATGCGATTTCTAACCTTCTCTCTGCGTATGATTCCCAAGATCACAACTGGCCCTTCCAGAATACGATAAGAAAAATTGAAAAACGCGACACACCGTTTTTCAATGGAAGAAGCTTTTACCGCTGGCATGGCATCATGGCAGTGAAAGCAATTGGTAAAAGCTTCTTACTTGGAGAGTAGCTTGAAACACCTCGCCCCTCCAGGAGGACATCATGGTCTAACGTTAGAATTTCCAGTTAACAACGACATTAAAATACTGTTCCCACTCCGTATCTTCAACCTGGTAAGGTGCGCCAAATTCAAAGTTGATGTTAGCTGTTTTCCCAGCGATCGGAATGGTGTAGTTAACGATTGGTTCAACGGTTACCACTGCAAAATCATCTTCACCTTCTTCGTTTGAGTAAAGACGCATTACCGGAGCCTCGAGCTTAAGTTCCAAAATACCAGGCCCCAACTGTCGGCCCCATGCTATGGCTGGTTCAATCTCAATGTTATGAATATCCCAATCATCATTTTTAAGATAATCGATCTCAAGTTCAAAGCCGATCTTAAAATCTTTTGCAATTGTATAGTAGTACTTGGGTGTCAGCTCGCCAGACCAGGACTGTTTATCAAAGTTGTAGGGTAATTCATTCATCAGGGTAAATTTACCTTTCTCACCGACTTTCCAGCTGTAATCTCCCTGAAGTTCGACCGTGCCATCTGTGTTATCAGGCTCAAACTCAGTCTTGTACTCTACTTGGACCTTCCAGCTCTTGCCTTTATAACGAAGACGAGCCTTGGCGTGTCCTTCGTACTCACCGCCATCATCCCAATCATTTTCAATTCCTGCCTGTGTGTCCCATCCCGCCATAACCGCTGAGCTTGTTGCCCACATTGGCAATGTAGCTGCTGCCAGTATAATGAGTGCCTTTTTCATTGTCCTTCCCCTTTTGTTCCTACCTAAAGTGCTGAATATATAAGGATATTCTCAACATAACTCTGTACTTCGAGAACGGCCCCTCCAATGATCACAACCAACCACTTAAGAAAGTATATGTCCAATTAGACTCACCAATGTTTCCCATAAGAACTCCTTATGGAGGGATGCTAACCGGCAGACCTGCGACTACGATATAGTGCTACTTTTCGGCATGCAGTTTCTGTCTGTGTTGGTATTTGAGGGGCAGATCATAAGATATGCTTATGTTTCAGATTGGGCTTTCTAATTTGATTTTCCTCTTTGCAGACTGCTAAAATAGAGACAAATTGAGGGAGGATATCTTTCTACTGTACATGGAAAAACATCCTCTCGTATGAATAAATGAAGGAAATTGAAATGAAGTCAAACTGACTGAAGCCTCTTACACTGCATTGATTAATAATCTGGGTGATAAAGCATATGAGGATACTATAAAAACAACCTGCGTGTATGAATTGGAAACATTGACTGTCTGTTCTTCTACTCTCTCACATCAAAACTCAAAACAGGAGTATTCAAATGAAAAAACAATTGCTTATAACTACAGCATCTCTTTTATGGATCGCTTTAGCAGCCACCGTATCGGTGGCCAAAGTCTCACACCCGCATAAGACCCAAATAGCCAACCATCCAACGGCCCTTGAAATCGTTGAGGCTAGGGAAATGAAGTTCTTGATTGACCCGGCAAAGGTTGGCTATGAGGCCGACAAGGGATTGGCACTGATATGGGACAAGGTCAAAGAGTTCGCCCAAAAGGAAAACTTCACTGTTCAAGAAAAAAGTTTTGACCCCTCAGGCCTGACCTACTCTACCAAGGTCTACTACGACTGAAGTGGACCCCAAGTCAAGGACAATAGTCTCCAGATTTAAGGTGTATTGTTTTTTGTTTTTGTCATTTTTTTATGCCGCTTTTTGGGCAACTTCTTCACCCCAGTAAATCTCAGCAGGAGTTTTCCCAGAGAACGACTGATGCGGTCGTTCAAAATTGTAAAATTTAAAATATTCTTTCAAACCTGCAAGTAATTTCGGAACAGTGTCAAACTCTTCAAGAAATATCTTTTCGTATTTTACAGAACGCCACAAACGTTCAATGAAAATGTTATCCATGCAACGTCCTTTGCCGTCCATGCTGATTTTGATACCCTTTTCTTTCAATGTGCCAGTGAAAGCAGCACCGG
>Ga0307988_1001723_pt1 | contig 11812 bp, 6 predicted proteins | sample EllFjometagen183_FD_203166 | JGI IMG/M metagenome (GOLD analysis project Ga0307988, IMG submission 203166) | Marine microbial communities from Ellis Fjord, Antarctic Ocean - #183 | ecosystem: Environmental > Aquatic > Marine > Unclassified | place: Southern Ocean | collected 2014-10-08 | reverse complement strand
GTTACATAATTTATCCCACAAAAACATGATGCCAATAAATGTTATGAAAAAACTTATCCTGCTTCTGACTTCTCTCTGTTGTTTAATTCCAGGGCTCAGCATTGCAGCGGATACCACCCAGAGTATTCACCTGGAATGGGCATACGACTACCAACCAGTCGAAGGCCAAAGTCTTGCCGGATACCATCTTTACAAAGAAGGCGTTAAAGTTTGCACCACCAACACCCCTGAAGACAAGGCAATGGACTGTGACATTGAGTCTGAGACAGGTACCTACAGCTTCACTCTAACCGCATTCTATTCCGACAACACCGAAAGCCCCCACTCCCCCCCTTACGAATTCCAGATAGGTGAAGTAGATGTAGTAGACCCACAACTTCCCAGCGAAGGCAGCCACAGCTTTACATTCACCTGGGATGCAAATAATGATCCCCAAGAAATTACCGGCTACCAAATATATCTCAATAACACATTGCTCTGCGAAGTAAACGACCCAACTGTAAACGAAGTTACCTGTCGCTCAGATATTCTGCAGAGCGTAATGGAATTTACCATTACCACCTTGTTTACTGACAATACAGAGAGCTTACCTTCGAACCTGTTACGATTTGACCCATCTGAATACCCTCAATTTTTAGCAACAAAACAACTGACATTTTCCTGGGCATATCCAGCAGAGCTAACTCTGGCTGGATTCAAAATCTACAAAGATACTCAACTGATCTGCGAAACGACCAACCCCCTTGACCGCCAGCTCACCTGTACGGCTGAAATCACAGGTTCTCCCATCACATTCAATCTCGCTGCAGTGGATACAAGTGGCAATGAAACTGTTTTTTCCAATACTCTTGTTTACTCAACAGACTCAATAGAGCCCCCTCCTCCAGTATCCACCGAACTAAAAGCCATTATAACTACTAACGCCAGCGATGGAACAGCACCGCTAACTGTTGCCTTCGATGGTGCCAGTTCCACTGGCGAGATCAGCAGCTTTTCCTGGTCTTTTGGTGATGGAACAACCAGCGACACGAATAACATAGACCACCTATATATAATCCCTGGTACCTATACCGCTCAGCTCACCGTTTCAGACGCTTCAGCAACCACAAGTGTTGCCACAACAGTTATTACCGTTACAGAAGGTGCACCAACGGTCACACCACCCCAGGCTGTAATTTCTTCTTCCACAGCTCTTGGACCATCTCCATTAAACGTATCATTCAACGGCGAGGCTTCCTCCTCCCCCGGCTCTGAGATAACACTTTACCAATGGACTTTCGGTGATGGCGCATCTGCAACAGGCAGTGATGTATCCCATACCTTTATTATCGCTGGTACTTTTAACACAAGCCTCACCGTTACAAACAGTGCCGGATTAACTGATTCTATCAGTACACCAGTAATAGTCACCTCCCCACCACCCGAAGAGAACACAGCACCTCATGCTGTTTTATCAGCCACACCAACAAGTGGCAGCATACCTCTAACCGTAGCATTTAACGCTTCCAGCTCTACCGACCCTGACGGGAGCATCAGCAACTATAGCTGGCAATTTGGAGATGGTTCGTCCGCAACTGGTATATCAACCACTCACACCTACACCAGCCAGGCCGCGTTTATCGCCACACTTGTAGTCACAGATAACGATGGTGCTCAAAGCTCCAGCAGTACAACAATTACCGTTACCCCAGAGGACACCCCATCTGAGTTCAACATTGAGCTTGGTGAAATTTCTATTAACAGTGACTGGGCACGAGTGGAGATCACCTCATCTTTCCAGAATCCTGTTGTTATCGCTGGGCCTCCCAGCTCAGCCGATTCTGCACCATGCGTTATTCGACTACGAAATGTCAGCCCCACTGGATTTGATATCAAGATTACAGAATGGGACTATCTTGATGACAGTCACGGCAACGAAACTATAAGTTACATCGTTATGGAAAAAGGTCACTTCACCCTGCCAGACGGCACACAGGTGGAAGCTGGAACCTTTGAAGGAAGCACAAGCTTCAAACAGATCACATTTACCAATGCCTTTACCCTAAATCCCGTTATTGTCAGCAGCATTGCCACCAACAACGAGACAGATACCATTAGTGGTCGTATCCGTAATATTTCACAAACAGCATTTGAATATTACTATCGTGAGCAGGAACAAAATTCAAACATTCATGTTACGGAAACTGTAAGTTACGTCGCATGGGAGAACAGTAAGGGAACCCTCGACGGCATCAGTTATGAAGCAGGCACCACAGACGACGACATCACCCACAACTGGAATGAAATCACATTACAAACAGGCTTTACTGTAGCCCCACTATTCCTTGCAGATATGCAGTCAACAGATGGCTCAGATACCGCCGCCTTGCGCATGCAAATGGCAACAACCAGCAGTGTGCAGATAAAAGTAGAAGAGGAGCAGTCCAACGATATCGAAACAGATCATACGTCAGAAATAGTTGGCTACCTCGCTCTTGGAGCAATAGACTCGGACCAAAGCATCCCAACGCCCCCAACCACGGACACTCTTCAAAAGCTATTCACATTTAATTGGACATTTGACGACTCAATAGAAGATGTGACAGGATTTCGTTTCTATCAAAACAACGAACTAATCTGCGAAAGCAGCAATGGCCTTGATCGCAGCATAAGTTGTGTTGCCCCACTACTAGACGCAGAGATGCAATTCACCATGACAGCCCTTATCAACAATGTTGAAACAGAGCATTCAATCCTCCTGCAAATCAGCCCGGAGATCTTCAAACAACTAGTTACTTTTACATGGACTTTTGATCAGCAGCAGGAAAACACTATTTCTGGATTCAATATATATGCGAACTCTGAAATACTGTGCGAAACTGACGACCCAACAATACGTACATTAAGCTGCGAAGCTTTTGCACTGACCCAAGGGACAGTGTTTACAGTAAAAGCCATTTACCCTGACGCAAGTACAACAGATGCGTCAAATATAATTACATATTGACCCCTCACAGTTAAAGGAAGCGAACAAACGCCAAATACACCACTCCTCAGCAACCAATCAGGAGATTGACCATGAAAGAAGACCGAACACAGACAAACGCATTCGAAACATTTCGTAAATCGCTTATTCCGGCAGTTTTTACTGTCTCCTGTTTACTAGTACCTTTCACTTGTTTTGCTACAGATTTTGCTGGAACCCTTGACGGTGTGACTATTACTGACGCACAAGGTACAAACGCCCCACCAACTGCATCATTTATTTATACTGTTGATGGGAATACTGTCACTTTTGATGCCAGTGGGTCTAGTGATTCTGATGGGACTATTGTTTCATATACATGGGACTTTGGCGATGGGAGTAAGGAAAGTGGAATATCTACGACTCACCAATTCACAGATACTGTCTTTCCACATGTAACTCTTTCATTAATAGACGAGAAAGGTGCAATCGCGATAAGCCAGCAATCAATCACGGGTGAGGAACCAATTAATATTGCAATTAATTTTCAACCTTCCACAGCAGAAATCCCTGATGGTTTCCAACCTGATGTTGGTGCCCTTTATAATGACGTTCAAGGGTTTGGGTGGGTCACTGAGCTAATCGACCACTGGCCAAAAGACAGAAACAACCCAGCATCACCTAATCAAGCTTACGACACCTTTATGTACATACAGCCTCATGACGTATGGGAGATTAAAGTCCCAAATGGGGAATATACCGTTACCATTTGTATTGGCGAACCATCTTATCCTTATGGCACGCATAGCGTTCAAATTGAGGATACTCCTTTTATAACAGACACAAAACTTGATGGAGACAATAAATGGGCTGAGGAGAGTGGTATTGCCACTGTAACTGACGGGAAACTCACCATCACATTTAAGGAAACAGCATCAAAATGTATCCTCACATGGGTTACTATCAACAATGCAAATTGAACATTTTATATTTTCTAAGAACTATCATAAAAGTGAACACACATTGTGTATTACTCTAGGTAGATACGAGTAGAGAGTTGTTCAATTGTCCCTCCACCCAAATACCTACCTGTGCGTGACAAGCATGTATTGACGCATAAAGCACATGGTATGTTTTTCGTAATATCCTACGAGGAGAGGTACATAAAGAAATATACGATAACGCTGAGAAAAGACGAACACTATCCCTTAAATGGAGTTACAACAAAGGGTAAGCACCAAAAGAAAAAATAAAAAAATCTCTCGTGTATTGAAAATCGATATTAATAAAAGTGACCGAGCCAAAAAGAGATTTGTTGGCATGGGTGGAATATATCACTATATGGAATGACGGGCAGTCGTATTTACATAAAAATGCAATTGGCGATTTGGAAGCTCACCTTATAACTTTGAGTTCAAGGTCTTTGAACTTGAATGTATTGACGTGGTTTCCCATGAGTCAATTCGCCAAGTATGACTATGAATGCTGATATTTCGGTGGCTCGTAAAGATAACAGAAAAGAAGACAAAAGTTGATAAGGTACATTTTTTTAGTACATAGCCCATCAGTACAACGATGCTGAATAGATCACGTTGGTGATAGATAATCTTAGCACTCATACTCTTCGTTCACTTTACGAGGCACTTTCCCCTGCCAAGACAAAACAACTTGGGGATAAATTTGATTTTATGTACACTCCGAAGTATGGAAGTTATATAAATACGGCGGAGATAAAACTAAATATGCTCATCGGGCAATGCTCAAATAGGTGTCTTGATAATTCAGCAAAAGTGTAAAAAGTAACTGCTGCTTGGCAGGAGTTACTGCAATAATGGAAAACCGAAAGTCAATTGGTAGTCGACAGAAAACGACGTCAGAATCACACTGGTTCGCCTCTATCCGCCAATTGATATTTGATATGACACTTGAAATATTTCGATACTTGGTGCAAAAACACCTAGCCACATGTAATATAATGATTTAGGATTATCTAAAATATAGTTATTGTTTTCAACAATCTGTGCTTGAATGAAACAACAAGGGGTCACATTGGATATAGCAATCATAGGTTGTGGTCAGATAGCAGACTCTCACATATTAGAAAGCAGAAGAATTGATGGTACCAATATTGTCGGAGTATGTGACCTTAATAAACACCTAGCAAAACAAGCAGCTCTACGTTTTAACATAACACATCATTTTACTGACGTAGAAAAACTATTAAAGGAGACGAAACCTGATGTAGTGCATATTACGACCCCTCCAAGAAGTCACTTTAGCCTAGGCCAGATTGTCCTAAAACGTGGTATCCATGTCTACATGGAGAAACCATTCACAACTAATCTTTCTGAAGCTGAGGAACTGATTGCGACTGCCAACAAAATGGGGAAGCTGATTTGTGCTGGACATAATGCCGCATTTGACCCAGCTATGCTCAGACTTAAAAAATTAACCAGCAAGGGAAACATCGGAAACATTGTTCACCTCGATTCTTTGATGGGTTACAATCTGGATGGACCTTTCGGGGCAGTCTTCATGAATGACCCCTACCATTGGCTACACAAACTCCCTGGAGGGTTAGCTCAAAATAACATCTCACACCCTATTTCATTAATCCTTAGCCAGATGCCAGGAAAAGTAACTGTACAAGCAAATGGTTTTCGTTTCCGTAAACAACAGTTTAATGATATACGAGACACTTTTTTTGATGAGGTTCGAGCTCTGCTAGTTTCTGAAAATATTACTGGACAACTAATTTTCACCAGTCGATGCAGACCTGTTCAAACATACCTAAGGGCTTTAGGAACTGACGGAGTTATTTATGCCAGTATGGACTCACGGACAGTCACCATTAGCAAAGGAGCAAACATGCCAGGACCCTTCGCCAAGCTTCAATGGGCCTACAGAGAAGCTAAAGAATCAAATAGGGAGCTATACGGACATGTCAAAAATATGCTGACAGCCAACCTTCATTATATGGAAGGAATGAAGGAACTATTAAATCAATTTTACAGGGCAATTCAAGGGAAACAAAGCATGCCAATCCCCATGGAAGAGACTCTACGAGTCACAGATGTCATGGATCAAATAATTAATCAGTGTAATGCCAATGACCCTAGGTAGAGCACATAAAGGCCAACAGACAATCCTTGTAACTGGAGGGGCCGGGTTCCTTGGCCAAGAGGTTGTCAAAATACTCCTTGCGGAAACTGACCATACTATCCGATGTCTAGTTCGCCCCGAAACAACACAACAAAGATTTGAAAAAATTTTAGGGGATCAACAATCCCACCACAATCGTTTTGAACTGTTTCCAGCAAGCTTCAACGATGCAGACGCTTTAAAAGATGCTTGTAAAAATACAAGTGTTGTTCTACACCTTGCTGCATCTACCGTTGGATCAATTCCGTCACAGATAGCCAACACAGTTGTTGCAACAGAAAACCTACTAAATGCCTGTGTTGCGAGAAAAGCGCTGAGTAAATTCGTTCTCTGTAGTTCTTTTGGCGTCATTGGGGCATCTGCAATTAATAGAGGGGAAGATATTGATGAACAGGTTCCTTTGGAGACACACCCAGAACTTCGAGACCCATATTCCTTCACTAAACTAGCTCAAGAACAATTATTATGGAAATATCAGAAAAAATATGATCTGCCTATTAATGTCATTCGACCTGGAGTGATCTTCGGTCCACCACATAGCATTTTAACACCACGAATCGGTATTAGCATGTTTGGTCTTTTTTTACACCTTGGTGGAAAAAACAAAATCCCTTTAACTTTTAAAACAAATTGTGCCAAAGCAATCGTTCTAGCTGGACTGAATGAGCATATTACAAACGAAGCATTCTGTATAGTTGATGATGATTTGCCTACCAGTTCATACCTGCTAAAACGTTACAAAAAACAAATAGCACCAATCCGACATATAAGAATCCCTTATCTTATTTTACGACAACTAGCAAAGTTAAACACTTGGTATAGTGACAAAACTAACGATCATATACCAAAAATATTTACAACATACAAAGTTGATGCCATGTGGCAGGGGAATAATTTCCCAAATACAAAAGCAAAAAAAATGCTCAATTGGCGCCCCGAGACATCTATGGATGAAGCACTTGATGCAACTTTCGAGTATATGAAATCTACATTGCATAATGTAGACCATAAATAAAATCCAATTAAAACTTGAGATCACTCGACAGAGTCCAGTCAACCATCTTGCTGTCATGCACTAACAACCGATATGTCACGATAACAATAAAAAAATCATCCGTAAATACAGAAAATTTTGGCCCGTCCTGTCTTTCGTAAAACACGTAGTTGAACAAGGCTAGAAATCTTCTATTCCTTTTCTAGCTTATGCTCAGCAGAAAAGAAACATGGAAAATCCTGACATTATAGATGATAGTCGCTAAAAAACTATTGAGTCTGCGAGCTGAGTTAAGAACATTTTTAAAAATATTTTTTTAACTACTAACAGCTACACTGAACAAAGTGTGTCACATTCTAGTGCACTAATATTGCTTATATCTTATCACTGCCTATTATATTTATAGAACATTGCTCTTGGTATTATTGAGCCAAATGCGGTCAAGCAACGACTGAAGTGGAGGGAAAGATGAAAAGTTATGTGTTAACAATTTTTGTATCCGTTCTAATACACACCCAATGCTTTGCGTTTGGTCCTCCAGACTATAAGCCTGATGGGTCGCACCCACGCATCTACCTAACATCTACTGTTTTGGCAGAATACAATACACTTCAAGATAACAATGATCCTAAATGGACAAATCTGGAGGCATGGTGTGATACTCATTTAAATGATGCAGGATATGACACTGGTCAAACCAACTGGGCAGGTGACAATGTTTTCTACAATTATCGCATGGGTGGGTACAAGGACTATTTGATGGCCTTTGCTTTAGCGTACCAAGTGCTTAAAGACGATAACCCCACCAAAGCTGATAGTTACGCAACCTATGTTAGAGCTATTATTATTGATGGCATTGCAGGTAGTTTGAGTTCTGGGGACGAAGCAAACAATGGGCTAGTGGCGCTTCGTTGTGGTGAAGCAGGTGGGGATAGTAGCAACAACACCGACGAGAAACTTGCACTAGGTATAAGTGGTGGGTATAGCTATAAACTTGGATATCCGAACAGAAACCTCGCTTCTGTTGCCATTGCTTTTGATTGGATATATTCAACTCTTAGTGCAGGTGACAAGGATATTATAGTCTCGATGCTTTTACGTTGGTTTGATTGGACAAGGGGTGTTCGATCCTCATACAACAATGGTGTTTTGGTTGGTAGTATAAGATATTTTGAGGATCTTGATGGCGATTGTTCTGGCGATAACAACTGTACGACAGCCGCAGGAAACTCGTTAATGGGATTCGCCTACACAAACACAGGAAATAACTTCTTTGCTGGTCATTCATACATGATGTTAGCAGCAACCGTTGCAATATATGGTGAAAATGCAACTGCTGATTCCTACTTTGATTTTATGCAATCCAGTTTCGTTCCAGACAAGATGCTTGCAATATACAATAGTGACCTACGGCTATCTGGTGGTGACTCATCAGAAGGTGCTTCGTATTATGGTGGTTACGAGTTCTCTATTCGTGGACTATATGCTTATCACACAGCAACTGGGACTGATATATCCTCTCTCACAAACTGGCCACTTGAGTTAGTGCAGAACAACATCCACAGGCTTCACCCTGACCTTGACCACATACCTATTTGGGGTGACACCAACTCAAGTGGTTTAGGTACAAACCTAGCTTATATTATGGGGCCATTCTCTGGTATTAATACACAGATAAACCCCTCTGAAACAGAAACAGGAGTCATGAAATGGATGATGGATAACCATGGCTCCTCACGTCCTATGCCTGAATATGGACAACTGTTATGGAACTACAAGTCCCCATCTGCAACCGTTCAATCGCCATTAGATGCAGGACTGGAACCCTTTTTTCATGCTAAGGGGACAGGGCTAGTTACAATGCGCTCAAGTTGGACTAATGCTGATGACACTGTTTTTGGGGCTATAAGAATAGAGGATAAGAGGGAAGCAGACCATGAAAATTATGATGAGGGTGGTTTTTATGTAGCCCGAGGTGCCGATAGCTTGATTGACAGGGTTACATACTTGGATTCGTCAGAACAAACCTCAACGATCCGTTTTGACAACACAGAATTTGACTCTGGAGTCGTGGATGGGTTGGTTGAACAGGCTATCGCCAGGGTTATTAATACTAGCGACTACTCGTATGTCCGTGGAGATTTAAAACAAATCATCTATGAAGAATGGATTGATGATGTTGCGGATATGTTTAGACGATCATTTCTTTTTATTCGTCCGAATATCTTTATTATATCTGATGTTACAAAAAGCAACTCAGGGAGGAGCAATCTTAAAGATTGGTACACTCAGTATAATGTTGATCCAGTTATATCTAGTGATACAGTTTCAGCAGTCGTTGGGAATAGTAAAGTTTACACTAAAACACTGTATCCATTAGGGGGAACATTCACTAAGACCAGCACAACAACCTATGAAGATCGTTGGCAGGTAAAATATTCTGTTAACTCAAATCAAGACGACCAATTCCTTCATGTCGTTGAGGCGGTCAGTAGTAGCGATATGCAAACAACCGCAACTCTAGTAACGGGAACTACCAGCAGAGGCGTTAAAGTGGGCAATGATATTGTTGCTATGTTTACATCTCATCCAAATGGTAGTGATGTTGAGGAAGCTACTTATACTGTAGATGCAACTATACACTACTTTGCTGACTTACCAGTTAATACTTTAATTGACGTTACTCGTAATGGCACTACAATCGTAGAAGATGTAAACTCAGGCCGTGCTGGTATCGTTGAATTTACCGCGGCTGCAGGTAATGCAGAATATACTATAACAGCTGAGGGATATGTGCCTCCAACACCAACGTGTTTTGATGGTATTCAAAATCAGGATGAAATTGGTGTCGATTGTGGAGGAAGTTGTGATGCGTGTAATGATATAGTCCCCTCGCCAATATTAAAATTAATGAAAAACAACTTATAAAGAGAGAATATACGCTACATTAACAATAAATTCTGCCTACCAGACCATCTGTTACGATAAGGGTAATTTACTTTTATTAAGAAAATACGTCCAGTATCGATGTTATGCGTCAACCTTGGGTTTCAGTCATGAAATATCTATTACGGAAAATCATATATCTCCTATCCGGAGTTCTCCTCTACCGTTGGCATAATTTGAAACCTGGATTATATATTTTTAATTACCATCGAGTTGGTGATAGTTCTGCCACTGAATATGATGGCAATGTTTTTTCATGTAACGAAGGAAACTTAACCAAACATCTTATTACAATAAAAGCTAGATTTGAAATTATTAGGATATCTAGACTCGTTGATATTATAGAAAATGAAGAAGTTATTAAGAAACCTCTAGCAATGATCACTTTTGATGATGGTTATATTGACAATTATGACATCGCCTTTCCTATTTTGAAAAAGCTTGATATTAAGGCTACATTTTATTTACCTACCTCTTATGTAGGAACTAATAATATCCCCTGGTGGGACGAAATTGCTTGGATGCTCAAGCGATCAACAGTTTCTCAAATTAAACTTGTAGGATGGAAGGAAAGTGTCACCATAAATTATGGCAACATTGACAAATCTGTAAGATTAGTACTCAACAATATAAAGAAAGACACCACAGTATCCATGAGAAAAAAACTAGAGCAAATACGTAAAGTGCTCAAGCTTGAATGTCCTAATTTTGCAAAAAGTCCTTTGTTTATAAATTGGGATCAGGCTAGAGAAATGCATGCTGCTGGTATGACCTTAGGTTCACACACACATTCACATCAAATACTGTCCCACTTGTCAAAAGACAGACAATTACTTGAACTAACTAAATCACGTGAGATTCTGGAGATGGAGTTGAACACTACCATCACAAGTTTTGCATATCCGGTTGGGAAAGCTAAATCGTATACTGCACTTACCCTTTCACTATGTGAAAAAGCTGGATATAAGGTTGCTTTTTCTTTTATAAATGGATTCAACTCACCATCGAACTTGAAGCGTTTCGAACTTCTCAGAATGCCTGTAGACGGCAATGGTGACTCTACAGATATAAAATTGCTGACAATATCTGCCATGCAAGATTCGAGGTAACACTAGATGATAACCTTTTCAGCCAGAGAGTGTAGTCAGTGAAGCTTGTAGTGCTGGGTTCTAGTGTCACAGCATTGGCCGTTATTCGAGATGCTTGTAGATTAAACATTGAAACAATACTAGTTGATTTCGATGATGGCATAGCATTATCGTCCAATTGCGCTAGAAAACACCTGATTAGCGATGTATCTGAAACACTACCACTACTAAAAAATATTTGTAGTGGTGGTGCTTCAAGTACTTGGTTAATTGCAACTAGTGATATGTGGTTACAATATATAGTTGGCAATCGAGCCAAGCTGGAGCTACTGTTTTCTAATATTTTGCACCCTGACAATGAAAATCTAAAGACTTGTCTCGACAAGGATCTTTTCATTAAACACTGTAATTCAATTGGGTTACGAACACCACAAATAGTTGAGCATTCCTCTGTCAGAGCTGGTTCAGAAGAGATTGATTACCCACTGTTTTTACGTCCATTGGCTATTCCTAAAGGTCTTTGTAGGAAAATTATCCCCAAAGCTGTTGAAGTTAATAATTACAAAGAGGCACTAAGAAGTGGTTCCCTTTGTTTGAACAGTATCTTCTGTTTTTAAGTGGATTCTCTGCTGTTTTTTATACTGCCATTTCAATCATTGGCAGCATTCCAACATAAGC
>Ga0307988_1001722_pt1 | contig 11813 bp, 9 predicted proteins | sample EllFjometagen183_FD_203166 | JGI IMG/M metagenome (GOLD analysis project Ga0307988, IMG submission 203166) | Marine microbial communities from Ellis Fjord, Antarctic Ocean - #183 | ecosystem: Environmental > Aquatic > Marine > Unclassified | place: Southern Ocean | collected 2014-10-08 | reverse complement strand
CACTGAATATGTACGAATCTGGCGTTGATTATATGAGCTTACACGCCGCCATCCTCGTACGCGGTGCGTAAACTTTTCTCTAGCAAAATCCATTCCTAAGAAAACAGTACCCACAGATCAATCTCTTAGTTTTTTAATGATAAATTCAGGCAATTTTTCAACTTTAGAAATAGTACATTCTTCACCATTTGGCAAGGTGATTTTTTCTTCAGCCTTATGATGCATCATGCCTTCTCCCATTCTGGTTTTATAAGAAATAATATTTTCATCAGGATTACCATCCCAGGCTCCGACCAGAAAATATTGTTCTTCTTTACCAGAATCCAATTTGATCGTTATCGCCGAACCTACCTCTGAATACTCCCCTATTTTAACTTTTTCAAAGTCAAGAGGCTGCACCAGTAAAATATCACGTTCTAGTTCATCACGGCGTCTATTCAGGAAGTTTCGACGTTCCTTCGCCGCATCATATTCAGCATTTTCGCGAAAATCCCCATGGGCTCGCGCGGTTTTGAGAGATTCTCTATTTTCCGGAATATGGACCTTCACAAGTTCATCTAATTCATTGAGTAAAGCTTTGTGTGATTTAATTGAAGTATACAAAGGCTCAATTTTTGGAGTCGCGTTATCAGTGACTTCTTTGCCAAGAGCTTTTTGTCCAGCTCCGCCTTCAAGATGTTCGCGTAAAGCAGAAGATAAACGCGACAGTTTAATCAAGAGGCTCTGGCGTTCACTGCCACCGCAGAACTTAGCGGTTTGCAGGATTGAAGTGACTACCCATGTATCTTCGCCTACAAGATCTAGTAAATGTTTCTGGAAATCTTCTTTGTCCATCAATTGTTTTTTCAGGTCTCGTTGTGCTCCGATCCACGCTTTAGGCAGGTCGTCGTCACTTAAGCCTTTAGCAACTTGTTCGATAGAAATCAGTTGCAGAAGTCCTTCGTCATGTTTTTTGCGATTACGCCAGATCCATAGGAGAATATCGCAACTGCACATGTGCAGACTTCTAATTGCGTCATAAAGCAGGTCGTCATCAATTCTTTCACCAAAAACGTTCAAGCAACGCAACGGCAGGCAAGTTGTGTATGCCGCGAGATATTCATCAGTAAACACCAGATTCATAGCATGAGCAATATTTGCAATATATTTAGCCTGGACTATTCCCCAAATATTCAGGGTTTCGAGATGTATTGTTTCCAAATCTTCCGGCCAAAACGGGGCTTTATCAATCAAAGGTTCAAATATTTTTCCTAATTGTTCATCATTTCCATGAGAAACGAGTAAGGAGATAGTTTCTGCCATTACTTTAACATCACGAGCCGCGGCGGCTGGATTTAAATGTTCGAAGAAGTCAAACATTTTTTCAGTGCTTTCATCATCAAGTTTAGTTTTTGAATCATTTTTGCTCAGCAGCAGATGTAATTCCTGAAGGCTTCTGGCTTCAAAAAACTGACGCCCTTTGCTTTTCTGCGCCGCTTCATCACCACTGGCAGCCCACCATGTTTTAAACTCATCATTAGTCATGACATCAGGTACGGCTGTGGCATAAGCAATTTCTTCAATAGTAGCACCATCCAGCTGACTAAGAGTTTTTTCAGCGGCAAGCGCACGGTAAGCCGCACTTGAGATTCCGCCGTTTTTACTAATCTTCGCCAGTTTTCCGGCAGGAGCACTTGAGTCAAATATTTTGCCTTCGCTAAGGGTTGTTGCCAAAGGAACAGCGAAAGCTCCACCGTGAAGTGAATTAACCGCTACGGAGGCGGAGACTGTATCAATATCGCTAATTATTCCCCAGCGTTTTGTGCTTTTGAAAAATACCTGCATATTGTTTTTCAGTTTGAGCATATTATCATAACGGAAAGTAATTTCGCTAAGACTTACCTCACGGTCACGCAATCCCAATGCACGCAAAAAGCCAAGTTTATTGAGGTAGGGCGGAAGTATTTTTTTAATCGCGTCATTCAAAACTTTGCGAAAGATGGAATGATCTTTTACATTAAGTCGGGCGAGTTCCAAACAGAAACATGCCTGTTCGTCGCTCATATCTTCTTCGAGTTCTCCAAAGATAAGTTCGAGTTCGTCGCCGATTTCATTATTTCCAGGGTCATCAACTTTTTTCAAAGCCGCAAGTAATTTTTTAAGATTCCCAGCAGAAGGATTTTCAGCCGCTTTCATAAACAGGTTTTCAATAGCAATATCACTCATAAGTATGGATCTGTAATTTTATATTCAGTTTTTAGATAACAAGCGTAAGTTTTACTATAGGTCACTTACCACAGAATTCAAATCAACGCCATAGCTTTTTATTATAAAATGTTGAGATAAAATTTGCTTGAATTGAATTTTTAAACTATAATAGAGATAAGAACTTATTCAAATCTAACAATTGAGGGACAGATCATGAAAGCATTTATATGGATAGTTATTCTTTGCGCTATTGTTTTTGGTGGATACAAAATTTATAAAAGTTATTCAGCCAAATCAGAAACTCAAACGGTAGCGGTGGAAAAGACAGCGGCAAAAACAACTACAAGCCCAGCCGTCAATCCTGGCACCAACCCTGCTACAACCAGAGCGGTATTCCCTGAAAGCTATAAGGGCAAACCAAATTCCGAAAAAGGAATAAAAAACTGGCGCGCGATTAAAAATGTAACAAATCTCAACGACCAGCACCAGAAAGACCTGCAAGATAATATGTGAAATATTATTTTTCTCTACCGGTGACCATCTTGAAATAATCAGGGAAAGGCTCCGTGCCAGCTTCCTTGCAGATTTTTTCGCTAATTTCAGGTGACAATGGCAATTTGCCAGTCTCCCGGTAATGTTTCTGAATAATTTTGTGATTCTTTTGGACAAAACAGTTACGCCTCGGATTATGCATCGCCTCGCTCATGCGCGACCAAATTTCCACAAGCGATTGTTTTTCGACACAACCAAAACTCATAGGCGTAAAATCACAAGGGCATACTTGCCCGTTGTAGTCAATAAACATGTGTTGAGTTCCGCCGCCACAGCCAAACATTTCAGGGCTTTCGATATGGTTAAAAGCGCAGACTTTGGGTAATTTCCCTCGACGGTTGGTTTCAATGTGAAATTTTCGCAGAGCTTTGATATGTTCAGCCGACAATAAATCATCTTCCACAGCATCAATGAGTTTACCACATGGCATGGGCTCAACCAAGCGAAGCTCATCAATTCCAATTTCACGAGCTACTTTATAAATTTTTTCGTATTCACGACTTTCCACAAAACTGCGGCGCGCGACACTGCCGATCATCGTATAAAATCCCATCTTTACAGACAATTCCAATGCTTTTCTCGCTATCGATAAAGCATCAGGATTATTGCGCATGCGTGAGTTTTGCTCTTCATCAAAAGATTCCACACTCACACAAAACGCCCATAAGCCGGCATCTTTCAGGGACTGCGCCAGTTCCGGTGTAAACCCTGCTCCTGAACTAAAAACTATTGTTTCCGCGCCGCCGTCAACAGATGCCTTGATTAATTCCGGCAAATCCTTACGCATCAAAGGTTCGCCACCAGTAAAACCAATCATACTGTTACCAAGTTCGTGTAATTCATTAATCGTTTTAAGCCAGGTGTCTGTAGATAATTCTCCTTCGGGGCGCCCCTTAATACTGCAATGCGGACAATTGAATGGACAAGAATTTGTTACTGCTATAAAAGTCGAGACTGGACTCAAACGCCGTCCCGAAAGCAAATTTTCAAACATACGCTCATAAGCCTTACCGGGAAATGGCGGCAAGAATGAATTCAAAACCCATTTTCCTTTGTGATTGGTGAGCATTTCACCGGAAAGCCATTCGCGCAAAAACTTGAAAGCTTTAATCCGGCTGTTACCGCCCTTATCAAAGACTTCAGGCATACGTTTGATACCACGTTTACGCAATTCACGCATCGTCCGTAGAGGTGTTTTTGTTATTCGCGGATCAAGTATAATCATTAATAATTTTAGGAATTTAAAACTCATTTATTTATAAAAACTCCCATAAAATAATGATGTTCTACAGCTTCTTTGAATTCATTAAGTATTTTATTGAAATACTCAGCTATTTCAGGATTATCATGCAAAGGCATGACCTGATCAAAACCAGCCAGAACCCCGGTCTTCAAGAGCCAGTCAAGAGTTATTTTGCCTTCAGGTGAGTGAATTGGAATGTTTCCGTCTTCTTGCATTTGAGTACTGAATTTATTATTTTTGAGCGTTTTCAGTAAATCCTTCGCCTCATTCGGAAACTTTGGGTTCAAAGCCATTTTTACCTGCCCAGGAAATTTATTCATACATTTGCGAAAAGAGTAGAATACCGGCGCTAAAGTGTCGCTGTAATTAACCACAAAAGCAAAAGTTCCACCTGGCTTCAAAACACGTTCTGCCTGAGAAATTATATCTGATGGCTTCGAATAGCCTATCGCCCAGCCTGAAAATATCAATCCTGCTGAATTATTCGAACGGCTTTGCAAAAAATTTAAAATATCCCCCTCAACAAACTCCGAACGAGAGCATTTTTCTTTAGCTATGTTGAGCATTTTAGGAGAAATATCCACGCCAGTTATAGCATTTTCTAGGTATTTATCTTCTAAATATAAAGTTGACAGACCTGTTCCACAGCCTAAATCTAAAATATCTCCCTGCCCTGCGACAGGCAAAGCGGCTAAAAGCTTTTCAGTAACCGGACGTAATTGACAAAGCCATTGTTCATCATAAGTCGCCGCCACCTTGTCATAACTAAGAGCATAATCCCGTTTGGAAAGCCAGCGACGCTTGAAAACCAGTTTAAACATTCGCAGATTCAATGGAACACTTCTTATATAACTGGCAATACTTTGTTTCCTGATATAAAAAAACCATACCGGCAAATACCATAATAGAGTAAAAAGCAAAGCACTAATTGCTGAAAAAAGAGATACAGCCAAAATATCTCCAAATTCAAAACGAGGATTTACATAATAAAACTTTATAGAAATACAAATAAATGCAACAAATAATAATTTTATACGCTTCAGTTTAGCACGGCTCATAACAATCCACTGAAAGAATCCACCATAAATTATAGATAATAATATAATCATAGATTCTGAATTAAAATTAATGCCCATTTCTCTATTATGGACCTTTAATTTAAAAAGAACTATTAATACACCAGCAACAGCCCCTAAAAGCATTCCCAATACGCTTTGCGCCAAACTGCTTTTCAGTTTATCTTTTAAGTAATCTCCAAGAGCCACTGATAAAGCCAAAACTGTCCCCAAAATAAAAGCACGCCACATTCCGGGTATTCCGCCCAGGAAAGAGCTTAACGCGGCACAACTGCCAGACAGTAAAATCATTACAATATAGCCAACAATTTTCGTCATTTTTTAGTCTTCTTTTTTTTGATTAATTTAGGCTTTTTGATTTCATCTAAATTATTTACCCAGTAAATATCCTCTACTCCATACCCTGCTTTTTCTAAAGTTAATATCTTTTTAGATTTAAAATTCATAACACATAAAATTTTAATTTCTAACATATTGGCAATTTTATAATAAATAATAAAATTCTCATCAGGTGAAATATAAAAACGATAAGCACGAAAAGTTTCTAAAATCAATTCCGCTTTGTCGTAATCAGGAGCTTTTAAACGAAAAAGCTTTCGCTCTTTTGTGTAATATATTGAGTCATTTACAATACAGTATTTCCAAACACCATTTAAAGCTCTTTTCTTCTCCACTTTCCCATTTTTCAATATTTCGAGAGAATTACTATTTTTAAGCTTTACTACTCTTAGCATTTTGTTTTTTGAACGAAAATCATAGTTCAAATTTGTATTTTTGGGAATATCGTAAAAAGTTTTTTTCTGAAAATCGTGATACTTCATGCTCCTTAGAAATACAATTATACCATTTAATTTTTCATTAAATACCGTATCTTTATGCTTTACAAAATATCTTGCAGGTTTGATAGATAAAGTCATAGCTCCTATAAACATAAATAAAACATAGGCAACGACACCACCTATAATTATTGTAGTAATCCATACCGGAGCAGTTTTTTTATTTACACGCAATTTTAACAGACCTTCAGCGCATGGAATCCACAAAAGCATATACCAGGTACAATTCCCCAAACAGGGAATGTAATAGATAACACAATTGCGTAATATATTTAAAGTATAAATCCCAAGGTTAGGATCAGGCGTTGCTAAGTCAACTAAGCAGAAAGTATTTGCTAAAGTAGCCCCTGCCAGAACTATAAAAAAACGTGCCATGCGCGACAAATTAAATGCCAAACTAAAACATCCGAGCATAAAGAAACCATATAGCGGACACACAAAGAAAAGATTTTTTGTATCTTGATTATAGGGATTATTAGTTAGGTCAGGAGAGCCGATGCTAAGCTCTAAAGTCCATATTGATGAAGCGGCAAGCAAGCCGGCAATAATCCCAAAAAAGGCAAAAGCAATAGTTCGAGTTTTCCAGCCGGTATCAGTTGAACAAAGCTTTTTCACTGCTAAAGTTCCAAGCAGCAAAGACCCTCCAAGCAAAGTCGCTCTAAGCCCAGTGCGCCAGCCACCGGTACATATAAGAGTCGAAGCCAAAGCACAAAGCGGCAACAACACATAAAGCGGTATTCCAGTATAAGGCTGAACGGAGTCAGTTATCTTGACTTCTTCGATATTTTTTTTATTCTCCAAACAAATCACCTACTGATACATGCTTTTTTACTTTCTGTTTTTTTAGCTGCCAGCGTCTTTTAAATTCTTCTATGCTTTTAACCCAATAAATCTTTCGAGAAAAGCCCTTATTATTTTTTAGAGCCAGCACTTTTTTAGATTTTAAATTCATGATGCATAAAACGTTAGAGCGATATTTGTTTCCTCCATCATAATAAATAATAAATTTCTCATCTGGAGAAATATAAAAATAACTTTCTCGTAATTTTCCTACGACCAGTTCAACTTTGTCATAATTAGGTGGAGCTAAGCGAGCAATACTATAATTGTATCTACCGCCTATGGCATAATATATTTTATCATTAATCACAAGAGGAGCCCAACAACGTTCTTTTAAAATTATTATTTTTATAAGCTTGCTATTCTTATATCTTTCTTTTTCTAAAGAATCATTAATTAAATTAAACTCAAAATCATCACTTATTTTTATGTCTACTGGAAGTTTTCTAAATTCTTGTTTTTCACAATCATAATACTCGCGCATTCTTGGCAAAACAATTATACCTGTCATTTTTTCACTAAATACTGTGTTTTTATGCCTTACACAAAATCTTTCATTTGCAATATCAATACTGCTCGCTTCAAAGTTAAGATGAAAATAAACATGTATAAAACCTAATGCAATACAGGATAAAATAAATATACAAACATTTATAACTTTCTTCTTTATGCTTGTTTTATTAACATGTTTCCCACGCCATATAACACTTGCGCACCAAGTCCATAAAAGAACAAACATAAAACAGTTAACCAAACCCTTTGGATAGTAATAATAACAGCCTTTAAGTAAGCCTAGAATATAAGTATTTAATTCTGGAGAGCTAGCTAATTCTTGAAGCCCAAAAGTACTTACCAAAGCAGCGCATATCCATACTATAATAAAGCGCAATATCCATGGTAGTTTTAATGTCAGCAAAAAACTACCAAGCATAAACAAACCATATAATGGACATATCCAGAAAAGGTTTTCAGCATTTTGAGTATAAGGATTATTACTCAGAGTTGGTGAACCGATTTTGAGTTCCAAAGCCCATATTATAATCGCGGCGAATAAACCGGATAGAATCCCAAAAAGCATTGAATATCCAACACGTTTTTTCCAGCTAACGCCTTCTTCATAAAACCTTTTTACAAGAAAAACTCCGAGCAGTATACAGCCCCCAAGTACAATTCCACGAACCGCAGCTAGTATTCCTCCTTGACATGTAATAATGAAAAGAAAAGCGCAAAGCAGCAACACTATATAAATTGACAGGAAAGGTCTGCGAATAGATTCAGAGCTCTTTTGGACATTATCTTTAATTTCTGTTTCAGCACTCATACCTTAAATCGGACCACAACCTGTTGCGATCATGGCAAAGATTATCAGGGCGCAGATGCTTACAACATTTAACACATTTGATTTTTTCATACAACTCTCCTCTTTTGGTTTTTGTTAAAACTTAAGCCTGCATTCTGCTCGAACGCTCGCATCTTTTTAAAAGCTCGCTAAGCTCGTTTTAAAAAGCCTCGCTTTACGAGAACGGTACTTTACAGGCACAATAAATTGTGCCAAACTTCGCCCATTGTAGATGGGCGACAAACAGTTTCGCCTGTTTGATCGGCGACCGGAGGTCAATCCGGTTTTTATTTTTTAACGGACGTCAAAATCCGCTAGACTTATTTGCCAGTTCTTTAGATTAAACATAAATGTATTGTTTAAATTATTGTCTAAAATAAAACCAGCTACATGAACCTTTCTTGGCTCCCTGAATGATGGAATTTTTAGCATAGAATAGAATGGTAAATTCCCGACATAGATTACACCATCAATATTTTTCCCCGCGGTTTTTGCGGTTTTTCTCATTGCTAAATAAAAGTTTTTTTGCGACACAGGATAAAAATCCATAAGATAGGCAATATTTTTATTATCTTCTTTGTAAACAATATAAGCTGCCTTGCAAGTATCACTGCAATCTATTTGAGTATAATTTTGGCTGTATCTAAACTTCATAAAATCATCATTAAGGACTTTTTCTACGGGACGTTCAATAATCTTTTTTGAAGCGAAAAGCTTGATTATAAACATTGAAATTATATTACCCAGTTGAAAAAATGGATTCAGGAGAGCAATCCATGGCGAAAAAGCCTTTGGATTTACAGGAAGAATGTAGAAGGACAGATTGTTCATTGTACTCCATTTCAACAATCTCAATCTATATTTGTAAATCTTTTTATTCGGGAATCCTAAAAGAAATTGTATGCCGTCTTTAGTCATTTCAGGATATAACATCTTGCTCATCTTTTTTACCATAAAAAGATCTGTACGGTAATCTTCGTGGATCATTGTATCAACAACCAATCCAACGCTAAGCTTTTCTCCATTCATTTTATATTCGACTGGAATAACAGAATATGCTCCGACCATTTTTTCATCGCACATATAAAAGACATGGTAGCCATATCCTTTATAGTTATTCAGAAATTGTCGATCAAAAAGCTTAATGTATTTCGTTCTTTTGAAGACATCAGAATATAATTTGCAATACTGCTGTTTTTCTTCATCACTTAATTCATTGCTTTTCTTGTATACTAATTCCGGCATATTTACCTCAATTATAGTCTTTATTTATTACCTAGTCTTTCTCCTGAATACTTCAACTGCCGGATTGGTCCCCACCACCATTTATTGTCGAGATACCATTGGATAGTCCGGCGGATTCCAGTATCAAAATTTTCTTCAGGCTCCCAGCCTAATTCTGTCTTTATTTTTGTCGCATCAATAGCGTAACGCTTGTCGTGTCCGGGACGGTCTTCAACAAAGACGATTTGATCCCGGTAACGGCCTCCTTCTTTGGGGCTTAACTCATCAAGTATATCACAGATCGTTTCGACGACTTCCAGATTGGTACGCTCATTATTGCCGCCAACATTATAAGTTTCTCCGACCGCTCCTTTATCTAATACCGTGGCAAGGGCTTTGGCGTGATCATCGACATAGAGCCAGTCGCGAATATTATCTCCTTTACCATAAATAGGAAGTTTTTCACCATCAAGCGCGTTCAAAATAACCAGCGGGATAAGTTTTTCAGGGAAATGATATGGTCCGTAGTTGTTAGAGCAATTAGTCACTAGCACCGGCATTCCATAAGTATGAAACCATGCCATCACCAAATGATCGCTCGCGGCTTTGCTTGCGGAATATGGTGAGCGCGGATCGTATGAAGTTGTTTCTTCAAACAAACCGGTATCTCCGAGACTGCCGTAAACTTCATCTGTAGAAATGTGTTGAAACCTGAATGAAGCCTTTTTTTCTTCATCCAAATAAGACCAGTAATTTTTCGCGCAGTTAAGCAAATTATAAGTTCCGACAATATTTGTTTGAATAAATTCAGCAGGACCATCGATTGAGCGGTCAACATGAGATTCTGCAGCCAAATGCATAATTGCATCAGGTTGAAAATCATCAAGTAATGAAGTAACTAAGTCGTGATCGCCAATATCACCTTCAACAAAGCGGTAATTTTCACTATCTTTAATTTCCGACAAAGATTCAAGATTACCAGCATAAGTAAGTTTGTCCAGGTTAAGAATCTGGTAATCACTAGTCTTTATAAAATGCCGAATCAAAGCTGAAGCAATAAAACCGGCACCACCTGTTATTAATATTTTTTTCATTTTATACAACCTTTTGCTTTCCGTTTACGATATTCTGCTATTAATCTTGTTATTCCATCCTCAAAAGAAACTTTTAGCTTCCAGCCTGTCTTCTTGAGTTTGGAAACATCCATACATTTTAACAACATGCCATCAGGTTTAGAGCTGTCCCATTCTATTGTTCCAGTAAAACCAGTCAAACTGGCAATCAACTCCGCCAATTCTTTAATCGAAATATCTGTTCCACTGCCAACATTAACAAACTCAGGTTTATCCCAGTTTTGCATCGTAAAATATATTGCGTCAGCCATATCGTCAACGTGTAGAAACTCTCGACGCGCAATTCCTGTTCCCCAACAAGTAACTGATTCCGCTCCATCATCAACCGCATCACAAAAACGACGCACCAGAGCAGATAGAACATGTGAGTTTTCATAGTCAAAATGGTCATTAGTACCATAAAGATTGCAAGGCATCAGGCTAATTGTGTTAAAATCATATTGTTCACTCAGATAACAGCCCAATTTATAGCCTGCAATTTTAGCAATAGCATATCCTTCATTAGTCGGCTCAAGCGGTCCAGTTAGTAAATATTCTTCCTTTATCGGCTGCGGGCTTTGCGCTGGATAAATACATGAGCTGCCCAGGAAACAAAGTTTTTTAACGCCATGAACATAAGCCTGATAAATTAAGTTATTTTGTATCTGGGTGTTTTCCAGCAAAAACTCAGCCTTATAGTTACTGTTAGCCTTGATTCCACCAACTTTCGCAGAAGCCGCAATAACGTATTCTGGTTTCTCTTCAGCATAAAATTTTTCTACCGCATCCTGTCGGCAAAGATCAAGTTCCTGTCGAGTCCGAGTAATAATATTCGTATATCCTTCCGCCTCAAATTTGCGCATCGTCGCAGAACCAACCATTCCACGATGACCAGCAATAAAGATTTTAGCATTCTTTGCAATCATAAAATTAAAATCCTATCTCATAGTTAGGGTTGTCGAGGAGGCGAAGATCGCCTTCGATCATTATATCAACGAGTTGTTCAAATTTGACTTCCGGTTCCCAGCCTAATTTTTCTTTGGCCTTAGTCGGGTCTCCGAGCAGTTGCTCGACTTCAGTTGGACGGAAATAACGAGGGTCAATACAGACAACAGTTTTGCCAGTTGTCGTATCGATTCCCATTTCATCAACGCCTTTTCCTTGCCATTTAATAGTACGTCCAACTTTTTCAAATGATCTTTCAATAAATTCCCTGACAGTATGCATTTCTCCGGTCGCAACAACAAAATCATCTGCTTGATCCTCCTGCAGCATCATATGCATCATTCGTACATAATCCGGAGCATAACCCCAGTCACGATAAGAGTCGATGTTACCCATATAAAAACATTCCTGCAGGCCGCGATGGATTCGAGCGACTGCCATAGTTATTTTACGGGTCAC
>Ga0307988_1001720_pt1 | contig 11827 bp, 11 predicted proteins | sample EllFjometagen183_FD_203166 | JGI IMG/M metagenome (GOLD analysis project Ga0307988, IMG submission 203166) | Marine microbial communities from Ellis Fjord, Antarctic Ocean - #183 | ecosystem: Environmental > Aquatic > Marine > Unclassified | place: Southern Ocean | collected 2014-10-08 | reverse complement strand
TAGAATTTTTTAGAGATAACAGGTTGCGGTTTTTGCTTGAATTAATTGAAAACGAAAGACCATTACCTGCATCAGAAATGTTTTTGTATGAGAAATTAATGGACCGAATCCCGAAACTTATCCCAAAAACATCTGAACCGGTTTTAATACATGGCGATTTGTGGTCGGGAAATTTTATGTATTCCCCGAAAGGTCCGGTTTTAATTGATCCCGCTTCTTACTTTGCCGATCGCGAAATGGAATTTGCAATAATAACCATGTTTGGAGGATTTTCCCATCGATTTTTTTCGGCATACAATGAAGTAAATTCTTTGCCAACAGATTGGCAACAAAGAAATAAATTATATCAATTGTACCATGTTTTAAATCATTACTACTTGTTTGGAGGTGGGTACCAAAGTCAGGCTTTAAACATTGTAAAAAGCTATTTGTAATGGTCAGCTTATTCATAATTGTAAACCATTTTAGTGTTTTTCTTTGCACAAAATTTCAATTGTGGCTACATTTAAACTTCAAATTAATTTGAACTATTTATGATTTCGAAAAGGGCAAAAGAAATTACTCCGTTTATTGTTATGGAAGTGCTCGAGAAGGCAGCCGAAATGGAAAAACAAGGTATTAACGTAATTCATCTTGAAGTTGGTGAGCCGGATTTTGATGTTCCCAAATGTGTTTCAAAAGCAATTCAGGAGGCTTTTGCAGAAGGAAGAACGCATTATACGCATAGTTTGGGCGATCCTGATTTGCGTGAAGCGATTTCGCAAAGATATTTTATTGAATACAATGTAAAAGTTTCACCCGACCAAATAATAGTAACTTCTGGTAGCTCACCTGCAATTTTGCTAACTCTCAGTACGCTGTGCAACAATGGCGACGAAATTATACTTTCGGATCCGGGATATGCTTGCTACGAAAATTTTATAAAGTTTATTGGAGCAAAAGCAATTAAAGTTAAGGTGTACGAAGAAGACGGATTTCAATACCGACCTTCAGAAATTAGAAAGCTTATTTCTAAAAGAACCAGAGGTATTTTAATTAATAGTCCGATGAACCCTACCGGAAATTTACTTTCGAAAAAAGTTATGAAGGAATTAGCAGAGTTCGACGTTCCTATAATTTCCGATGAAATATACCACGGATTGGTTTATGAAGAACGAGCTAATTCCATATTAGAATTTTCAACAAATGCTTTTGTTTTAAATGGTTTTTCTAAACTTTTTGCAATGACAGGTTTGCGTTTGGGGTATGCAATTGCGCCCAAAAATTACATTCGTGCAATGCAAAAAATTCAGCAGAATCTTTTTATCTGTGCAAGCTCTACAGCGCAACGAGCAGGAGTTGCTGCTTTAAAATATGCCGAAGATGATGTTTTGAAAATGAAAACCATTTATAACCAACGCAGAATGTTTTTAATTGAAAGACTCAAACAGTTAGGTTTCGATATAAAAGTTCCACCAACCGGAGCATTTTATGTATTTGTAAATGTAAAGCATTTGTCGAACGATAGTTACAAGTTGGCTTTCGATATTCTGAAAAAAGCACATTTGGGAGTTACACCCGGAATTGATTTTGGTAAAAATGGGGAAGGCTTCCTTAGATTTTCATACGCAAATTCGATAGAAAATATTGAAGAAGGAATGAACCGTTTTGAAAAGTATTTATCAGAATTTTGCTGAAATTTCAAAATTGATTTTCGAATCTTATTTATTTCTCACAAAAATTTCACAAAAAAAACCAATATATTTTGTAGTGTTTAATATGCTCTAATACTAATTAAAGGCTTAATGTGTTAGATTGAAATTAAAAGACATTGTAGTCTTTTAATTTGTTGCTCTCGTTCAAAATAAATTTGATTTTATCAAAAGCAAATTAAATCGACAAGCTTAAGGTGTTTAATAGCAGCCTTTTTCATTGCAACGAATTCGTAATTCTATCGTCTTCTCAGTACTATTATATTGAAAACAAAAAACAATTTTATTAACAGAAAAATTAAACAGTCATGAAAAAATTAAGTCTTTTATCAGTATTAGTTGTTTGCCTTTTTTTAGTTACTACTTCGGCAAAAGCTACAGGTTTGCGAACCGAATTTAAAACCTACGAAATTGCTTTAGTTGACAATCTTTTTATAGGAAAAAGTGTTGAAGCTATTTGGACCTTGAGTTATAGTAACGAAGAGGTGCCGGTTACAGTTGTAAAACGCCATACAATGGATGGAACTGAATACGTTGTTCATTCAAAATTTTTCGAAGTGAGTTATGCTGCAACTGCAACCGGATTTGGAACAAAAGTAGTGAAACGACACTGGAGTAGTGTTCCTAAAAAAATAAGTAAGGCAGTAATTGATCAGGAAGAATTTAAAAGGCAACAAATTATTACACCCAATAAAGTTGACGATGACAGAGCTTTGGGTTTAATTGCTAATTATTTGCCCGAATTAATTAACGACGGTTATACACATCTTATAAATTAAAAAGTAAAGAAGTAATATACTAAAAGAACCGCGGAATTATCGCGGTTTTTTTTTGCGTTAAATACATCCGCAAACTAAATCGTCAGCCAAACTATCCAGTAATTCTTCAACAGCATCTTTCTCATTTTTCGTGCCTTTGCACGAATCGCAAACTGGTAAATTTACCTCAGTGTTCAAAACATAATTATCTTTTGAAACATCAATTTGGCAAACAAAACATCTTTTACTAAAACCTTCCATCTAAACTAAATTTTTGGCAAAATTAGCAAAAACAATTCAACTCGAATTGTACCAATATATTTACTGTACTAAATTTACAATTCATTAAAAATATCATGCTCCATATAATTATTATTTGTAACCATGTTTCCAACTTGGTCTTATTGGCAGAAAACAAATTTTTTAACGGTAAATTTGGCTGAAATATTGATTTTTAGAAACAATGGCACAATTATTATAATAAGTAAATCATTAGTTTTTTTAGCCTGTTCAAATAATTACATTTGCACAGTTTTATTATATTGAAAAAATAAAATTTTAAAATGGCATTTATTACCAAAGTTCTTGGGAAAATTCTCGGAAATAAATCGGAAAGAGACATAAAAGAGGTTGAACCAATAGTAGAGAAAATTAAAGAGGAATACAATCGAATTTTACAACTTTCTAACGATGGTTTACGAGAAGAATCTAAAAATTTAAAGAAAATTATTGTTGACCGCATAAAACCTGAAAACGATGAAATAGATCAGCTTAAAAAAGAAGTTGAAGTAGCCGAAATTCAGGATAGCGAAAAAATATATGAGAAAATTGATAAGCTCGAAGAGCTTATCAATGAAAAGCTTGAGGCAGTTTTAAATGAAATTCTTCCGGCGGCTTTTGCTTTGGTAAAAGAAACAGCAAAACGTTTTTTTGACAATGAAACGGTTGAAGTAATAGCCAACGATTTTGATAAGAATTTAGCAGCTTCACGCAATAGCATTATTATCGACGGAGATAAAGCCAATTGGAAAAATAGTTGGATTGCGGGAGGTAACGAAATTATCTGGAACATGATTCATTACGATGTTCAGCTTATTGGAGGTGTTGTTTTGCATCAGGGAAATATTGCAGAGATGGCCACCGGAGAAGGTAAAACATTGGCTGCAACATTGCCTGTATTTTTAAATGCACTTGCTGGCCGAGGTGTTCATATTGTAACAGTTAACGATTATCTCTCGAAAAGGGATGCTGAGTGGATGGGGCCAATATATGAGTTTCATGGACTATCTGTTGATTGTATAGATAAACATCAACCCAATTCGGAAAACCGGAGAAAAGCCTACAATGCCGATATTACGTTTGGAACTAACAATGAATTTGGGTTTGACTATTTGCGCGATAATATGGCAATCAATCCTGAAGATTTGGTTCAGCGAAAACATAACTATGCAATTGTTGATGAGGTTGATTCAGTTTTAGTTGATGATGCGCGTACTCCGTTAATTATTTCCGGACCAGTGCCAAAAGGTGACGATCAGCAATTTGAGGAGTTAAAAGGGTATGTAGAGAAGTTGTATAGAGTACAACGAGAATTGGTTAATCGTATTTTTATTGATGCAAAAAAACTTCTAACAAAATCAGATGCCACCGGCGATGAGAAAAAGGAGGGGGGACTATTACTCCTTCGTGCTCAGAAAGGATTACCAAAGAATAAATCGATAATTAAGTTTTTGAGCGAAGAGGGAATGCGTTCTGTTTTGCAGAAAACAGAAAATTTGTATATGCAGGAGAATAGCAAAAATATGCATATTGTTACAGACCCGCTTTATTTCATTATCGAAGAAAAACAAAATTCAGTTGAATTAACCGATAAAGGAATTGATTTAATTTCTGCTGGTTTTGATGACAATGAGTTTTTTATTCTACCTGACATGGGTGGGAAAATGGCCGATTTAGAAAACTCTGATCTGCCTGAGAATAAACTACAGGCTGAAAAAGATAAACTGATTTTGAATTATTCAATAAAATCGGAACGTGTTCATACAATTAACCAATTGTTTAAGGCATATACCATGTTCGAAAAAGATGTGGAGTATGTAGTTATCGACAATAAAGTAAAGATTGTTGATGAACAGACTGGTCGTATTATGGAGGGCCGTCGTTATTCCGATGGATTGCATCAGGCAATTGAAGCGAAAGAGCAGGTAAAAGTTGAAGCTGCAACGCAAACTTTTGCGACTATTACCTTACAGAATTACTTCAGAATGTACCTCAAATTAGCCGGTATGACAGGTACTGCAGAAACCGAAGCAGGAGAATTATGGGACATCTATAAACTGGAGGTTGTTGTAATTCCTACAAACCGTCCGATTGTACGCGATGATCAGGAAGATTTGGTATTCAAAACAAAACGCGAAAAATACAATGCGGTAGGCGACGAAATTGTAAAATTGAATAAAGCTGGTCGTCCTGTTTTGGTCGGTACAACTTCAGTCGAGATTTCGGAATTACTTAGCCGTATGTTAAAAATAAAAGGCATAAAGCACAACGTATTGAATGCAAAATTGCATGCACGCGAGGCAGATATTGTTGCCGAAGCCGGTCATGCAGGAACAGTTACAATTGCAACAAACATGGCTGGTCGTGGTACCGATATTAAGCTTTCTGTTGAGGTTGTAAAATCAGGTGGTTTAGCAATTATAGGTACTGAGCGACATGACTCAAGGCGCGTTGACAGACAGTTACGTGGTCGTGCTGGACGTCAGGGAGATCCGGGTTCCTCGCAGTTTTATGTATCGTTGGAAGATAATTTAATGCGTTTGTTTGGCTCAGCAAGAATTACAGGAGTAATGGATAAGTTGGGCTTGAAAGAAGGTGAGGTAATTCAGCATTCTATGATCTCAAAATCAATAGAACGTGCGCAGAGAAAAGTTGAAGAGAATAACTTCGGAATTCGTAAACGATTGTTGGAATATGACGATGTTATGAATTCGCAACGTGAAGTGATTTATAAAAAACGTAAACACGCACTGTTTGGAGAACGACTGGAAGTTGATGTATTGAATATGATGTACGACTCGGTTGAGGAGTTGGTGAATGACTATCATGGATCTGATATGTTTGAAGATTTCAATATGGAACTGATGCGTTTACTCTCTTTGGAGTCGCCGGTATCAGAAGAAGAGTTTGGTAGTTTGAAGCCTGATGAAATTTCTCAGCGTATTTATGGAAAGATGATAGATGGTTACAAACGGAAAGTTGAAACCATTGCAAAACAAGCATTTCCTGTCATCAAAAATGTTTATGAAACCAAAAAGGAGGTCTATAAAAATATTGTTGTTCCAATTACTGATGGGAAAAAGGTTTTTCAGATTATTTGTAACCTTGAAAAGGCATATGATAATAACGGAAAAGAACTGGTAAAATCATATCAAAAGCAGATTGTTCTGAATACGATTGATGAAGCCTGGAAAGAACAGTTACGCGAAATGGACGATTTGAAGCAATCTGTTCAGAATGCAACTTACGAACAGAAAGACCCACTCTTGATTTACAAATTCGAGTCGTTCAACTTGTTTAAAGTTTTGGTTGTAAAAGTAAATAAAGATGTAGTTTCTACATTAATGAAAGGACAGATTCCAATTCAGAGACCAGATCAGATTCGTGAAGCTGAATCAAGAAAGCGGACAGACATGAGCCGTTATAAAACGCAAAAGTCAGAACTTCCTGGTGCCGAGAATGCAATGGAGGGAGCAAATTCGCAAACCCAGGAACGTTCAAAATCGCAGCCAGTTACAGTTGAAAAAAGAGTAGGGCGAAACGATCCTTGTCCATGTGGAAGTGGCAAGAAATTTAAACACTGCCATGGAAAAGGTGGTGCTTAATGTTTGAATTATTAACAAAAACTTTCTTGAAACAAATTATTTATGATTGACATTCTAAATTTTATTCATTGGAACATAAATCCGGAGATTTTTCAAATAGGGCCATTATCCATTCGTTGGTATGGATTGCTTTTTGCATCGGGCTTTTTACTTGGATATTATGTTGGAGAGAAGATGTTTTTGTCGGAAAATGTTGAACCAAAATGGTTGGATAGCCTTTTCTTTTATCTAATAATCGCAACCATTGTTGGAGCGCGTCTTGGTCATGTTTTTTTCTACGGTTGGGAATATTACTCTCAAAACCCAAAAGAAATTATTATGATTTGGCATGGAGGATTAGCTAGCCACGGAGGTGCCTTTGGAATTATTATAGCCATGTTTATTCATTCAAAATTAGTAACAAAACGTTCTATTCTTTGGACCTTAGATAGAATTGTAGTGCCAATTGCATTGGTTACTTTTTTTATTCGAATGGGAAATTTGATGAATTCTGAAATTTACGGTGTTGAAACAACATTGCCATGGGGAGTTATTTTTGAACGTAATGGTGAAATGGTAGCAAAACATCCAACTCAAATTTATGAAGGACTTTCTTATTTGCTGGTTTTTGGATTATTAATGTTTACGTATTGGCGTACAAATTCGAAAAATAAACCTGGTTTAATATTAGGTGTATTTTTTATTTTAATGTTTTTGGCTCGCTTCCTCATTGAGTTTATCAAAGAGAATCAGGAAACTTTTGAGTCTGGAATGGCTTTGAATATGGGGCAATGGTTAAGTATTCCGTTTATTTTATTCGGTCTGTTTTTGATTATAAGGGCCATTAAAAAACCTGAAAAAATTTATAGTAACAAGGTCAATAAAAAGTAGCCGTGCTTAATTTTTTTAAAATAATAAAGGCACAATTTAATTTGTAATGAACAAATTTCTTTAAATAATGTAATACTGTAAGTAGTTGAATTTTTGAGGATTTCGATTGATATATGATATTTTCTTAAAATTTACAAAAAAGACGTTAAGGTATTTTGTTCAATTGTTTAAAAACACTTATTATTGCAATAATAGAAAACAAAAAATTTAATATATGTTAGAAATTGGAAAATATTCGATGGTAACTTTAACGTATGATTTACGCGTTGACGATGAAAAAGGGGAGGTTGTAGAACAAGCAACAGAAGCTCAACCTTTAGAATTTTTATATGGGGCGGGTGCAATGCTGCCTAAATTTGAATCACATCTTGCAGGACTTCACGAAGGTGAACCATTTACCATTAAATTGACTAGAAATGACGCTTACGGTGAGGTTAATAATGATGCTTTAGTGGAATTACCAAAGAACGTATTTCTTGTGGATGGCAAATTTGATGATGAGCTTATTAAAATTGGGAATACAGTTCCAATGATGAGCAGCAATGGTCAGCGTTTAAATGGTTTGGTGCTTGAACTGAACGACGAGATAATAAAAATGGATTTTAATCATCCTTTAGCAGGAGAGGATTTATTTTTTGCCGGAACAGTTTTGGGTGTTCGGGTGGCCTCTGATGAGGAAGTAACTCAAATTTTGTCGGGAGGTAATGGTGGTGGCTGCGGTTGCGGAACTGACGATGGAGGTTGTAATAGCGGAGGTTGCAGCGATGATTTGTGCAATCCGAATGATGGCCATGATGGTGGATGTGGATGTGGTTAATAATTTATAATTTTGATTGTTAAATCAATTTAAATACTTTGACCTCGTTGCTTTAAATTTTTTGGAAAACGAGGTTTTTTTACATTGTTATGAATACGTTTGGAAAGATATTTAGACTTACATCGTTTGGCGAATCTCACGGAAAGGGGATTGGCGGAATTATCGATGGTTGCCCTGCTGGTCTGGAGCTAAATATAGAACTTATTCAACAAGATTTAGCACGTAGAAAACCGGGTCAATCGAAAATAACAACGCAACGAAAAGAATCCGATCAAGTTGAATTTCTTTCTGGCGTTTTTGAAGATAAGACTCAAGGTACGCCAATTGCTTTTGCCATTTGGAACAAAGATCAACATTCAACAGATTATAACGATTTAAAAGATGTTTACAGACCATCTCACGCAGATTATACTTACATAAAAAAATATGGCACCCGCGATCATCGTGGAGGGGGAAGGTCGTCGGCTAGAGAAACAATAGCTCGTGTTGTGGCAGGCGCAATTGCCAAACAGATACTCGCAAATGTTGGTGTGACAGTTAATGCATTTGTTTCAAGTGTTGGTGAAATACATTTGGATAAACCGTACCAACTTTTAGATTTGTCAAAAACGGAAAGTAATATTGTTCGTTGTCCGGATGAAGCAACTGCTGGGAAAATGATTTCAAGAATAGAGGCTGCTTCAAAAGATAAAGACACGGTTGGTGGTGTTATTACAGGTGTTGCACAAGGTGTGCCAGCGGGATGGGGCGAACCGGTTTTTAATAAATTACATGCCGATTTAGGTTTTGCAATGCTCGGAATTAACGCTGTTAAAGGTTTCGAATATGGTTCGGGTTTTAAAGGATCAAAACTAAGTGGTTCGCAGCATAACGATGTTTTTATTCGTTCGGAAAAAGGTGTACGCACTAAAACGAATAACTCTGGTGGAATTCAAGGCGGAATTTCAAATGGTGAAGATATTTATTTTAATGTTGCATTTAAGCCCATTGCAACTTTGTTAAAAGAACAAAATACAATTGATAAAAATAATAACGAAATAACTATTAATCCAAAGGGAAGGCATGATCCTTGTGTTTTGCCCCGAGCTGTACCAATTGTTGAAGCAATGGCAGCATTGGTTTTGGTAGACCATTATTTATTAAGTAAACTTAATTCAATTTAAAATGCCGAGAAGAAAGCGTAACAGAAGAATCCAGGTTCCTCCAGTAATAAAAGGGATGTCGGTTTTTGGTATTCGAGGACGAAAATCAAATGAAGTAATTTTACATTTGGAAGAGTATGAAGCAATTCGCTTACTTGATTATCAGAATTTAACACAAGAACAAGCTGCCGTTCATATGGATATTTCGAGACCCACACTGACACGAATTTATGAAGAGGCGCGAAATAAAGTAGCAACATCATTTGTAGAAGGCAGGGATTTAATATTTAGAGGTGGAGATATTTACTTCGAAAAAAACTGGTATAAATGTAAAGATTGTCAGGCTAGTTTTAGCGATTATTCTGAAGATGTAAAAAACTGTCCGGTTTGTAATTCCGAAAATTTGATTTCTTTGAACGAGTTTTATTCCGAATAGATTTTAGAAAAAAGATATAAAAAAACCACCGGGTCAATACCCGGTGGTACCCAATTAAGTTGTGCTAAAACCAGATGTATAATCTTTATCTGGAATAGTACAATATACAAAATAATTCCATTCAAGTCAATACTACAGCCTTTATTTTCAGTGTTTTACATATTGTGTTTACTGTTGTTTAGAATTATTCAATAGTTCAAAGTATTAGTGTCTTTTCGTTCCTAATCACCTCAATGTTTTTAATCGTTTTGTTTTAAATAACAATACATAATTTTTTTTTTAATATGCTGAAAATAGTTTTTTCATTTTGCATATATTCGCATCTTAATTTATTGAAGGTATGAAAATTCGAAAATTATTACGAGTGCTGCATCGCGATTTGGGATACTTTATTGTTGGTATGACAATCGTTTATTCTTTATCGGGGATATTTTTAAACCATCGTCACGATTTTAATCCCGATTATAAAATATTTTCTGAAGAGTTTCAAACTGAATTTCAGAACAAAACCAATTTAACGGAGTTGGAGGTTAAAGAAATTTTACAAGAATTTGAATATAATGTTGTTTATAAAAAGCACTATCTAAATAATCAAGGTATTGTAAAAGTATTTATTGAAAACGGAGAAGTAGCAATTAATCCAAAAACTGGCGAAGGTTGGTTACACTATCTTCAAAAACGCCCGATAATTTTTGGAATGAATAAATTACATAAAGCAACCATTGGAACCGTTTGGAAATGGGGAAGTGATTTAATGGCAGTAATTTTACTTTTTGTAGCTGTTTCCGGATTATTCCTTTTAAAGGGAAAGCGTGGTTTTAATCGTTGGGGATGGTGGTTAACAATTGCCGGATTTGTTGTACCTTTAATTTTTGCATTAATTTATATCTAATAATAAACTTAAATTTAAAATGAAAAAACTAGCTTATTTTTCCGTATTAGCGTTATTCTTATTTAGCTGTGGAAGTCAGAAAAGTAAAACACAAAATATTGAAACTGCCGAGCCTGAGGTGATTGTTTTGACAGTAGATGAACTTTATGAAAAAGCATCAGAATTGTCGGATAAAGAGATTTTGGTTAAAGGAACTGTTTTTCATGTTTGTACACATGGTGGGCAACGTTGTTTTATTATGGGCAGTAACGAAGATATTAATATTCGAATTGAAGCAGGGGAAAAAATTGGTGCTTTCGGTCAGGAATTAATGGGAAGTGATATTGAAGTTGTTGGAGTTTTGCGAGAAGTTAAAACCGAAGCCGATGCACACAATGTGGGGGAACATGAAACCGAAGAACACGCCGAAGGAGAAAATGTTGAAGATAAAGACGTAGAAGAAGCCCATGAGATTATTGCTGAATCGCAAGAAGAGGCGGAAACAGTTTATTTTATTGAAGGATTAAAATCGAAAGAATTGTAATAGAATTCAAAAAAAGTATAAAAAAAGGAGGATTTTAATGTCCTCCTTTTTTTATACTTTTTCGCGGGATAAAATTAAGTGACACGGAATTAACACAGTGTCGGGTATTTTTTGAAGTAAAATTTTCACCATAAAAAACATGGCCCAAATGGCCATCGCAATTGCTGCAAGTAATTTCCATTTGACCTTCAACATCAATCGGACTTTTTGTTACAGCTCCTTTAATTTCATCGTCAAAACTTGGCCATCCACAGTTCGATTCAAATTTATCTGAGGAATAATACAACGGATTATTACATTGTTTACATGCGTAAATTCCTTTCTTTTTGTGTTCATTAAATTCTCCTGTAAATGGAAATTCTGTACCCTTATTAATAATTATAAATTCCTCAATTTCAGTTAATTTCTTGAACTCTTTTTTATTCTCCGTCATTCTCTGGTTCTCATAATTTGTGTTCTCTTGCCCACTTAAAGTAAAAGCTATATTTATAAATAGCAATAGTATTGTTGCTCTCATAAATACGAAAACAATTAACAAGAATGGAGGTTCAAATTGTATTGTTAAGAATTACTAATGCCGATTCCGGGCAGCTTATTCAATGTAATTTTTCCATTAATTACTTTCATACCGGAATAAGGATCATTCGAAATAAGCAGATTCCCGTCTAAATCAGCCCAATCAGCTTTTGGCGAAAGTTGGGCAGCAGCTGAAACAGCACACGAAGTTTCGGTCATACAACCAATCATCACTTTCATTTGGTGGGCACGTGCAAGGTTAATCATTTTATGGGCCTCACGCATTCCAGTACATTTC
>Ga0307988_1001716_pt1 | contig 11845 bp, 11 predicted proteins | sample EllFjometagen183_FD_203166 | JGI IMG/M metagenome (GOLD analysis project Ga0307988, IMG submission 203166) | Marine microbial communities from Ellis Fjord, Antarctic Ocean - #183 | ecosystem: Environmental > Aquatic > Marine > Unclassified | place: Southern Ocean | collected 2014-10-08 | reverse complement strand
GGAACGTGCGTTGTTTTCGATACTGTTTTAAAAAAATCAATACTTTTTATGGATAAAGCTATAGTAACTTTTGTAGTTTCTTCCTTTAAAATTAATAACTCAGGAGGTGGTAAAAAATCTTCTATTTGGATTGGATTTACAAAAGCTTCCCGAATTTCATCTGGTGCATTACTATATTTTATTTTTTGTTTCATAAAGTTTTCTCCCTTCACGCCAATAACCAGCGCCGAATATTCTAATATTTTGTTTTCGCATAGAAAACGAGCCAAGTGGCTTTTGAAGTTTTTGATTTAAAAGAAAATCAAAAACTTCTTCTAACAGTAGCGATTCCATTCTCTATTTTTCCAATACAAAAAAACCGTTCTTCATAAATACTATGCTTTATGTCTTTATAAATAATTCTTTTGCTATCAAGGAAAGTATATTGTGCTTCGTCGAATGAAATATTATGAATTTTTTTATTGTTCTGGTTTTTGTTCTGATCCCATTCAAAAGTCATACATAGAAAATACCATACTATGAGCAATATATCAAGCAATATTAAAATAATTGAGGCTGTGAATCAACTGAGCCTTATCGGTAGTTTTAATTGTCATTGAGCAATCAACTATTACCTCATATGATAACCAGTTCACTTATAATCATGTATTAAGGCTCAGCTTTAAATAAGATACAATCTGTCCCAGAATCCAATTGTTCCTTTTTCAAAATATCTGACAATTAAAATAAGACAAAAAAAATAACGCAATAACTAAAACTTGCATTTTCTTGCATCCGGTTCCAGGAACCCTCGATCGCAATCCCAAAATTTCAAAACATCTATCTCTTTTCCAACAAACAACTTATGCACTATCCCAACCCCCAAAACTTGCATAAACTTGCAATAAGTGCCTGGCACGGCCCTCCAACTACACTTCCAACGAAAATGTGGGTTTTTGTGGAATCGGTACCGGGTTCAAAAGTTTGGCCGGCTCAACACCCACTATTCTTATTCCCTTACCCTAAAACAAATTACCACTCCACTTTCCCGGAAAATGTGGCATTTTGTGGAAAAGATACCCGGTACCGCAATAGTGATAATAACTACTTTATTATTTTCTCATATTTCTTTATAATTAAAGAAATATGTATAATAAATAAAGTGAGGTAACAAAATTGACAGGTTACATGGAATTAGCTAAATTGGGTGTTTTCTCTCCGGTTTATGTTAAAGAGCTAACGGGTAATAAAAAAACTGGCTACTCCCTTCTTAACCGATTGATGAAGAAAGGAATGGTTAAGAAGATTAGACAAAATATGTATTCTTGTGTAAATCCTACCACTAATCAGGTTGTTGCATCCAGATATCAAATCGCTTGTGCCGTTAATGACTCAGCATATCTTTCTCATCACACTGCTTTTGAATATCATGGTTTTGCGAATCAAGTTTTTTATGAAGTGTTCATCTCATCCATTACAAAATTTAGGGAATTTGAATTTGACGGTATCAACTATAAGTATGTAGCTTCGAAATTGAAGGACGGCGTAATCCAGGCTAAGAATTCAGAGGGTATATGGGTAACGGACCTGGAGAGAACCGTCATAGACTCTATCAAGGATTATGAAAAGATTGGCGGATTTGAAGAACTAATAAACTGCCTTGAGAGTGTACATTATCTGGACGAAGAAAAGCTGAAACGATATCTAATGGGCTATAGCATACAAGCTTTATACCAGAAAGCAGGATTTCTCTTAGAGCATTATATGAAAGGGATGCAGATATCTCAACAGTTTATTGATTTCTGTAAAAGCAAGATAGGAAAGAGCACAAGATATATTGTAAAGGAATCATTGGCTGTAAACTATTATATTAGTGAATGGAAACTGGTTGTGCCGGAAGGACTTTTTAAGATAGCAGATCAGGGAGGTGATGAACTTGTCTGATTACGATGCCAACTACATAGGAAAGAAAGCTCAAGAGCTTGGATTCATTCGAGATACATTAGAAAAAGTGATTCGGCTTGCTGATATTCTTACATATTTCAATACAAACCCATTACTCAAAGGTAGCCTTGCACTAAAGGGTGGTACTGCAATTAATCTAACACTTTTCAATCTTCCAAGACTTTCTGTAGATTTAGACCTGGATTATTTGAAAGCAGATAACAGAGAGGAAATGTTGAGAAATAGAGGTACTATTAATTCCGTCATTGATAGATACATGGTTTCGCAAGGTTACGTAAAAATCCCTAAATCAAAAACGCCCCACAGTCTGGACTCCTGGGTTTATACATATACTAATGCAGGTGGGAATCCAGACAATATAAAGTTAGAAATCAATTATTCCTTGCGTGCCCATGTTCTACCGGTGAAAGAACGCTCAATTATAACTGAACATTTTTCAAGTGATAATAAAGTGAAAGCACTAGATCCGATTGAAATCTATGGGAGTAAAATAAATGCCCTACTCAGCAGGGCAGCTGCCAGGGATTTATATGATGTAGTAAATATGATTACAGGCAGGCTATTTGGTGAGAGTGATGAAAAAATGCTGAGAAAGTGTGTGGTTTTCTATGCAGCAATATCAACTAAAACTATCAACAAGACCTTTGATACAAAGGCGATGGATTCCATAACCAAACATAAAATTAAAACTGAGTTGCTGCCCGTCATGAGGAAAAGAGATTATTTTGATTTGGACGCAGCAAAAAAAACAGTAAAAGAATATATGAGTAGTCTCATGGTTCTTACTAAGGAAGAAACCGAATTTCTGGAGCAGTTTGAAAAAGGAAAATATTTACCTGAGTTGCTTTTTCACAATCAAGACATTCTCGATAGAATTCAGAACCATCCTATGGCAATATGGAAAACAAGATAAAATACGTGAGTTGAGAGAATTGTAACCCAGCATACTATAAAGACCAAAACGCACAATATACTAAAATATTTACACAATTGATTAGCGACAATTATAATTCCCTGGCGGTAGTTTTATTGTCGTAAAACACACAATGTAACTAACTTTAAATAATGATAATTCCGTCTCGATTAGAACATCAGAATATCAGACAATAGAAAAAAGACAAAAAAAAATAAAACCCTCATTCTATGCTACTTCCACCGGAAATGTGGTTTTTTGTGGAATCGGTACCGGGTTCAAAAGATCGGCCAGCTTGAAACCCACTCTTATTATTCCCTTTCCCATAAACAAATAAGCCCCCACTCTCCCAGAAAATGTGGCATTTTGTGGAAAAGATACCCGGTACCGCAATACTAATTTCTAAGACAGCCAACAGGAACGACCACAACTCCATCTTTTCTGTTATAGGCATACTCACCTCCCGTCAGAATCATTTTAAACCTTGGCGATGAATATCCTTTTGAAACCAAAAGCTTACTTAATCTATTTAAATTTAATGCCGCTTGCTCTTCTGCCTTTCCACCTAATTTAATTTCTACTAAGGCATAATCTCCATTATTTAATCGAATAACCGCATCACATTCCAAGCCATATTGATCTCGATAATGATATATTTCCCCATTCATTTGATCTGCATAGATTCGCAAGTCCCTTACACATAATGCTTCAAATAAAAACCCAAAAAGCTCAAAGTCCTTGAGCAATGATGTTGGTGTTTGACCAAGAATTGCTGCAGCAATGGAAGGGTCAACAAAACCCTTCTTATTCGAAGTTCTTATCGCTGTTTTTGAACGAATATTTGGAGACCAAGCGGGAGTCTCTTCAATGATAAATAGTCTTTGCAAAGCATTCAAATAAGAGTATAACGTTGCTTCCGTTAGACTAATATCGTTTGTCTTCATATCCTCCAAGAGTGTTGTATTCTTTGTCAATGTCTGGACGTTTCTTGCATAGGATCTCAGAAATGCTTGCACTCTTTTCGGATCTTTAATGGAACCGTCTAAGTAATTAATATCATGATTATAGATGGATTTGACATATTGATTCGCAATGAGCAAGGCAGAATCAACAGATTTACCTATGGATTGTGGCCAGCCACCTCTACATATTAAATAAGCGATATCTTGAATGCTCAAAGCTGCTTTACAGCCTTTAATGGTCACCATCTCAAACAATTCTTTCAACGATACAGCACCTGTAGAATCTAAAGACTCATAAAGGCTCATTGGTCTCATCACCACACGCGCAATCCGCCCCGTACCAGTATGCATTGTAGCTTCCAACAACGGGGTTGCAGATCCAGTGAGAATGAACTGGCCACTCTCGCCACTGTCGTCTACAGCGACTCGGACACAATCCCATAGCGTTGGGGCGACTTGCCACTCATCAATTAAACGCGGCTTCGCACCGTCTAATAACAATTTTGGGGCAGATTCCGCAATTAGTAAGTTATTTTTAATTTGCGTGGGATCTTGCATTTTCAAAATGCTACTTACGTGATGACTTGCCGTCGTCGTTTTCCCAGACCATTTAGGCCCTTCTATAAGAACAGCTCCAAACGTTTCTAAATATAGTCCTAATTTATTGTCAAGTAATCTTACATAGTAATCCTTCGCCATTTCCATACCTCTACAATAAGTATATACGTACAAATCACAATAAACAACATATATTAAAGATATTTCTGGTTTATTGTTAAAGTTTTTTCGGCTATATCGATAAAGGTTTTTCTGATTAGATTAAAGTATAAAACACCAGACGGCAAGTCCCAAACTCCCTAAATTTGTATATACTTGTAAATCGTAACTGGCACTGAGCTCTACCGAGGTAAAAAGTTGCTTCTTCAAATCCAACCAGGTTAGTTCACTTCAACTATGCTTATGTATTGAGAAGCAGCTTTAAATAATGGTAATTCTGTCACTGGATCTAATTGTTCCTTGTTCAGAATATCAGACATGTAAAGAAACAAATAAAAAAAGAAAACCCTCATTCCAACTATACTTCCACCGAAAATGTGGGTTTTTGTGGAATCGGTACCGGGTTCAAAAGATCGGCCAGCTTACCCCCAGCTCTTTTTATTTCCTTTCCCCCAAACAACTTACCACCCCAATCCTCCAGAAAATGTGGCATTTTGTGGAAAATGTACCCGGTACCGCAATACCCACTCTCCCAGAAAATGTGGCATTTTGTGGAAAAGATACCCAGTACCGCAATATTGGTACAAAATGTGCAATATTTACTATTCATCTTGACAATTTAAGCAAGTCATGGCATCTTATATAAGTCAGGAAAGTATTGGAGGATTGACCTATGAAATCAACTTCAGTGAGAGTTGCTGGTATTAAGATCAACAACTTCAAGAATGTAATTGACGGATCACTGTCTTTTGAAAACGTAAGGAAGGCTTACAGAGCCAGCATTGTAGGGCTGTATGGACAGAACGGTACAGGAAAGACCGCATTGATAGATGCTTTGGAACTTCTCAAATATGTGCTCTCCGGGAACACAATTCCAGAGAAATTTGCAGATTACATCAATGTTGATTCGGAGGACGCTACGCTTCTCTATGATTTTGTTGTGAAAACACCTGAAGAGACCACTACTGTCTCATACCAGTTCAGCATTAGGTCGGTTTCTGATACTTCGGAACGGAATGATGATTCCATTCAACTTTCTGAATACAGAAAACGAGTCTGCATATTCAATGAGCTTCTCAAGTGTCCGATTCGGAGTGACAAAAAAATCAGAATTGGCAAGCTCGTTGATACGGATACTACAGAATTGTTTCTTCCAAGACCAAAGCGACAGCTTCTGGTTGGAAACAGCAAGGAAACCGATACGGATCTTCTGGTTGCGAAAAAACTTTCAAGCGCCCAATCTCGTTCATTTGTGTTCTCAAGAGAGTTTCTGAGTGCTATCAGAAGCAATGTGAAGAAATCCGGTTATTCTGACAAGGAGCTTTTCTTCTATTCAAGTCTCATAGAAAGCCTAGTGAACTTCGGAAACAACGAACTTTTTGTCAGCAACACAACCAATTCCGGCCTTATCAGCCTGAATGCACAGCCATTGGTCTTCAAATTTTCAGCAGGGAACAGGGGTGCCATCGGCTCAATGATGATTCCTCTCAATGAACCAGCCTTGATACCAAAGAAGGCAAAGGACGTAGTCACAGAAGTTATCCAAACCATGAATGTAGTACTAGAACAGATAATTCCCGGACTTACTATAAGCGTCAAGGACTTGGGTACCCAGGTTCTTGAGAACGGTGAAGAGGGCAGCCGCATCCAACTCATGTCCCACAAGAACAGCAGGGAGATTCCTCTTAACTATGAGTCTGAGGGTATCAAGAAGATCGTCTCCATCCTCCAGCTTCTTATTGTTGTCTACAATCAGCCATCCATCACTGTGGCTATAGACGAACTTGATTCCGGGGTCTTTGAGTATCTTCTTGGAGAACTGCTCAGCATCATCTCAGAGAGAGGCAAGGGTCAGCTGATCTTCACCTCACATAACCTCCGTCCACTTGAGACACTGGACCGCGGATTCATCGCATTCACGACAACAAACCCTCGGAACCGCTACGTCCGCATGACAAACGTAAAGAATAACAATAATCTCCGCGACTTCTACTTTAGGGATATCATGCTTGGGGAACATAATGAGGAGTTCTACGAACAGACGAACAATGCTGAAATAGCGCTTTCGTTCAGGGAGGCTGGAGAATACTGTGGCTCGTAGAAAAATTGTGTTTGTGATTGTAGAGGGACCGTCGGATGATGAAGCGTTAAGTGTTCTTCTAAACCGGATGTATGACAAGAATACTGTGCATGTCCATATTACACATGGCGATGTTACTACAAAGAGAGGAGCGGGTTCCTCTACGATTCTTGCAATGCTTGGAGAGATTATCAAAACCTACATGAATGCGAACCACCTAACCAAGACGCATTTCCAAGAAATCGTTCACATCGTAGATATGGATGGAGCCTACATTCCTGATGACGCGGTTGTTGAGGATGTAGCGGCAAAAAAACCCTTATATTCACTAATGGAAATCCGTACTGCAAATGTTATGGGAATCATCGAACGCAACATGACAAAGCGAGGCTGCATCGATAAGATTTCCTCGACGCAAATGCTTCGCGGTATCCCATATCAGGCCTATTTCATGTCTTGCAATTTGGATCATGTACTGTATAACAAGCTTAATTCCTCTGATGAGGATAAGGAAAGGGATTCATTGGATTTTGCAAGGAGGTATCGTTCAGATTTTTCGGAATTTGTGCAATTCATATCCGAATCCACTTTCTCAGTTAGGGGAACCTATTTGGAATCCTGGGCTTTCATCAAGGAAGAACAGCATTCACTTGAGCGTCACACCAACTTAGGAATCTGCATTGCAAGGGCTCTTGAAGGTCAGGATGTGTCCAGAGACGTGTTCGACTAAGAACACTGAACAAATGTTAGTGTCACCCTCCCCCACCACTGTTTACGCATTCCCTTCACTATGAATCAACCAGTAATTATTATTTGTTCAGAATATCAGACTGGGAAAGGATAAACACTAGCAAAAAGAGCGTTCAAATGACCAGTGATAATTTTTCCCTGTCGGTAGTTTTAAGTGTCGTTGAATAAGCAACTATTACATCATATCATAATCAGTTCACTACAATTATATTCTCATAATGAGTCCAGCTTTAAATAATCTGCAATCTGTCCGAAACCTAATTGTTCTTTCTTCAGAATATCTGACATTATAAAAAGCACAAAAAAAATAAAAGCTCCCTCATTCACACTTCCATCGAAAATGTGTTTTTTTGTGGAATCGGTACCAGGTACATTAGGTTGTCAAACCCTAACCCCACTCTTTTTATTCCTTTACCCTCAAACAACTTGCCTCCGCACTCCCCCAGAAAATGTGGACTTTTGTGGAAAATGTACCTGGTACGGAAGTATTTCCCATAAACAACTTACTCCCCTACTCCTCCAGAAAATGTGGCATTTTGTGGAAAATGTACCCGGTACGGCAATCCCTGGTACGGAAGTACGAAACCTAATTGTTCTTTCTTCAGAATATCAGACAATATAAAAAAGACAAAAAAAAATAAAACCCTCATTCTATGCTACTTCCACCGGAAATGTGGTTTTTTGTGGAATCGGTACCGGGTTAAAAAAAATCGGACAGCTTACCCCCAGCTCTTTTTATTTCCTTTCCCCCAAACAACTTACCACCCCAATCCTCCAGAAAATGTGGTCTTTTGTGGAAAATGTACCCGGTACCGCAATATTTGGAACTGTAGTATCAAGAGTTTTTAAATATGCTATATATTTATCTTTAACTGTGTAAAACTTCATATAATTCAACTGTATAAAACTTCATATAAATAAAAATAATGGCGACTATTTAGTTAGTCGCCATATGTTTCAATTTCGCACTTACGGTAGCGTATCACCTAAATAAATAATACTACTATCATTGGCTTATGTCAACTTTGGACATACTAATTTTATTAAATATTTTCTAAAGCATTTTTAACGGGTGGTTTGCATATATATTGTTCAAATTATCCATCCCCAATATATCCATATTTCTAATTAAATTTCAAATCAATAACTTTCATATCCTTTAAAACATCAACAAAGCTGTGAAGCAACTGAGTCTTGTCGGTAGTTTTAATTGTCGTTGAGCAAGCAACTAATATCTCATATGATAATCAGTCCACTTCAATTAAACTCATGTATTGAGAAGCAGCTTTAAATAATGGTAATTCCGTCTCGATTAGAACATCAGAAAATCAGAATATCAGACAATAGAAAAAAGACAAAAAAAAATAAAACCCTCATTCTATGCTACTTCCACCGGAAATGTGGTTTTTTGTGGAATCGGTACCGGGTTCAAAAGATCGGACAGCTTACCCCCAGCTCTTTTTATTTCCTTTCCCCCCAAACAACTTACCACCCCAATCCTCCAGAAAATGTGGTCTTTTGTGGAAAATGTACCCGGTACCGCAATACTGCTTTCGGCCCACTTGCTCGTTTGTCTACGCTTAAAGTCGGCAGTTACCCACCTCCCTCCAAGACTAACTACCGGCGGTTGGTTAACCTTACCGGACGGGATTTCCACCCGTTATATGTTAAAGCGACCTACGCTCGGCCGCACTACCGGGTTCAAAAAATCGGCCAGCTTAACACCCTCTCTTCTTATTCCCTTTCCCACAAACAAATAATTTCCCACTCCCCCAGAAAATGTGGACTTTTGAGGAAAATGTACCCGGTACCGCAATATCACTGTTACACAACTTTCATCACCGTGGTGAAAGTTTTGTTTTTAGTGAAAGTCAACAAACTTGCTTGATATTTCCTGTTTCACTATATATACTGGTTTCACCACCGTAGTGAAAGGGGTCTATTCAATGAAAGCAACTTACACAGCATATGGGAAGGAATATGAACGGCTCAGCAGTAGCTTGGTAAGAATTCCTGTGATAGGACGATGCGACTGGCTACGTGACAAGAAAGACGGGTTCATCGCCAGCCTGGTTTTCAAGGATGAAGCAACCGAAAACCTTGATGTGACAGTCCTGAACAGGGCGTTCCCCTCCATCGTTGCCAAGGTTGTCGGCGAGCGTGTGAATGAAGATTTCGGCTGGCAGGCTCTCTATCCCGTGTTCATGGCTCCCTACATATCCGATGAGTCAGCCAAACAGTGCGAACGGCTCAACGTCGGGTACCTGGACATGTCGGGCAACTGCAGGCTGTTGATCCGTTCTCTCTATGTAAGCGAACAAGGACACCCAAACAAGTTTGTCAAAAAGCGTACGGCTAAAACTATTTTCGACCCCTCCTCGAGGGTATCGTCGATGATCCTCAGGGAAATCATGCGCGATGTATCCTATCCATGGAAGCTGAGTCTGCTTTCAGAGAAAATGCAATGCAGTATCGGCCAGGTTTCCAAGATCAAGGACTACCTCTGCGAGCAACTTTGGGCACACATGTCTCCCGACGGCTTGAGAGTCCTCGATGCACAGGCGATCATGCGAGCTTGGGGCCACACCTACTCCCAAAAGGCAGCTGCCTTCGAGGTATTGGATTGCCATACACTTCTGGCGATCCCTGAATTTGAAGAGAGAACACAGCAGATACATACCCATTTAGGAATTGACTGTTATCTCACCTGTTTCGCAGGTGGAGTGAGGTACGCGCCTGTAGTTAGGTACAATAAGGTGCATCTACTGGTGAGGGAGAAGGACATACAGGTGTTTCTGGAAGCCACCGCATGCAAGATCGTTGATACCGGCGCGAACGTGCATATTCAGGTGCTCTCCAGCGATGAGATGCTCTATGACTCAAGGGAACTGAAGGGGCAACAGATAGCCTCTCCAGTGCAAGTGTACCTAGACTGCTTGAAGATGAAAGGGCGCGGTGAGGAAATGGCTGAGGCTGTCCTTGCAAAGGAGATAGAGAAGTGATCAGGGATGAAGATCTGCATAGTAGTATCGACTATTCGGAAGGTCAGAGAGAGGCTGCATACAGGGTTTTGGTCGAACTGTGTTCCCTATTCGGCCAGTACAAGGATGACATCCTCATCATCGGTGGGTGGGTTCCCGAGTTGATGTTTCCCAGAGAGGGACACGTGGGAAGTGTCGATGTGGATGTACTGATAAACCACCTGACCTTACAGGACGAAGGTTATCAGACAATGGCGAGGATCCTGTTGAAAAATGGATATGAAGAACATCCCGACAAGTATTTCTCATTTCTCAAACATGTGATGATCAACGGCACTCAGTACGATGTTGATGTGGACATACTTGCCGGAATGTATGGTGGAACTCGGAAACAAAAACGTAGCCAGCATATCCAAGGGGTGAAAGCTCTGAAGGCAACCGGCGGCGATTTTGCTTTCAAGTTTGAACCGCAACACGTCAAGGTGGAAGCGAAACGACCAGACGGTGCGAACGATGTTGCACATGTAAATGTCATCGCTATTGTCCCATACCTTGTCATGAAGACGACCGCGTTGGGACGTGGCAAGGCAAAGGATGCCTACGACATCTATTTCTTAATCAAGCACTACCATGGCGGTACCAGACAACTGGCGAAAGAATTTTCTGGGTGTTCAGACAAACGCATAGTGCTTGATATGAAAGAAAAGCTGTCGGGAAAATTTGCCTCTGCGAATCATGCTGGTCCAGTGGACGTGTCGAACTTTTTGGACTTGGTGGATGAGGAGGAAATCGAAATGGTGCGCCGAGACGCCTTTGAGCAGGTGCAGGCCCTGCTGTCGGCAATCTGAAGTCTTCTTCACCGAGCACATACTCAGCTGGTAACCGTCAAATAAACCCCACATTAAAACCTGGAAGGAAATAATTCATACTATCTCACTAGGAGGAATGTATGGAAATAATAGCAAGACATGATCGAACATACAAAGTGTACAGTAAAAAAGAAAAACTCCAATTGATATCTGAGAGCAAGACTTGTGGGACAGCACTCAAGAAGTTTTGTGAAACCCGAGGTATCAGTCAAGATAACCAGTTCACTTATACTCAGGTATTAAGGCGCAGCTTTAAATAAGATACATTCTGTCCGAAACCTAATTGTTCTTTATTCAGAATATCAGACAATCTAAAAAACTCAAAAAAAAGAAAACCCTCCCTCATTCCAACTACACTTCCACCGAAAATGTGGCATTTTGTGGAATCGGTACCGGGTACAAAAGTTTGGCCGGCTCAACACCCACTATTCTTATTCCCTTACCCAAAAACAAATTATCACTCCACTTTCCCGGAAAATGTGGCATTTTGTGGAAAAGATACCCGGTACCGCAATAACAATCAAGACATTCTCGATAGAATTCAGAACCATCCTATGGCAATATGGAAAACAAGATAAAATACGTGAGTTGAGAGAATTGTAACCCAGCATACTATAAAGACCAAAACG